>Ga0209040_10001737_pt1 | contig 17269 bp, 14 predicted proteins | sample BogFormECP12_OM3_FD_188240 | JGI IMG/M metagenome (GOLD analysis project Ga0209040, IMG submission 188240) | Bog forest soil microbial communities from Calvert Island, British Columbia, Canada - ECP12_OM3 (SPAdes) (version 2) | ecosystem: Environmental > Aquatic > Freshwater > Wetlands > Bog ...
GCCAGTGATTTTTCAATGAGAGCGAAATGGCGCGCTCTTAAGAGCGGATGGCGTAGTGCGCCTCAAAAAGTGCTTGACAGGGGCAACATTGTTAGAGAAGGACGTATAGTCGGCTATGCGCGGAAGTGCCAGCTGGTGTCAACTCCCGAGATACCGGCTTCGAAGTGTTGGATGAAAGTTTCATTGGGGATGTTTTGTAGGCGAACAAAAGGCGAATCTTAAGGTATACTCGCTTCGTGGGAGGAGAGCGGGCATCGTCGGTGCGGCAGCGGTACGCAGGCAAGATTTGCTGTGAATGCAAGGCTCCCCTTCCACCTCCTCATCGAAGAGGCGAGCGACTTTGCCAGCGCTGCGCCGGAGTGAGCATGAAGCGCGTTTTTCTGAGGTTTCGCTTTCGACAGGGTTGGTTTTGCCAGTTCTTGGAACAGGACGGGAAAACGCCTTTACCACGCACCGTGGTGCTTAGCGATGAACGTAAAGTGTTTGACCTCGTAAAGCGGGGCGGTTTCACTCTTGACATTGCCGGGCGCCGAGAACTCAACGAAGTGTTCAGGAAGAAGCGCGGAGGCATCTGGCTGGAGCTTACGCCGGAGCAATACGCTAAGCTGCGGCAGCCCGCCTCTAATGATTTCGGCGAGAGCTGAAGTCGGGCGTTAATCGTTCCCGTTCCGCTCCTCAGGCACGCACTACTTCCTTCGGTTTCTTGTCATCGCGCAGAGCAATGAACCGTGAGTGTCGCAGGTGATTGTCGGGCGTCCATTCCGTGAATTCGAATTGCCCGACGAGGACCGGCTTCACCCACCGACAGCCGTTCATCTTCGCCGCCGTCAGCCCTTCACTCCACCTGCCACTTCTCGCCTCGGGTAGGTTCGCGAAAGGACATTCCTTGGTCTCGAGCGGCTGCAACTTTTTGAACAGCTGGTTGCGCGACGACGGCGTGAACCCGTTGCGTGTGCGCGCGGCATACTGAAGCTTCCCGTCATAGTAGTAGCCGAATATCAGCGCATCGAAGTTCCGGTCCGATGGCGTGTACCCGCCGATGACGAATTGCTGACCACGGTTGATTCTCATCTTCCGCCAGGCGCCGGACCGCTGGCCCGGCTCGTAGCGGCTGTTGCGGCGTTTCGCGACCAGTCCTTCTAGCCCTGCTGATTTGACCGAAGCGATCAGTTGGGGAAGGCCGGCTTTCAACTCCGGGGAGCAGCGGATCGGCTCCACGAGGTTTGGAAGGACGTGTTTTTCCAAAAGCGCCCGCCGCTCGCTCAGGGGCTCCGTCATCACATTACGTCCTCTGAGTATGAGCACATCGAATATGAAGAAGACTAGCGCCGCTTTGGAAGAGACGTAGTTCTGCAACAGATGGAAGGATGGGCGACCCTCTTCATCGAGCGCGATTAGTTCACCGTCCAATACTGTTTCATCCGGCACAGCGCAGAGCGCGGCCGCTATCGAGGAATATCGCTCCGTAAAGTCGTTATCGTTGCGCGAGCGCAGTTGCACCTTGCCGCCGCTCTTGATGGCGAGGGCACGGTAGCCATCCAACTTAATTTCGTACAACCAATCAGCACCTTGCGGCAGGTTGTCCGCACGCAGGAGCAGCATTGGTTCGATGAATGTCGCCTTCGTCTTGGGCATCTCGCGCTCCCCTCTCAGTGTTCCGACCATCCGCAATCCACAACCAAAAGGAAATTACACTATCGCAACGTCCGCCGCCCCAATTCGCTACTTCAAATCGCTTGGACTTCCGACATTAGTCGATGGGTGTTAGCGCAACCAACTCGAATCGTTGTGTACGGACCCTGGTGTGGTAGGAGTCGGCGGGTGACCGCCGCCGCTATGCCGATCAAGCCAGGTTTGCGTGGGATTAGGGTTCCGTCCGGCTGCATCCTTTATATAAAGGTCGTTCAGCTTAACGATCATGTTTCTTCTCTCACCCCGCTCTCAACCCTAGTACTTATAACAAAACAAGCCACTTAACTGGCCAGGTGCCTTCTGCCCATCGCAGATGTGCGCCATCGGTCCCGTCTTGGCTTTCAGCACAACACGAACTGGGCGAACCACCCGGAAAGGATAACCCTGATGTTTGGACAAATGATGGTTGAACCCCTTGTGCAGCTCGACCCCGGCGTCGATCTGCAGACAGCGATAGACACTCTGATAAAGGTTGCCGAAAACGTCGAGATCGTTCGTTGGATCGAGTTTCCGGCCTCGGTCCTGCTGTTCTTGCTGGTGCCCGGAGATCCGGATTCTGGAGCAGTCTATGCCCTCGATCGCAAGAAAGGGATCTGGTACGCCGTGGATTTCGAGGACGAACAATTCGGCGGGTACAGCATAAGCCAGCTCGAAATGCTCCTGAAGGACTGTAACTTCCTCGATCTCATTGAGCGGCCAGGACTTTGGCGCGCCGGTTTGCGGTGGGTGGTACTCCAAGGAATGCGGCCTGAGGCGGCCGTTTGACAGAAAAACTATTCCGGGTTATCTAACGACACCCACATCAGAAAACCGGGTGGGGAAATGGCGAACACGAGCGCGCGGCTTCGCAAAATTGCCAAAGGGAGGTGACGGGTTAATGGTAACGACAATCACGGCAACCCGGCAGGTCGTCGAGGATTACCAAAGGCTATTCGTGAACCGCCGCGCCTACACGATTCAGTCCCTGCGACCGCACTCCGAAACAGGGCGGCACTACTACTTTTGGCCAAGCAAGAAAGGGACAGACATACCCCTGATGCTGACCGAGCTGACCATCCGCCAGCACCTGGAAGGCAAGATCACGGTTGGCCTGTACGCCATTAACCCCTCGACCCAGCGCTGTAAATGGGTCGCCATCGACGCCGACTACAAGAACTCCATGGAGGATTTGCTAAAGCTGCAGTACCACCTGACACAGGACAAGGTGGAGCCGGCGCTGGAGATGAGCAAGCGCGGTGGGCATCTTTGGATTTTCCTGGCAACGCCGCTGCTGGCCAAGGAGTGCCGAATCTACATCCATGATCTTGCCCTGAAGTTGGGAGTGCCGGTGAAGGGCTCAGGCCTGGCGGACGGCATCGAGGTATTTCCCAAGCACGACGCCATCGGTGCTGGAGAGTTTGGCAACGCTATTCGTGGTCCGCTGGGAATCCACCGTGGTGCCAATCGCCGATATTGGTTTTATGGCGCCGACTACACGCTGGAGGACCAGATCGCTTACCTCAACCGTCTGCGAAAAGTCACAGAGGAAGAACTGCGGAGCTTTATCTCTGGCAGGGAAAGGCCCGAGCCGGATTTCTCGCCGCGTCCGGAGAGGGGCACTTCAACGCAACGAAAAACTGGGAACGGACGATCAGAATTCCGCATTTTGGAACACGTGGGTACCGTGCGAAAGGTTGGCCGGAACTACATCGCGCGGTGCCCATCCTGCGCGGACCGTGGCCACGACCGGAGCGGCGACAACCTGGCCATTCTGATTGAGGATCCCCGCTTTTACAAATGCTGGGCTGGCTGCACCAAGGAGATGATTCGGGCTGCCCTCGGCCGGCCGATTCGTGTACGGCATTCAGCGGCACCACACTTCCTCGAAGAAGACTTGAACGAAGCCGCTGGTGCGGGTCGCTGTTCAACTGGCCGATGAGTCACACTCTAAACCGCATCGGTCGATAGCATCCGGGTTGGAACGTGATACGACCGGAATTGGTGGCAAGTGGCGCAAGAGTTTCTGCATGCCACCCGGCACTTCGTAAGAATTCCAGCAAGCCACAAACTGCGCCCAAGGGGTTGGCGCAACATGAGCCGTTCACCTCTTAGCAAGATTCGATTTCCGAAGACGAGCGTTTTTTTGTCGATGGCTCGCACTAGAACTCATGCCTATGTTGCTCGAGCGCCACCCGTACGAGTTGGCCTCGTGTCCGCACTCCGGCCTTGTTGAATAGCTGTTGCAGTGTACTCTTAACCGAGCTTTCAGAGACATCGAGTTTATCTGCTATTTCTTTATTGGCTAGACCTTCAAGCACGTAGCGGAGCACTTGACGCTCGCGGTCTGTGAACCGCGCCGTCGGCGAAGCCGGAAGAACAGGCGTTGCAAGAGCCTTTTGCAGCAGCGGCTGATCAAACCAGGTCTTGCCAGCCATGACATCCCTTATTGCCGTCACGAGCAAGGAGGGTGAGCTATGTTTCATGAAGATACCGCTAATACCACGACGTATGAGATCGGCGGCATCATGGTCCTTGAGCCCGGCTGTGACCAGCAGGATCTTTCCCGTGAAGTCGTGTTCCGCCGCCCCACGGACGAAATCACCTCCATCGCGCTCTCCCAGATCAAAATCCAGCAGCACGATGTCCACGACACACTGCGAGATGATTCGGAGCGCACTCTCGATGGAATCAGAATGTCCTGCAAGTTCGAAGTCGGCTTCTGCCGCCAGTAGTCGCCCGAGACTCTCGCGGAAGAGAGCATGGTCGTCCACCAGCAGTATGCGGATCACTCCTGATGAACCTTCACTCATGAAGCACTCCTTCCCTGGCTGGAATGGAATGCAGCATTATCGCGAAGCAGCAGCCCCGGGGACGCGGTTCGAATGTGATGTCACCTCCGAAACTCTTCACAATCGCACGCGACACGTAGAGTCCCAGCCCCGTTGCCTCAGCATTTTGCGAAAACGGGCGGAATAGATTCTCCGGATCAGCGATCCCGGTTCCGGTATCTTCGAACCGCACGACCGCAAGGTCATCTTGGACGCTGGTTGTTACTGTGAGAGTCTTCTCCACCGTAGACTGCATCGCGCGCTGACTATTTCTTGCCAAGTTCAAGAAGGCTTGGACCAGACCGTAGCGATCCGCCCACACCAGAGGCAAATGCTCGTCGACCTGCCAGTTCACTTGAATACAAGAATCGCGGTAGGCTGTTTCGATTAGCACTCGGAATTCTTCGAGAAGGATCGTCAAGTCGACAACGGAACCTTCCTCGCCGCGCCCTGAGGCCAGTTCCATGGCAGACAATCTTTCGAGGCCCTGAATCAGCGTCCCTAGCGCCTGGAAATCCTCGTTTCCATCCAGAGCTTTCACGCTCGAGAGATTGCGATGCACCGCCAATGCGGCTCCGCAAAGATTTCGAATCTCGTGCGAGACGGCGCTCATAAGAATACGTGTGTTCTTCAACAGATGATCGAGACTCAGGTCCTCGCGATTCCTTAGGTCTTCGGAAAGGTCGACGATGATGGCGGCCAGCCGCGCTCCGCATGCAGTTTTGTAAGTGGAAAACCACACTCCGGCGAGGAACACTTCTCCATTCCCGCGCTGGCCTTTGCATTGCAACGTAGTGCGGAGCGCTCTTGAGGGCTGCGCCTGCACCGCGTTCAACAGGGATGGCAGATACCCTAGTATTGCTTGTCCTTCCAGTCTTCCGGTCAGTGGCGCCAACAGATCCAAGGCGGCTGAGTTTGCCAGCACAATCGTCCCGGCAGAATCGATGGTGAGGATCGCCGCCGGGCTGCTTTCTACCAGTCTTCGTATTTGTTCTTCTGCATCCTCACGAAGCTTGATGTGCTCCTCGACCTGTTCCAGGTGACTCAGCACGATTCGGCGATTCCTCATTAGTTCCGAGATGAAGTAGCCGGTTCCAACAAAGCCGATTGAAGTCATCACCAAACGCGGGATCGCTTCACCGCCAGGTAGATTGCTAAACAGCTCCTGCAACGCAGTGCAGGCTAGCGCTACGACTGCAATCTGTGTTTTGGTCAGGTAGCCGCTGACCAGCATGATGGGGAACAGGTAAAGGAACCCCAGTGAGATATAGCTCGGCACCCGCCAGTCGATGATTGCGATAGCGATGATCATCAAAGCAGCGAAAGCGAGAAACCTCTGGCGATTCGCGGGCGCGTAGATCGAGAGAGCACGAGACATATCCATGTTCCTCTAATGTTGAACCAACTAAGCGAGCAGCGGGGCGGACGCTTAGGTTGTTGGCCGAAAGATATGCCGTGGATTCTCCAAAAGATAGCTGCCCTCGTCCTTAAAGACACCCGCGCTCAACCCAAAGATAGCCACTTCGCAGTCACTTCGCACGTTATACAAGAAGAGTCAGCCATGCGTCGGCGCTCATGTCGAAGAAAAAGCAGCTGTCGAGGCCGTTGGTTTTGCTGATGACGGCATGAGTTCACGGGTTGGAACCTCTCCTAAATCTCGACTGCATCGCACTAGCAATCGGTCCCCCCGCCGAGAGCAGGCCAGATCGAGCCGTGTTCGTCATTGTCGGCATGCTCGTGCTGCCATTCCTAGCGTCTCCTGAATTAATGGCTTGCAGTTCGCTGATGCGACAGGGGAGCAGCACGCCATGATCCGGTCTCTGATTGACTTCGCACTCAAGAACCGCATTCTCGTAGTGGCGCTTGGAGTGCTACTGCTGATCTGGGGAATCATCTCATTCCACAATCTGCCGGTGGAAGCGTATCCCGACGTCGCCGACAAATACGTTTGGGTAATTACGCAGTGGCCCGGACGAGCCGCCGAAGAAGTCGAACAGCAGATCACGATTCCAATTGAGACCCAGTTCAACGGAGTAGGACACCTGACACATCTTCGTTCGACCTCGCTGGCCGGATTGTCGTTTATCACGGTGCTCTTCGACGATGAGTCCGACAACCTGCAGAACCGCCAGCAAGTGCTCGAAAAGCTCACACTTGTGACTTTGCCGCCGGGGATCAATCCGCAGATCGGGCCGGACTTCAGTCCGGCTGGGCAAATCTACTTCTATACCTTGGAGAGTTCGAACCCCAGGTACGACATTATGGATCTGAAGGCGCTGCAGGACTGGGTGGTGTTCAAGAATCTGATGTCGGTTCCCGACGTTGCGGCAGTTTCCATCTTTGGAGGCGAAACTCGCGAGTACCAGGTACAAATCGACCCCGACAAACTGGTCGAATACGGACTCTCGATGGCGCAAGTCGAGCAGGCGCTGACGAACAACAATCTCAATGGCGGCGGCAGCTTCGTCGAGAATGGAGACCAGGCCTACAACATTCGCGCTGTCGGACTAATGCAAAACACGGACGACGTAGGCGCTACCGTGCTGATGGCCAAGAACGGCACTCCGATCCGCGTGCGCGACATTGCAATCACCGTGCAAGGTCCCAAAGTACGGCTGGGACGACTCGGAAAGGCGATTCGGAAGAAAGACGGAACCGTAATTGACAACGACGACGTCGTGGAAGGCATCATCCAGATGCGCAAGGGTGCGGAAGCCGAGAGCGTGCTGCGCAATATTCACAGCAAGGTCGAGTTCCTCAATGCAAGAGTACTTCCGCCGGGCGTAAAAATCGTTCCGCACATCGATCGCGATGACCTCGTACACTTGACCACTCATACCGTGCTGCACAACCTGACAGAGGGCATTCTGCTGGTCGTGCTTGTATTGTTCTTCTTCCTGGGTAATGTCCGTTCGGCGCTGATCGTCGCGTTGACAATCCCGTTTTCGTTATTCTTTGCTTCGATATTGCTGGACTTGCGGCACATTCCTGCCAACCTGCTGTCGCTCGGCGCGTTGGATTTCGGAATGATCGTAGATGGCTCGGTCGTGATGGTGGAGAACATTCTTCGCAGGCTGGAGACCCGCGATCAAGCGCACAGTGCAATTGACGAAACCATCCGCGCGGCAGCCCATGAAGTGCAGCGCCCCGTCTTCTATGCCATAGCCATCATCATCATTTCGTATCTTCCCATCTTCACCCTGCAACGCGTGGAAGGCCGCCTGTTCAAGCCGATGGCCTGGACTGTGGCATTTGCGCTGCTGGGCGCGCTGGTGTTCTCTATTCTTCTCGCACCCGTGATTGCGAGTTTCGCCTTCCGCAGCGGGGTGAGAGAGTGGCACAACCCGATTTTCGGTTGGCTCACGGCTCGATACCAGCAAACCCTCGCCTGGATCATGGCGCGGCGCACCATCGCCCTCATCTCAGCAATCGTGATCTTTGGAGTTTCGATCTTCCTTGTGACCAGCGGAGTAATAGGCTCCGAGTTTCTGCCTCATCTTGACGAAGGATCCATCTGGGCGCGCGGAACACTGTCTCCCAGTACTGGACCAACGGCGGGCCAGCGCATCATGGACCAGGCGCGTCTGATTTTCGCCAGCTTCCCCGAGGTGACGCAGGTAGTTTCGCAGGTCGGCCGTTCCGATGACGGAACCGACGCAACCGGATTCTTCAATACTGAATACTTCGTCGATCTAAAACCACGCGGACAGTGGCGTCCGCAATTCCGTGGGCGTAAGGAGTTGCTCATTGAGGCGATGGACGAGGAAGTCGAGAAAATTCCGGGTGTGACGTGGGGATTTTCTCAACCTATCGCTGACAACATGGAAGAAGCTGTTAGCGGCGTTAAGGGCGAACTTGCAGTTAAGATCTTCGGCTCCGATCTTAAAGATCTGGAACAGAAGGGCGAAGAGATCATGGCCGTCATGCGAACCGTCCCTGGTGTCGCCGATCTCGGACTGTTCCGCGTGCTCGGTCAGCCGAATGTCAACATTACGGTCAATCGAGCCAAAGCCGATCGTTTCGGGATTGCTGTTTCCGACGTGCAGGACGCGGTGCAGACAGCCATCGGTGGAAATCCAGTGAGCCAAATTCTGATTGGCGAGCAGCGATTCGATTTGGTTCCTCGTTACCAGGAACAGTTCAGACGGAACGTTGACGACATCAAGAACATACGGATTCTCGCACCCAGTGGCGAGCGAGTGTCGCTCGGTGAACTGTGCGACATCAACGTCGCCAACGGAGCCTCCATGATCTACCGCGAGGGCAACCAGCGCTACATCGCCATCAAGTACAGCGTACGTGGCCGTGACCTCGGGAGCACCGTCGAAGAATCCATGGATAAAGTCAATCGCCAAGTGAAGCTGCCGCAAGGTTACACGCTGGACTGGGCCGGCGAATACGAGAGTCAGAAACGGGCCAATCGCCGGTTGTCTGTCGTCATTCCGATCACGCTTCTGGTCATCATGCTGGTCTTGTATTCCATGTTCCGCTCGTTCAAGTGGGGGTTGCTCATTCTGTTGAACCTTAGCCTCGCCCCTATCGGCGGCCTCCTAGCGCTACTGATTACAAGGACCCACTTCAGTGTTTCCTCGGGTGTTGGGTTCCTCGCCCTTTTCGGGGTTTCCGTTCAAACAGGCGTAATCATGGTCGAATACATTAACCAATTGCGCGCTCGCGGTGAGGGGGTGGCAGAAGCTGCGTTGCATGGCGCAATGCGACGCCTGCGCCCCATCATGATGACTATGCTGGTCGCTACGTTGGGACTGCTTCCTGCCGCGATGTCTCACGGTATCGGCTCCGATTCTCAGCGTCCCTTCGCAATCGTCATTGTCGGCGGCTTGCTCATGGGATTAATGCTGAACCTCGTATTGCTGCCCACGTTCTACTCTTGGATTGCAGGGCCTAACGACGTGCTGCCTGTGGAAGAGGAGACCATCACCGAATGAGCGTTGCCTCGGACCGAAACGTTGTCGCCGCGGCTCCTTGTACCTGGAAAGTGATGTCGTGGGTGACTGCGATCCGGGTTCGTTCGCGTGCTCCGTCGCGCGCCGACTTCTTCTCCTAGGTCAGAACCGGAACATGCAGACGGTCGAAATCTGAAAATTCCCTTGGGTGACGATGTACTGGGTTAAGCGCAGGTCGTTGATCGGCGACATTCGCGGGTCCGGATGATCGCTCAAGTAGCGCACCAACGTGGTGCCCCCATCGAAGCGCCGCGTCGTGCTCCGCGTCGGGTAGAGCTCGACAATGCCTCCAAAATCCCACGCAAAGCGCGTGAGGCTCTCGGGCGTGTACACTCCACCACCCAGCATCGCTTCCTGATAGTAGATAAATCCGGGTCGAATCTTGCCGAAGATTGCCCACTTACGGAAACGCTCACCCATCTTGACTCTTGGCGGCGGATGGTGGAACCGCACCGAAGTTCCAGAGAGCTAACAATCAATAATAGTTGCTTCGCTTACACTGTGCTGCGCTGATGGTAAGAACTTTTAGTGGGTATCGTCGGTTGACCACTCACCGGCAAATAGAAGGTCACTCCTCCCAATGCCTCCAACGGCAAAGTTCTCAGCTGCTGTTTTACGTCGGGGACGCCTTGCAGAGGACGAAGCCTTGTCGCTGGTTTCCCAAAATCGGTGAAAGGATTGGGGCACCCCGGTTTTGAAACCGCGCATCGATAAGACAGAACCACCCACAGACGACAGGAAATCACCACGTTCCGATACGCAGCACGGCCTCGGTGGTCACACGAAATCCATTCTCGGGATGGATATTTTCCACTTCCGCCATCCACGAGTGAGTGTACTGGACGTTGATCAGGCGCCAGGCGAAAGGCCGGGTGACAATGATATCCAGTCCACCGCCGGCGGCAAGGCTTGCGCCATTGCTCGAAACCTCCGTCGACCAGTCGCTACGCTTGGGATAATGTGGAAGCGTTCCGCTGCCATCGTTCCATTCGGTCAGGAGCTTGTTCTCCAATGCGGGAGCGTCCACTTCATAAGTGACCTTGCGTCCACCGAACAAGACTTCGGCGAAAGGTGAGTAGCGATGGGAGGCGAGGGGCGTCCAGCGCGGGCCCACGCCGTAGAACAGGGAGTCGCCGCTCTGGGTGAAATGCGCCATGCCCATGACCAGGCAGCCGTTGACTTCCGCGACGATCTGCCAGGTCGGCGACAAGCGTGCGGCACCAGAACCGCCGCCGCCGATGCAATTGCGACCATTGGAAAAATGCTCGTAGTTGGGGTAGGCGGCCAGCTCGATAGCCGCCACCTTGGGATAGACGTGATTGGGATCAGTATCGCCGGAGTCCGACGGGCGTCGCACGAACTCGAAGGGCCTCGGCCCACCGTGGTACCTGTAGTCCGCCAGCAACTGCTTGCGGATAACGAAGTTTTCACCAACGATCCCAATTCGCGTGTCGCGATTCCACGGCACCTTGAATGCCATCACGTTGGCGAACGACCGCCCGGGGTTTAGAAAGCATCGGGTCAGGGCAATCAGCAGACGGTTCGCAGTACGGTTCTCCAGCCCCATGATGAGGTAGCGATCGAGCACGTCCTCGCCGATCATCGTGACTGTGCCCAGCGTCGGCGTGTCTACCAGGGTGATGAATCCCGGGGAGGCGTGCAGCATCACGTTGCCAATGGAGTCCTCGCTGGCCACACCAATTTTCCACTGCGTATGCCACACCGCCGAGAAAGCCATGGAACGAAGCAAGCTCGTGAAGTAATCGCGGCCGTCTCCCCACTGTACATCGCGGTATTTCGGATCATTCTGGCGGAGGATATATCCAAAAATGGACCCTTGAATAGAATGGCCGACATAGGGAGCCATGAATTGATCGCTGTCGCTCCAGCCCCGCAGTTCGCCCACCGAACGCAGCCAATCTTTTGCCCAGGGACCGTACAGGGCATCGCGCGTACCAGCTTCCGTCCACAGATTGAAGGTGTGCATGATGCCGGTGGACAGCAGGCCTTCTCCGTTGGCGGCCTTCCAGTGGATTCTGGTGTCGGGATGCGGTGGTTCAGCGGGCAGGCCAGCCAGTTTCGAAGCCCCTCCATAATCGTCCTCGGGGACGCGACTGGTGGATGGATCATTCGGCGCTTGGACATCCGCGAGAAGGCCGTAATCAGGGCCGCGTGAGGTGCTAAAGAGCATGTCGGAGTCATTCGGGACAGGCAGAATGAGGGCAGGCTCAGGCAATGCAGCGGCGTGTGCCTCGCGAAACTCGAACGGAGTGTGCGTTGCAGACTCGCTTTCGATACGATCTTCGACCCTGCCCGTTCCGCTCCCAACCGAAGAGGAGCTAATGCCGTCGCCGAACGATGCCGATGCGGTCTGCGCGACGGAGTTCATGGCATGTATGCCAAGAGCCAAGAACAACAAGAAAACTTTCATGCCAACAAGCCCGCCGATCTAAATTTGGGAGTAGGAGTGCAAACGCCCTGTTTCCACCGTCGGCACTCGATCGTCAAGACCCGAGTCCTCTAAGAGCGAACCTGATGATGAACGAAGCGGGTCGGATGAATGGTCTTCCCTTTGACTGGTGCGCGCAGTTCCACTCGAAGCCGCGCTGGGATCATCTGCCCGGGAGTCTTCTCCGTGCAAGACCGGACTGGAAAATAGTAGAGCAAATACCAGCAGCACCGTTGGGAAGTGTACGACGCTTCACCAATGCTTGCTGAGAAGAAGACTCGCCCCATTGCGTTCCTTTAGCACGCCAATATTTGCCGTCCTACTCCGCAGGAGTGATGAAAATCTGTCCTCGCAATAATTCTTCACATCCACGGTTCAGTTCGTCCAGCCTATCTTTCGATAGGCAGAACCTCAGAGCGAAGTCCGCCAGCGAGGGCTCATTGGCGGCTTGGAAATCCTTGAGGGCCATGGGATTGTGTCTTTCTGTCGAGGTCGGCCAGTTTACTCTGGAGACGAAGAAACGATTACAACAGCCGGCAAACCCCTAGTGCAGGGGAACAGCATCCATGATTACTCCAAGGAAGAAGTACGTGTCATGTCTGGAAATGTCATTACGGGATTAGGTCCAGCAGCAGGCTACTTCTTCCAATTTGGTGTTTTCATCTTGAACGGCGCAGTCGGCCAGATCAAAGGCAACCAAATTGCCGAAGGGGATTGCGGGACCCTGAATCTAACTGACTGTGTAAATGCCCGCAGCGAAGGTGTCGTTCTGCGTGCTGTGGGGGATGGCAGTGTTGTTGACCAGAATGTCATCACTCGCGCACAGAGCGGAATCTTCATCAACAACGCCAATAAGGCGCGTATCACGAACAATCTGATCGGAGAAATTCCCGCTTTAGACGGCGTTGATGTTCAAGGGATGTCTAACTGCCTCCTTTGCAACGACAGCATCTCAAACGCCACTCCCCTTACAAATCAAAGCTGTGGGATCGTCGAATTTCCTAGGATGGGAAGTGCCGGAGGGACGGAAGAAAACAACTTGATTATCAATACCGTGGTAAATGATGCGTGGTGCGGCATAGCTTACGTTCAGACCACTACGGTCGTGTCGGGCCACTACTCCAATGTGCAGTACACGAAATTCAGGAGCGACGTTGGTCCGCCACAGTAGGCTCTGCCGGACTGAAGTCAATCTTGGAGCGATGCAGGAGTGAGAGCCGCTTGAATCCGGCTCTCAACTTTTTTAGAAGCGGCAGCGATCCACAGGTATACGACAGATCGACTCGCGATTGCGTCCCTCGGTTTCATCGCCGTCGCCGTGCGTGGGAGCCGACATTGTCATGGAATCGATTGCACTCGTGATGCAGGCAGGGGCGCGTTCGACGGACCGGGTTTATGCGTAAACCCACAAAAATAAAACAAAGAACGGAAAATCCCAAAAAAACAAAACCGAAAAGAAGGGGTGGGGAGCAACAAAGAAAAAAGAGAGGAAAAAAGAGAAGAAAAAAAAGAAGGAGGAGAATGAACCAGATCTTGCAGATTGTAGAAGTCCGCTGGGACTCTTTCGAGTTCATCTGTGGTTGAGCATCTTCAGTTTGCACCCGCAGCCCTTGTCGCTCATCCAACGCCATGTTTGGTTTGGGGAATTCGCAGCAGACTCTTACACTGTTGAGACGAGGACATGGCTCATGTCACTACCCGAAAACATCTCTTACGATCCCTGGCCCGCTCTTGGCTATCCCGATTTCGCGGCCACCCAGCATCTTCTGCATATGGCTTTGCAGGCCGTGGGTAAGTTGAAGCTGGCCGAGCCGTTCGAACCGCAGTGGAGCGAGGTGCCTCTTTGGCTCAGCAGCCGAGGTCTCATAACGGGGCCGATTCCTTACTATGGCGGCGCGTATGAAGTCACTGTTGACCTGATCTCCCATCAGGTGGGGTGCACAACTAGTTGGGGATCTTCGGGACACTGCGACTTGGCGTCCATGTCCGTCGCCGAATTTGTGGCGCATCTGTTCGAAGTGCTGCGTGCGGCTGGCGTCGATGTCACCATCAACTTGAATCCTCAGGAAGTGGCCGACCCGATTCCCTTCGACCAAGACACACAGCCGCGTCCTTACCACCAGACAATGGTCAACGCTTGGTGGCGAATCCTCCTGAGCACACAGCGCGTGATGCAGGTCTTCCACGGACGCTTCCGGGGCAAGACTCAGCCCATTGGTCTTATGTGGGGAACCCTCGACATCCGCGACGTGCGCTACAACGGCAAGCCCGCGTCACCCGGCGAGAAGGCCGATTACATCCGCCGCAACGCGATGAACGAGGAGCTAATTGAGGTGGGATGGTGGTCTGGCAGCGCCGCTTATCCCAATCCCGCGTTCTACTCGTTCACCTACCCGCAACCCAATGGAATCGAACAGTCGAAGGTCAGCCCGGCCAACTCGCGATGGGAATCTGCGCTGGGCGAGTTCCTTTTCGATTACGAAGATTTGCGCAAATCAAAAGACCCTGACGGCGATCTGCTGTCGTTCTTCGAGTCAACGTATAAAGCCGGTGCGGCGCTGACAGGTTGGGACCCGGGTTTGGTTGGAAGCGGCAAACCGGAGTAGCCGCAGCTCGATCCGGACCGATGAGAAGCCTCGTTGCGTGGGTCGTCCCGGCAAGGACGGCGAGCAAGATTGAATAAGACCCGACTGCTACAATTCTGGGCGCGCCATTCGAAAGGACTCCATGGACATCCAAACCATAGTTTCAGATCTCAAGGGCGAACGTAATCGAATTGACCAGGCCATCTCCGCTCTGGAAGGACTTACTTCAACTGCACCCCGACGTGGACGCCCGCCAAAGGCGACAACGACTGGCGGGAAGCGTCGCCGGATGAGCCCAGCCGCACGCAAGCGCATCTCCGACGCTATGAAGCAGCGATGGGCAAAACGGAAGGGAAAGTCTGCACCGAAGCAAGCCAAGGCCACGCCTAGAAAAGCTGCAGTTCGCCGTTCGATGAGCGCAGCCGCAAAGAAGAAACCGTCAGCACTCATGAAGGCGCGGTGGGCCGCTAAGAAGAAGTCGGCCTAGCGCGGTTTACGTCAGCCAACCATTGGCACTCATGCCAAAGGATTCAAGACTTCGCTCAGGTTGCAATGATCGCGTGGACATTAAGCAAGCCCGACCGGGCACATACGTTTTGGTGCTTTCATCGAGATCCACTGAGCTGATTCAGATAGGAACCCGCATTCATCGAGAGGAAACTATGAACCACTCCAGACATCACTCCGCGCATAGGCGCACAGCCCGCCTCGGCCGCTGGTTGCCTTCCGATCCAAAACACCTCAACGAGTGGTTGAAAAAGGCCGTTGACGCGGCGGAGAGCAAGAAAGCTCCCTTCCATCCGGTGGTCGAAGAATTTCGCGAAGAGATCGAAAACGACCCAGAGATGTACATGTACTTCACGCAGATGTTCGAACAACAGCCGGCGTTTCCTGTGCCTCCCGGCAGTGGCGATATCAAACTGCAAAACTATCAGCAGATGCTGGTGGTGATAAATCACCTCCTTACCACGGCTCCCGACTTCAATGAAACGGGCATGGTGGGCACCCCAATTAACGCCATTTTGGATTTTCCGATGATCACACAGGCGGGATTCGCCGCGTTTCTGTCTCCAAAGGTGAACGCAATGTTCAAGAAGCTGCTGAAAGTGTGGAGTGAGTACCTGGACTCGCCGGATTCCCGTTATGTTCTGAACACCTCAGAACATGGCTGGTTGTCACCGGCGGCTTTGAAAGCACTGCACTTCGAAGATTTCATTCACGATCCCAAAGCTCCCCACTTTGGCTTCAATTCCTGGAACGACTTCTTTACCCGGCAGCTCAAACCTGGTGTTCGTCCGGTGGCCGAGCCTGATAACGACAAGGTAATCGTCAACGCATGCGAATCCGCTCCTTTTGCAATCAGCACAGACGTGAAGGAACACGACACCTTCTGGGTTAAGTCCCAGCCATATTCTCTGAAACACATGCTCGACGGGTTGTTTGTCGACGAGTTTGTGGGCGGCACGGTATACCAGGCATTCCTCAGTGCCGATAACTACCATCGTTGGCACAGCCCGGTCTCCGGCACGATCAAGAAGATACATCACGTGGACGGTACGTATTACGCTGAAGCACCCTCCGAAGGATTTGACCCCACGGGTCCCAACAACTCGCAGGGCTACATCGCCCATACGGCTGCCCGGGCCCTCGTCTTCATAGAGGCAGACGGACCGATCGGCCTGATGTGCCTGGTTACTGTCGGAATGGCAGAAGTCTCTTCTTGCGTGGTTACTGTCGAGGAGAACAGAAAGGTAAGAAAGGGAGACCAGATCGGGTATTTCCAATTCGGCGGTTCAACCCATTGCCTTGTTTTCAGGAAAGGTGCGATTTCTCAATTCGCCGCACAAGTGATACCACAGGGCCCGAATGGAACGAATTCGACTGTCGTGAAGGTGAACTCTCTTCTGGCCATCGCCAGCCCATAGCTGTGATGGGAAACTGCGCAGATAGTGGCAGCGATGATGCCCATAGTGGCCAACCCGTGATTCGCAGCACGAGAACAATCGTTCCAAGTATCTCCCCAAATCCTTCAACGGCGTGTGACTGCGGTCACTGATCGCGCGGGCGCACGCTCTGTAGGATGGCTCTGCTTCGAAACTTCGATCTGAAGATGTCTGCAAGCAGTGGGGTTTGAGATCACGACACTCGAGATGAGCTCTAATGTGAACGAAGAAATCGCGATTGTCCGATCAAACCGGCATGTGGGAAGTCGGCGTTTTCATCTCGTGCGTAAATTTGTGGCGATATTCTCACCTTATGGGGTCTACCATTCCCAGCTCATGCGGTCTCGGTCATCATAAGTCGTTGGTTTCCCCGCGTCACCATTCTCACCTTATGCGTACACCCACAAATTATTGTGGGTGGACGCATGAGATGAGAATGCGGACCCCATAAGGTGAGAATGCGGACCCCATGAGATGAGAATAGGACTCCATAACGTGAGAATTGGACCCACATAGTGAAAATGGACTCTCGGGTACCTATGTGCTGAAACTTCCCACAAGAGGACTTCCTGGGAGTTTGGCCGTCCACTTCAGCGGAATGGGCGTTAGACGGCAAAGTGGCACCGCGGGCATTGTCGTCCGCGGGGGCGGTGTCATTCGTTCGGCATCGGCCAAACTGCCCCCGCCTGATGTCTTCCATTTTCGTCATCGTTTCTTCCCCCCGACAAAAGGGTTCGCGGCTGCCTGCTTCATCCACGAGGCTACTTGGTGCTCGTCGAGATCGTCCACGGATGCCAGCTCTACGCCTCGTGTGGACTTGCCCATCCCA
>Ga0209040_10001739_pt1 | contig 17261 bp, 13 predicted proteins | sample BogFormECP12_OM3_FD_188240 | JGI IMG/M metagenome (GOLD analysis project Ga0209040, IMG submission 188240) | Bog forest soil microbial communities from Calvert Island, British Columbia, Canada - ECP12_OM3 (SPAdes) (version 2) | ecosystem: Environmental > Aquatic > Freshwater > Wetlands > Bog ...
CCAGGTAGCGATGGGCATGATGACGTAGTTGTCGCGGCTCTGACCCAGCGTCTTGCCTTCTTTCTTACCCACGCCCACCACGCGATAGACCCAGCCGTCGACGCGGACCTCCTTCCCCAGAGGATCGGTGCCGCCCAGCAGATTCTCGCGAATGTCGTCGCCGATGATGACTACAGCGGCGGTGCTGTTCTCATCGTTGTCGTTGAGCATCCGCCCGGCCACCAGTTCGAGGTCGTAGATCCGGGCCATGCTGGGTGTCCACCCGCGAACCCAGGTGTCGGTGCTGTTCTGGGTCCCGTAGACGACCTTGCCGTTCCAGTTGCGTATGGCGGCGCCAACGTCCTTGCACGCACTGCACCCCTCAGCCGCCGCCCGATACTCGTCCATCGTCAGGTCTTTGTGCTTGTTGGCCTCGATGAACTCATCGACATCCGTTACTACGTTGGGCTGCTTGCTAACAATGAAAGTATTGGCCCCGAGATTGAATATCTTCTCGGCCACATAGCCATTGATGCCGTTGACGAAGGTAACCACCGCAATCACTGCCGCGACCCCGATGACTACCCCCAGCAGGGTGAGCACCGAGCGCAACTTGTTTGCCCACAGCGACAGTAGGGCGATGCGGATGGCTTCAACGATAGTCACTCAGTCGGAATCCTCGTACCCGGATACATCATTACATTTTCGACGACGACTTGGCTGTAATGTTGCGCTTCTTTGAGGATCGGTGAGCGCTTGCTATACTTGCGCGCACATTCCCACCAACTTCCACCCGTGAGGATGATATGACAAGGCGGACTTCATTGCTGGCCTCTATTACGTTGTTGCTCTTCTCTTCGCTCGTCGCAGCGCAGGAGCAGGACTTCAGCAAGGTGCAAATCAAGGTCACAAAGGTCTCCGGCAACATTTATATGCTGGAGGGCGCTGGGGGCAACATTGCCGCGTCTGTCGGAGACGACGGCATCGTCATCGTGGACGACCAGTACGCTCCGCTGGCCGACAAGATCGCCGCCGCGCTGAAGAATATCGGGGTGACCGACAAGCCGGTGCGTTTCGTCATCAACACCCACTACCACGGCGACCACACTGGCGGGAACTCCCCGTTTGCGAACAAGGGCGCTACGGTCATCGCGCAGGACAATGTGCGCAAGCGCATGGAAACCGGAGGCAAGGCCGGCAACGGCGGCTCCATCGCGATGGACGTAAAACCGGCTGAGAAGAGCGCATTGCCGATCATCACCTTCGATCACGACGTCACCGTCCACCTCAACGGAGAAGATATTCGGGCGCTGCACTTTCCCGCAGGCCACACCGATGGCGACTCCATCATCTTTTTCCCCAAGGCGAACGTCGTACACATGGGTGACGACTATGTCCGTTATGGATTTCCGTTCATCGATGTGACTTCCGGCGGCAGTGTGCAGGGCATGATTGCAGCCTGCGAAAAAGTCATTCCGATGCTGCCGCCCGACGTAAAGGTCATTCCCGGGCACGGGCAACTTTCGAACCTCGATGAGGTCCGCGAATACATCCAGATGCTAAAGGGCACTACGTCAGCCGTCCAAGCTGCGCTCACGCAAGGCAGCACTCTCGATCAGATGAAGAAAGACAAAGTTCTCGCTGCCTGGGACCAGAGGTACTCCGGCAAGTTCGTCACGACGGATATTTTTATCGAGACCCTCTACAATTCCCTGACCAACCAGAAGAATGCCGCGTTTGTGCAGCACAATTGAGAGGCAGTTGCCAGTTGTCAGTGGTTTCAAGCTCGGCTGTTAGCTCACTGCTGACTGCTGGATGCCGATCTTACCGAGCATCGATATTGGGAACGAATTCCACGACCCAGATCTCGTCGAACTTCCCAAGTACGCGAGGCGAGTGCGTGCTCTGCGAATAATAGGCCAGGAAATCAAGGATTCGCAGAGACGGCCAGGGAGCCAGCACCAGGAAGCGGCTGTGTTCCTGGGCCGCCTTCAGCAGGAACTGTTTGGCCTGGCGCTCAGCCTCGTCGTTCAATGTGCGCGGAAGCGGAACGACCGGAGAGCTCACTTTGTAGTAGCTCAAAGGCGCGTACAGCACGCTTTCACTGGCGACTGCTGGCATGGGCAAGAAGTCGGCTTCGACCAGCGGACTACACATCAGCAGCGGGGCGTGGTCTTCGGCTGCGTTGGCCTCGGCAAACGCAAGCGATTCCTTCCACGACTCTTCATGCCTGCGCGAGAGTGGCGATGCATAGGCCTGAAACACGCACAGCGCCGCAAATACGAAATAGAACAAACCACGAAGAGCGCGCGAATCGATAAGGCTACAAAGCCATCCCCAGCACAAGGCGATTCCGGGCACGGCCACGAGCAGATAACGCGGGATGAAAACATGCACCGTGGTGGTCACGCTGATCGCATATAGACACAAAGTGGGTACCAGCGCAAGACTTGCGCAAAGCAGGAGCTTGCCTAACTGGTCGCGGTTGGGAGTCATCAACTGGCGCGTCACCGCGGCGAGGAGGATGACGCCGGCCAACACTAACAACTGCCCCGTTCCGGGATTCAGTACCTGCACGACCGATGTCCATTGCGGCGCTTCGGCGAAGGAGTGCGTGGTCCGCGTCTGGTAGATGTACCTGAGCCGCGGCAACACCGGAAGCATAAAGATTGCGAAGCAGGCTAGTGCAACCGCGATCAGCCGCCGATCGGACCGGAGCGGGGAGTTTCGAGTCAGCAGGTAATAAACCGCGAGCGCCGCGAGGATGCTGGCGAACAGATAGTGGAAATAGAAGATGCCCGCCGCCGCGATGCCGAAGAGTGCGGCGTACCCAGTCCTGTTGGTCTTCATCCAGCGCAGGAAGAGAAAAATCGCAAGGTTGGTTAGCAGCAGCGCGAACGCATAGGGACGCACATCGATCGCGGCGAACGCGATGCCTCTGGGGAGGATGAACAACATGGTCGCGATTAGCGAGACATCCCAATCGAACAGCTCCCTCGCGCACCGGTAAAACACATAAACGGCAGCGAGCATGGCCAGTATGGAAGGAATCCTGAGGACGAGCTCGCTGCTGCCGAAAAGCGTCTTCGTAAGCCACAGGATGTAAGCGTAAGCAGCGAACGAATTCCCTTGGATCGATCGCGCCCAAATCTGCTTGAAGCCGCCGGCGATTTGCCAGTAGGAAAGGGTTTCGTCGGTCCACAAGGGCGCCCGCACCGCAAGAAACCAGACGGATAGGCAAACCAACAAGGCCACGCCATAAGCCGCGGCAAGCCAGGTGTCGTATTTCGAGCTTGACGTGACTTCCGCTTCGGGAGTTGCCGTTATTAAATCCAAGCTGGCATTCGACATGGCCTGACCTGCCCGGGAAAGAACTGTCAATTTACCCCTTTGGCGGATTCGAGGACTGGGCGGTGTTTCGTTGCTTGGGCCTCCGTGATCAGGTGCTCGATCACGTCCTTCTGCGGGAAGTTCGGATTTAGCCTGAGGAGCTTCTCCCACGCGGCCACTGCGCCGTTGACATCGTTCTTGCCTTGCCACTTTATGATGCCGATGTTCATTAGCGTTCCCGGATGCTTAGGATCGTAGGTCAGCGACTTGTCAAGCTCCGCCAGCGCCCCGTCCACGTCGCCGGTGTAGTACATGCACGAGGCCATGTCAGTACGGATTGCCACGTTCTTCGGATCGACATCCAGGGCTTTCTGGAAATACACGATGGCGTCTTTGAATTGATGGGCCGCCTTGTAGGTGAGCGCAATCTTGTTGAGCAGATCGACGTTCTTGGGATCGGTCTTCAGCTTGGCCAGCAGAGGTTCCGCTTGTTTGTCGGCCATGCGCTTCATGTCATCCAGGGTCGGCATGCGCTGTTGTCCCATGCCAGACGGAGCGGCGGCGGCTGCCTGCTGCATTTCGGCGGAAGCCGGCGTCGCCCGGCCTACGGCTTTGGCCGAGCCGCGCACCAGATATCCAACCAACAAGCCGATCAGCAGGCAGATGGCCGCCATGGCGTAGGTTTGCGTCGCCGTCCAGGTGCTGTTTGTATTGCCGCTTTGCTTCGATTCCGCTTGCATCTTCACTACCCCTTCGTGGCAATCCGGGAGATTTCGGGAGGGTTGCCCCACCCAAGTTTCTTTGCTTGAGGTGGGAGAGTCCGACAGTCCATGCTCCGCAGGAGCGTAACGCATGGAATGTGCACACGGCTTGCCAAACAGACCATACTGGAAATGATCTCGTAGCCATTCATATTCAGCAACTTAGCGGGGACAGCAGCGCCAGTCGGCCGAGCAGGGACGCCCAGGAAGCGTGTTTGTCCCCACTGCGCGTGTGATTTGGCACGGGCCGGTGGCTTTTTCGGACCTCTGACGACCCCAATCTGCTGTCGGGCTTAGACTTATTCCGGTTCTTTTTTTGGAAGGCTGCCTGCAATCTGAGACAGCCATGAGTGTTGCCGACGAACCACGCAGCGCTGCTAGCGAAGAAGCAAAGGACGAAAGGATTGCATATGGGTTTTGGTGACGAGCTGCGCCCACTCCTTCGGCTGCGCTGGCTGCAGTTGCTCACGCTGGCCGGCCTTCTGGTCACGGTGGGCGTGATTGCCTTTAATCTGAAGTTCTCGGTGCTTGACCTCGACATCTGGTGGCATCTCAAAGTGGGCGACTGGATCATTCAGCACCTCGCCGTTCCCCACAACGGCATCTTCTCGTGGACGGCAGCCGACCGCCCCTGGGTGGCTTATAGTTGGGGGTATGAAGTTCTGATGTCACGCGCCTACGCCTGGTTCGGGCTGCTTGGCATCGGACTGTACGGAACGCTGTTGACGCTGGGTGTAGCCTCTTCCATCTACTGGATGCTGCGCCGTCTTTCGGGCCGGTTCTGGCCAGCATGCATTCTCGCGGTCATCACTTGCTCGGCGTTTCTGTTCAACCTGATGCCGCGGCCGGTCTTTTTCTCCATGATGCTGTGCTGCCTAATCCTGACGCTGTTGCTGGAAGCGAATCGCACCGGCCGCGTGCAGCTTCTCTACTGGCTGCCGCCGATTTTTCTGTTGTGGGCGAACCTGCACATCCAGTTCATCTATGGCTTGTTCGTGGTCGGACTGTTACTGGCGGTGAACCTGGCGCAGTTGCTGGCTGAGCGATTTGGATTCGCGCCCGCGTGCCTGTTGCCTCCCAAACTTCCGACCGCAACCTTGGCCGCTGTTTTTGCTGCGTGCGTCATCGCCACCTGCATCGGACCCTATTCCTTCCACCTGTACCAGGTGATCTTCCAATATGCTCGGGCGAAAGTTCCATACCGCATGATCATCGAGCTCCAGCCCCTAAACTTCCGGGCCGGCAGCCATTACGTGCAGCTCCTGCTAATGGCTTTCGCGTTCTTTGCCGTCGGGCGGCAGAGCAAAGTTGACGCCTTCAAACTGGCTCTGCTAGCCGTCGCCAGCGTGGTCGCCTTCCGCACCATGCGTGACGCCTGGTTCATCTGCATTCCCGCGGCAGCGTGCATCGCCGACTCACTTGCGGACGATGCCAAGCAGGAGCCGAACGAGACCTGGCTGGAAAGAGCTGGCGTGGCGGCGGTAGTCGTGCTGTCGCTGCTGCTATTCGCCCGCAGCACGGATTTCAACACCCGTGGTCTCGACCGGGCGATCAGCAGTTTTCTCCCCGTAAATGCCGTCAACTACCTGCGCAAGCATCCTGCACCCGGCCCGCTCTACAACACGCTCGATTGGGGCGGCTTCCTTATCTGGTACATGCCGGACCATCCCGTAGCTATTGACGGACGCACCGATCTCTACGGAGATGAGCTGGATGAGCAGTTCTTCAGCACGGCCAATGGCGCGTCGTCCTATGTGAACGATCCTTACCTCAACCAGGCAGGAGTGGTGATCTTGCAGAAGAGCAACAACCTGGTGAGCTTGTTAGAGGCGGACACGCGTTTTGGGCTGGTGTATCAGGACGCACTCTCGGCAGTATTCGTTCGCGCCAGCCAGCCGTCACCCTCCGCTCCCCTGCAACCATAAATCGGCACGCCGCAGCCAGTTGCGAACCTACTCTAATGCCTCTTGGGAAGTATCGTTCCGTTGTTCTTCAGCTTGGATTGTGAGGCCGAGCCGTCCGGGCTGTGGGCGGTATTGTGACACACGAGAACGCAAGTATTCGCAGCCCGTGAATACGAGACGGGCGTACCCCCATTCTGGCCGACCACGTTGATGTCGAAGTTCACGAGTCGTTCGCCCGAGATGGTCCCACTTCTTGCGCCCATTCCATGAGCGGTGTGGCAAACCGAGCATGAGAAGCCGGTATTGATGTGCGAGCCGTGCTGGTTCCAGCTTGCATTCGAGACGACGTTATTCAGGTCGTGGCACTTGCCGCACATCGCATACGGGCCCTTCACGCTCAGGTCGGGGTTGGGAAAGAGGTTCGTAATCAACTGCCCGGGCGCGGACGCCTGGCTGAACTCGTAGTCGCGCTCAAGGATATGGGTGTGAGAAGAGCCATGCGGGCCGTTGGGGCCGGTGCCGCCAAATTCGCGATTGTCGTCGCTGTTATGGCAATCGGTGCAGAAAATCTGGCTCCCCATGGATCGCCCGTTGTTCGTTCCACCGCTTTCATCCAGCATGGTCAGCAGCAGGCTGGGCTGCGACAGCCCGCTGCTGCGCGAGTGAGTGACCGGATGGCTTGACGTCGCGGTCGCAGCGAACTGCGGTATTACATTCAGCGGATCGTTGGCAGACACCGCGCGCAGCGGCAGATAGCCAAAGACTGGATTTGAAGCCTTCCCCGTGCTGTTGCCGTGGCATCGCAGGCAGGTTTCATACTGATTGATCGACGGATTCACGATGGTGGCGCCGTCCGTCGCGCTGATTCCCGCCACGCCATTCTGCGAGACTCGAATCGCCGGAGGCGGCGGGAACGTCGTCACCTGCTGCGAGCCATGCCCGTTGTGGCAGTCGGCGCAAGTAGCGTGGCGATTATTGTTGAGCAACACATCCTCGGCGGCATCGTGAGTATTGTTTCCCGCCGGGAGCGGATGCCCAACTTTGGAGAACTCAGCGAAGACGTTGGGGATGGCTGGCGTGAGGTTCGTTCCTCCGCCGTGGCAGCCAACGCAGTCCTGCTCGTTCAGGCCGTGCAGAAGCCGCGCCGGCCCTAGTGCGTTGTGCGTGGTATGGCACGAGATGCACGCGTTCGCAGCGACGGTCCCGTAGCTGCCCAGGTTCACGCCCAGGACCACCTTGTTGGTGGCAAGATCGTGCGCGCTGGTACTCCACCCCGCCAGCGGGTTCACCTGGTTCGAGATGGTGCGGTTCGGATCATGGCAGGCCAGGCACATCTGTCCCTTCGAGCTGTCGCGCACCAGGAAGTTCTGCGACATCAGGTCAATTGCCTGCACGTGAGCGTTGTGGCACGAGGTGCACTCAATGTTCCCGTTGATCAGCCTGACTTTGCCCAGGGGATCGCCAGTCTTGCCCTGCGAAGCCAGCGACGAAATCAGGTCAATCGTATCCTTGATGGGCAACTGCAGGCTGAACGGATGCTGACTCTGCAGGTTGGTCCCGAATACATCCTGGCTGTTCATGTTCCCGGTCATGGTGATCTGTCCGGAGACAATCGTGTTTCCCACGGCGACGGTGCCATCGTGACAGCTCAGGCACAGGTTGCTGTCCGAGCCCAGGATCGGTTGCTGTCCCTTCTGGTGATAGGTGCTGCTGGTATAGAACTGATACGTCGCCCTGGTCTGCTGCTGGTTCCACAGCGCCCTGCCGGTGGCCAATCCGGAGTGCGGCGCGTGGCAGTACGTGCACGCCCCCGGCCGCGCGCCAGTAATCGGCGACTTGCTGCCCGGCGAGAGATCATGCATGCCGATCACATCGCCGTTAATTTGCGCCAGCAGCGGCAGCCCGGCCAGCAAAAGCACGACCAGCAGAGTCCGCCTCATTGCGAGCCTCCTCGGGCCGCCTTCGTCAAGCCGTAGTAATGGAAGACCTGCACGCGCCGGTTGAACGAATCCACCACAAAGATGCGATCGTCGCGGTCGATGAACAATCCCGCCGGCAACTGAAACTCTCCCGCACCGGTGCCGCGCTCGCCGAAGGTGTATAGCAACTCGCCCCGCCCTGCGGGGTCGAAAACCTGCACCACGCCCCAGAGTCCGTCTACGACGTAGAGATCGCCTTCCGAGTCATACCCGATCCCCTTGGGACGGAACATCGTTCCCGACTCGTCGCCGATCTGCCCAATCGCGTACTGGAACTGTCCGGACTTGTCCAGCACCTGGACGCGGAAGTTCATCGCGTCCACCACCACCAGGTTGTCGCCATGCAGGCGCAACTCGGTGGGGTAGTTGAACTCTCCGTTTCCGGTGCCGTTCTGTCCAAAGCTCTGTAGGACGCTGCCCTGCATATCGGTAACGTAGACCTTGTTGCGCAGCGTGTCTGTCACATAGAGCCGCTGCACCGCCGAATCCACCGCAATCCCCGTCGGGCGCTTGAAGAAGCCTTCGCCACCCTTCAGGCTGCCGACCGCCCGCTGATACTTGCCGTCGGAGTTGAAGACAAACACCTTGCCGGACTCCGAATCGGTCACGTAAATGTTGTCCTGTGCGTCCACCGCGACGCACTGCGGCGTCAGCATGGGGTCTTTTCCTTTGTCAACGCGCGACAGGAACTTGTATTTCTGTTGCTGGAAGTCGAAGACGTGTACCCCGAAGGCACCGGGGTCGGTCACGATGATGCGGCCGCGGGAATCAGTGGCAATGCTGTAGGGACGGACCAAAGTGTGGAATGTCGGCTGGCCGGCGACGAAGTCAAGCACCTTCTTGAAGAAGGGCCGCTTTGGCTGCACTTCACGCGCGGAGTGGAAGCTGCGCTCGTAGGTAAGCTTGCGCCCGCCCAGCAACTGCATCTCGGGCGGTGGTGGTTCCGGCGCGGCTGGTTGTTTCTTTTCTTTAGACGCCGCCGCCCCTGATGCCAACAGCACCAAGGTGACAATCGCGATCTGTACTGCCCCCCACGGCAAAACCCAGCCATACCCTTCAGAAAAAGTTGAAGTAGCGCGATACACCAAAGTATATCGAGTTTACGCTGCTCGGCGGCAACCCCGTGGCGCTGAATCCCTGGACGATTCTCCCGTATCCGCCGGAGAAGGTGAGCTTCCTGAACTGGTAGTACGCATTGGAGAACACCTGCTCGCTGTGATTGGCGGAAAATGTCAATCCAGTGACGGTATTGTAGTCAGCCCGAGAGAAGCTCGCCCCTATCGTCAGGTGGCGGATGGGAGACGTCCCCAGCGAAAACGAATAGCTGGAGCCGTCATAGAACAGTAGCCACTCCGGCGGTATCACTCCAGGAGGCAGGCCGGGAGGCAGGGTGATCCCATTTCCACTCAGCAGCCCGTATCCATGGGTCTTGGAATAAGCGGCGGCGAGAGTCAGTCGCCGGGCGCCCAGGCTGGTAGAGTAGCTTTGGCCGCCATTTCCCGTATGGGGCTGATAAACAATCGCGCTGTGCGAACCGGCGGCGCTGGCCGTCCACACAATCCGCCCGAAGCGGTGCCGCACATTCCCCGAGTAGATGTAAAACGAGTTCATGTACGTCACCAGGTAACTCTGGACATTCTGGGCATAACCGCCGTTCACGCTGACGAACCAGTCGGAAAACACACGGTTCCAGCCCGCGTTGGTCGTAAAGCTCAGCGCATTGCCACTGATGGTATCGGAGGTATTGTCGGCAAAGTTTAGCGAGCCGTTAAAGAAGCCGCCCAACAGCCTCCGGCTGTACACCACGCCCGCCTCGTAAGTGTCAGCTCCGTAACTCCTTCCCTGGTAATCCTGTTGCCGGCGCTGGACTTGAAAGTCCAGTTGCAAATTGGGGGCTACCGAGTAGGCGCCATAGCCGGTGATATAGAGCGCACTGGAGGATTGCTGTGTCTGCTGCAGCAGCCCGCCGTTAGTCTGCTGGGGCTGTCCGCTGCTGCCGCTCGACTGCGGCTGCTGCGCTTGCAGTTGCACCCCGGTGGTTGCTTGCGGCGCCCCACTTGGGGGAAGGATGGATTGGTAAAACGAACCCGAAAAATTGTCGGTGTAGCCAAAGCTGGTCGAGAAACTGAACTTTTCCGTGGGGTTGATTCCGGCGGCGGCGTTGAAGGTATTAATCGTTCCGTTGAAGCTGTAACCGAGATAATTGGAATTAACGTAGGACCGTGTATAGCTGGCTGACGCGGACCCGTGCATCGGCAGGTTGTGCGAGGCGCCGAACAGAAATGCGTTGTTGTCCGAACTGTAACTCTCTGCCTGGTTGCCAAACACAGCGGGGATGAAGGAATGCGAATTCCCGAGGTCATAGGCGGCGTTCAGGTTGAAGCCGGCAATGGAATAGTTGGACCGCAGATTAAAGTTGTGGTAAACGTTATTGCCATCCTGCTCAGCGCCCAGCACGGTGTAGTCGCTGCTGCCGTCGCTATAAGTCGCGCTCAGGCTTGGCAGACCTGGCAGGAAGGCCCCCCAGCCAATGCTGAAGCCCTGGCCATTGCCCCGGGTGGTGTAGTTGGGGGCGCCCGGAAACCCGAAGCTTCCCTGACTGTCCCAGGACTTGGAAAAACCGATCGATCCCGGGAAATGACTGCCTCCGAAGATGTTGCTGGAGAACTCCAAACCGCTGGTGTTAAAGATGGACTGAGACTCCGAGTTCGCCTGGGATCGGGCGTAGTAGGGGGAGAAGGCGAAGTTGAGAAAATTGGGATCGTAATAATAGCCCGACAACGTCCCATTCCCTCCGAAATTTACCGAGTGGCTTGAGTTGATGTCGTTGCCCCATACGTCGTTATAGTTGACCGATACGACGCCGTTGAGGTTCAAGTTGAGGTTGTCGCCGACCGTGACCTGCGCCGCGCAGGGAAGAACCAGAAGTATTAAGATCACAATTAAAGCGACAGACAGAGCGCCATGAGCGCGAACGAGCTTACAAATGGTTTGAAGGGGCGCGGCTTTAGCCGCGCCAATGGCGTTGGCTCGGACTTGGGCTTTAGCCCCTGAGGGGATTCGAGGTCGCAAAGGCCGGAAGCCAGTTTCCTCGGCGGCTAAAGCCGGCCTAATTCGGCTACTTGGGGCGCGCCTAAAGGCGCGCCCCTTCGATGCAGATGCCCGCTCTACCCGACCACGGCAACCTTGACCTTGACTTGTCCTGCCCCGCGCATTGGATCCGACGTACCCCACGTCATACAACTCCCTACAGCACTTCCACCTTGGCGTTCTGCCGCAGCTTCTTGTCGAACGCAGCCCGCACATCATTGGTCTTCTTGTCCTGCAATTGCTTCATCAGCTGGGCTTGCACGTCCTGGAACTTGATCCTGCCCGCCGGGATATGCTGGTTCAGCCGCACAATCGTGTATGCACTTCCGATCTGGATAAGATCAGTCATCTGTCCCGGCTGCATGGCCGAAAGCGTCTTCACCAGCTCGGGTGGCAGCTTGTCGCGGGCCACCTTATGGTGATCGCCCATCATCACCCGGTAGTCGTCTTCCGAGATCTTCTCCGCCAGCAATCCAAATTCCTCGTAATTCTTGGTTGCCTTGGCTTGTTTAAGCGCATCTTCGGCCTTCTTGCGGGCTTCTTTCAGTTGGGCGGACGTGGCCTTCTCCGGAGGGAGGATCGAGATCGTTTGAAAGACGAACGTCTCGGGATACTGAAAGCTGTTCGGGTTCTTTTCGTAATAAGCTTTGGCCTCAGCGACGGACACCGTGGACTTGGTATCCACCTCGCTCTTGAGCACGGCATCAATCAACAATGAGCGCCGGACCTTCTCGCGCACCGCCTGCTGCGAGCTGTTGAACTCTGATTGCACAAAGCTGTTGTATTCTGCCGGACTGGAAAACTGCTTGCGGAAATCCGCTTCCGCCCGACTCAGCCGCTCGGGGGAAATCGTGATCTTGCGCCGCTGCGCCTCCTGATAAACCAGCTCCTCGAAGATAATCATCTGCATTGCGCCGTTGCGAATCTGCGGTTCCATCTCCTGGGGAATGCTTCCGTTGTGTTGCCGCGCGTAGGGGAAGATGGCGAACATCTCGCGCTGAAGGTCACGGTCGGTCAGCACTGCACCATTGACCCTCGCCACCGGCTTGCCCGTTACCGGCTTGGCCGCTACTGGCGTTCCCGGCTTAGCTGGCTGAGAAATTATCGTGGGGGTGTGTGAGGCAACCTGGGAGTATGCGGTGGTGAGAGCCAGAAGAACCAGAGCACAGATTGAGAGCTTGTACTTCACTTCCTCACCCCCCCAAAAAACTGGGGAGAGAGTGTCTCTCTCCCCTAGTTCCTAAGAACGACTAGAAGGTGGTTCCAGCCGTGCCGTTATTCAGCTCGTTGGCTTCGCCACCGTGGCACTCGCGGCAGAACTGTGCCGTCTGGTTCGAGTTCTGCGTGCCGCTCGCCGGGTTGTAAGGCGCGCGGATGAAGAACATCGTCGCGTAGTAGCCCGAAGGCAGACCCGACTTCGCACCATTCGTCACCTTCACCACGTTCATCAGGTGCTGATTGTGGCAGGTGGTGCAGGTAACGACCGGTGTGTTGTTGTAGTTGCCCGGGCTCACGAAGAAGCCGTAGTTCTGCACGAACTGATACATCTTCGTACCCTGCGGGTAGGTGATGACGCCGTTGACGATGGTGCAATCCCAGTCGTACTGGCCGCCGCAACCGATCGCAGCATTCAGACCCACTGGGTGGTCGTTCAGGTAATTGCCTGCCGTGGTACCGTCGTTTCCGAGCAGGGTCGGAATCGTGTTATAGGTGCCGTAGGTGGACGGCAGGCTCTCGAAAATGGCGTTCTTCATCATGGCGCCCTTGGCGAGGTTGCCGTCGTGGCAGCTCAAGCACTCCGTGATGTTGCGGTCAGGGGTGGTGGCATCCAGGCCTGGCAGGGTCTCGGTCCAACCACCGGTTGAGTCGCCGAATTGGAAGGTTTGGCCGACCAGCGAACCCACATCCTGGCCCCACAGAGCGTGGTTGCCTGACTGCGGATAGCTGGTCTTGGCTGCGCCGTTGCCGTAAGCGCCGCTGTGCGGGGCATGGCAGGCCGCGCAACCACGGCCGTAGTTCAGGTGGGCACCGAGAACGTCGGTGCTCGGGGACTGGCCGATCTGGGCCATCGCAAAGGTTGCGGCGGCGAAGATCACGAGCGTGACTAACAATACTCTCTTCATTTCGATCTCCTGATATGAACTGCAGTTCTCATGGTTTTATGCCTGGAGACCCTAGGCCCCGGCGGCCTCCGCTTACGGGTAGTGCAACTAGTGGGCCGAAACTGAAGCGCGCCTCAGTTGCTCGAGGCTTTTTGTCTAACTTGCTGATTCAGAATAGGTTGCTGGGTCCTCAACTGAAGGCAGTTCGCCCTGTTCGTGCAGTCTTCGATACACTTCGCTGCGTGAAATGAGCCACTTCCAGCTGCCGCGTGGTTAAATCCCCCAGCGTCCGGCTTTGCCTCGGCACTTGGTCTAACCACCATAAATTGTAGGAGGTTACACCTTTAGCTTAGTTATTTCAATACGGGCGGAGTCTTCCCCCTACGATCCTGAGCGGAGCATCCATCCGATATCGCCGACCGCTGCTTTGCGGGTTGGGTGGCCGCGCAATCGAAGTGCCTGCGCCGAGCCTGTCAAGGTGACCCCCATAATTGGCAGGTGCTAACCGGTAGTCACGAGCGCGGCGACTTGCTTTGAGCCTCAGGGTTCAAGCCCAGAGATAAGGCCGCGTCGGTCAACACTCATCATGATCTATCGTGAATTGTCCTTACCGCCCCAGCTTCCGCGCCTCGCACGCCTGCACCACCTTCGACGGGTCGATGGCCTCTGAGTCCAACTGCATCTCGATCACCTTGCCGTTCTTGTCGATGAGGTAGTTCACGCGGCGCGCGGCTTTGTACTTCGGGTTGTAGAGGCCGTACTCCTTGGTCACGTCGCCGCCCCAATCGCTAAGCAACGGGAAGGTGACGCCGATCTTTTCCGCCCACGCCTGATTCGAGAAGGGAGAATCCATGCTCACACCCAGCACCTGGGTATCGGCAGCTTCCAGCTTGGCGAGGTTTTGCTGGAAAGCCTGCATCTGCTTGGTTCAACCACCGGTGAAGGCGAAGATGTAGAACGCCAGGGCGACGTTCTTCTTGCCCTTGAAATCGTGCAGCGAAATTTTCTTGCCGTTCTGGTCGGTCAAAGTGAAGTCGGGCGCCGTGTCGCCCACTTTGATCTTGGGCGCGGGCGTCTCGTCGGATTTGTTGTCGGCAGCATAGGTCGCGGGCAGCAACGATGCCACGAGCAACAGCGCCAGCAAAAGTCGTCTCATGGATTCTCTCCTCGAGACCACAAGCGTATGTTGTGGCCTGCACGTCATTGTCCCATTTGCAGGACGCTTCGCGCCAGAGCAGAGGAAAAGGCAGCCACGGGTCTACACCGAAGACCACGGATTTGTTGGAATCAGAAGTTCAAGAGAGCTTATCCGCAAACTCTGCGTCATCTGCGGTCAATTTGTGAAACCGCGGATCGCGCGGAAAACGCGGATTTGGTTTGATCGAAATCAAAAAGAAATCCGTGTTGATCCGTGCAACGCCGTGGCTAAAACTCCGTGACGAAAACAGGAGATCGTGGCGACGGCAGAAAAGCATTCTCCTGGAAGGGGATGACAATTTTGTGGAACGTGCTCTAATCGCTAGGCTTCTTTACTCCGTCCTCAACGCCTTCATCGGCTCAATCGAGGCCGCGCGCCGCGCCGGTAGATAGCTGGCCAGCAACACGGTTGCAACTAGAATTGCCGTCGCTACAATCCACGGCGCCGCGTGCAATACCCCGACCCTAAACTCTTGCTGCCCTCGAGGCGATGTTCTGCTCGGCCTTCATATTGAGATACGTGTTCGTCTGTTGCAGCGTTACAGCCGAGCCACGCCGAATAAATTCTCGTTATTGCGGTAGTTCGGGTCGTGATAGCGGGCCGGCGGAAATGCGATCGGCACCCAAAGCTCTGCCTGATTCGGCCAGTTGAACGAAGGCCCCGTTACGCCCACGACACGAAACGCCTGATTGTTGAGCATCAGCGTCTGGCCGGCGATGTTGGGATCGGAGCCGAAGCGCTTCTGCCACGTCCGGTAAGAAAGCACCGCGTCATTGCCGGCGCCGGGTTGGTCTTCCTCCGGAGTGAACACGCGGCCCGGGTAGGGGCGAACATCGAAGGTGTCAAACCAGCCGGAGGAAACGCTGGCGCCGTTCAGCAATTCAGGATTGCTGTTTTCGCGGGCGTAGTTGAAGCTGCCGCCCTGCATGACCGCAGCCGAGGAAAAAATGTTCTTGCCTTCGGCGGCATCGGCGAAATCGGGCGCTGACAGGCTGATGTTGCTGAGGTCGGGCATGGCATTGTAGCGGGCGCGCAGTGCGACCAGCCCATCGGCGTGAGGAATGCCGCTGGGATTCAGCAGCACCGCGTTGGTGACGGAGAACACTGCGATGTTTGCGCCGATGCCCAGCGCCAGCGTCAGCACCGAGACCAGCGCGAATCCCGACGACTTGCGCAGTTGACTCAGCGCGTAACGAAATTCCTGCAAGATGGTATGCATTGTTCTTCCCTGTAAAACTCTGTCCTACTATTCGGTCCGCAAGATCTGCATGGGGTCGAGCAAAGCCGCACGGTGCGCAGGCAGATACGCCGCTAGCAGAACGACTCCCAGCAGGAGTAACGGCACCAACATCAAGGTTGCAGGATCAAAGCGACTGACGTTATACAGGCTCGTCGCCAGCAGGCGCGAGCCTACCAGCGAAAGCACAAGACCGACGGCACAACCAGCGAGTCCAAGCGCAACGCCGCGCTTCAGCACCATGCGAAGAATATCGGCGCGGTCTGCGCCCAGCGCCATGCGCAGCGCCATTTCGCGCTGGTGCTGTGAGACCAGGTACGAAATCACTCCAAACAACCCGATCGCCGCCAGCAGCAACGCGCCCACGGAGAAGGCAGACAGCAGCAGCATGGTGAAGCGCCGTTGCGCCAAGGAATCCGACACCAGCGTGGCAAGCGTGGTGCTGTTGTACAGTGGGAGCTCTTTGTCGATAGACCAGATCTGTTGTTGCACTTCGTGGAACAATCCTGCGCCGGGGCGATCGGTGCGGAGAAGGAAGGCTGCATGCCCTGCGGTCCAGGTCTGCATCTGGAAGATGGATTGGTAAATCATCGGCGGCGGGTCCGCGTCGAGCGCGGAGATATGAACGTCGTCCACCACTCCGATGATGGTGAATAAACCGCGATCGCCCCAATAAAACCGCTGGCCCACGGGATCCAGGCCGTGGAAGTATTCGCGCGCCATGGTGTCGCTGATAATCGCGACCGGCGCAGCTTTCGGATCGTCCTGTTCGCTGAAGTCCCTGCCCTGCCGGAGGCCGATTCCCATGGCGTGAAAATAGCCCGGGCTCACCAGCGAGTTCTGGGCAAAATGAAAATCGTCGGGTGCGGCATGCTCGAGATGGAAGCCGATTCCACGTTCATCGCTCAGAGGAAGATGACTGGCGGCGGCAACCGTCGTAACTCCCGGCAAACGCGCAAGCCGCGCCAGCAACTCTTTCTGCACGGCCATGCGTTTGGCTGGATCAGGATAGCGTCCCGTGTCGAAGATCGTCCGCACCACGACTGCGTTCTTGGGATCGAAGCCCGGCGGCGTTTGCAGCAAGTGCGCAAAACTGCGGACCAACAAACCGCCGCCAACCAGCAGCACTAGCGCCAGCGCAATTTCGCCGATGGCGATGGAGTTTTGCAGACGGAGACTGGCGCGAGTGGCACCGGTTTGCGCCGACTCCTTCAAGCAGGCTTGCGGCGAGACGTGCGACAAACGCCAGGCCGGCACGAAGCCAAAGAGAACGGTGGTGAACACCGACAAACCCAAAGTGAACAGCAGGGCTGTCGAGTTGAGCGTGACCTCATCCAGGCGGGGAACGCCGGCCGGCCCAAAGCTCCGTAACCCGGCAACTGAGATCAGGGCCAGACCAACCCCGGCGCCGGAACCCAACAGAGCCAGCAGCGAACTCTCCACCAGACATTGCCGAAAGAGAACGGAGCGCTTGCCGCCCAGAGCGCTGCGGATGGCCATTTCACGGCTGCGGACCGTGGCCCGCGCCAGCAACAAGTTGGCGACGTTGGCACAGGCGATCAGCTGGACGCAAAGGACTGCGGCAGAAAGCAGCCATAGCAGCGAACGAGCTTTCTCAACCGTGTGCGCGGAGAACGCATTAACGTGCGGCGTGACCCGCGCATTTACCGAATAGCTGTCA
>Ga0209040_10001741_pt1 | contig 17253 bp, 11 predicted proteins | sample BogFormECP12_OM3_FD_188240 | JGI IMG/M metagenome (GOLD analysis project Ga0209040, IMG submission 188240) | Bog forest soil microbial communities from Calvert Island, British Columbia, Canada - ECP12_OM3 (SPAdes) (version 2) | ecosystem: Environmental > Aquatic > Freshwater > Wetlands > Bog ...
ATCGTTGGAGCCGGGATATCCGGGCTCACCGCAGCTCACCTGCTGCACCGAGAGCACGACATTGCGGTGTTCGAGGCCGCGTCCTACGCGGGAGGGCATACGCACACAGTGCGCGTCGACACCCCTAACGAGACACACGAGGTCGATACCGGCTTCATCGTCTTCAACGACCGCAACTACCCGAGCTTCGAACGCCTACTGGCTGGCCTGGGGGTCCCCTGGCAGCCCTCGACGATGACCTTTAGCGTCAGCGACGAGGTGGGCGACTTCGAGTACAACGGGGGATCGCTTAATGGTCTCTTCGCCAAGCGCAGGCACATGCTCAGCCCGTGGTTCCATCGCATGATCGCCGACCTGGTCCGCTTCAACCGCGAGGCGCGCAAGCTTCTGGGCAGCCACGGTGAGGGGCCGTCGCTGGCCGACTGGCTCGGAGAGCAGGCGTTCTCGACCGCGTTCGTCGAGCGGCTGATCGTCCCGCAGGCCTCCGCGGTCTGGTCGGCGGATCCGCGACAGATGTGGAGCTTCCCGGCGCGATTTTTGGCGGAGTTCTTCGATAACCACGGGATGCTCGGGCTGAGCGGCCGCCCGCGCTGGCGAACGATCGTCGGAGGCTCGGCCCGGTACGTCGAGGCGCTCACGGCGCCCTGGCGCGAGCGTCTGCGGCTGAGTACGCCGGTGGACAGTCTCGAGCGCCACGAGGACCACGTCCTGGTGAGACCCGCGAGAGGCGAGGTGGAGCGCTTCGACGAGGTGATCGTCGCTGCCCATTCCGACCAGGCGCTCGAGATGCTCAGCGACGCGAGTGAGCGCGAGCGGGAGATCCTCGGGGCGCTTCCCTACCAGCCCAATGAGGCGGTCCTGCACACTGACGTGCGGATGCTCCCGCGCCGGCGTCGGGCGTGGGCGAGCTGGAACTACCACCTTCTCGAGGAGCCGCGCGGGCGGGCGACGGTGACCTACCACATGAACCGCCTGCAGTCGCTCCGCGCCGAGCGGGAGCTTTGCGTGACGCTGAACCGCACCGAGGCGATCGATCCGGCGAGCGTCGTTCGCAAGATCCACTACGCCCATCCCGTCTACACGGCGGCCGGCGTACGCGCGCAGGAGCGCCTCCCGGAGATCAGCGGGCGCAACCGCACGCATTACTGCGGCGCGTACTGGGGCTGGGGGTTCCACGAGGACGGTGTCGTGAGCGGGTTGAGGGTCGCCGAGCGCTTCGGGGCGCGGCTGTGAGCGTGAGCGCGATCTACGAGGGCACGGTGCGCCACCGCCGCTTCGCTGTCCGTGCGCACGAGCTGCGCCACCGGCTGGCGCTGGCCTACCTCGACGTGGAGGAGCTCCCGGAGTTGCTGGACGGGCTTCTGCTGAAGCCAAGCCCCGGGCCGGTGCGCTTTCGCCGGCAGGACTATCTGGGTGCAGACTCGACGCCGCTCGCGCAGGCCGTGCGCGACACGGTCGAGGCCAAGACGGGCACCCGACCGCTCGGGCCGATCCGCCTGTTGGCGCACCTGCGTACGTGGGGCCACTGCTTCAACCCCGTGAGCTTCTATTACTGCTTGGACCCCTCCGGCAGGGCGGTCGAGCAGGTGCTGGCCGAGATCACGAACACGCCCTGGGGCGAGCGGCATGCCTACGTGCTCTCACCGCGGCAGGATCCCTCCTCGCGCGTGCTGGCGGGCGGGGGGATGCGCAAGAAGCTGCACGTCTCGCCCTTCATGGGGATGGACCATCGCTATGAGTGGCGGCTGACGGCACCGGCGCGAACCCTGTCGATCCACATCGAGAGCCACCGTGAAGGTCAGCTGGCCTTCGACGCCACGCTCGCAATGGAGCGCCGCGAGCTGACCCGCGGCTCGCTGGCGGCCATTACCGCGCGCTATCCGCTCGGTACGCTCCGGGTGCTCGCCCTCATCTATGCCCACGCGGTGGCGCTCAAGCTCAAGGGCGTGCCTGTGTACCCACACCCTCCGCTGGGTGGCCCGGCATGAGCACCCCTGTGTCGCGCACCGTCCTCGCGCAGTTCCTTCAAGGCATCAGGAACGGGAGCCTCATGGTGCTCGAAGGCGATCGCAGGCACGTCTTCGGCGAGGGTAGTCCCGTCGGGACGATCCACGTTCGCTCACCGCGGACCTGGAGGATGCTCATGCGCGGCAGCCGCGGGCTCGCGGAGTCCTACGCGCAGGGGCTCTGGGACTCTCCGGACCTGACCGAGGTGATCCGTGTCGCGGCGCGCAACGCCGACCGCCTTGATCGCGCGCGCATGCGCCTGGCCCCGCTGCTCGTCCCCGCACAGCGCCTTCGGGCGCTCGTGCTGCGCGACAACCGCCGCCGCAGTCGTCGCGACATCGCCGCTCACTACGACCTGGGCAACGAGCTGTTCGAGCTTATGCTCGACCCGACGATGATGTACTCCTGCGCGCTCTTCGAGCACCCGGGAATGACCCTGCGGGAGGCGTCGATCGCAAAGCTCGAGCGGGTCTGCGCGAAGCTCGAGCTCGGGCCCGAGGACAATGTCCTTGAGATCGGCAGCGGCTGGGGCGGCTTCGCGCTGCACGCGGCCCGTACGCGCGGCTGCCGGGTGACGACGACGACGATCTCGAGCGAGCAGTACAGGCACACGCTCAAGGAGGTCCACGAGGCCGGACTGGCCGATCGGGTGACGGTGCTCAACGATGACTACCGCGATCTGCGGGGCAGCTACGACAAGCTCGTGTCGATCGAGATGATCGAGGCCGTCGGCTGGAGGCATTTCGGGGAGTTCTTCGAGCGCTGCTCGCGGCTGCTCGCACCCGAGGGCAGGATGCTGCTGCAGGCGATCACGATCGACGACAGCGCCTATGAGGCCGAGCGGGCGTCGAGAAGCTTCATCAACACCTACATCTTTCCGAACGGCTGCCTGCCCTCGCTCGGCGTGATCTCCGACAGCGTCGCTCGCAGCACCGATCTGCGCGCCTTGGACCTCGAGGACCTGACGCCGCACTACGTCGAGACGCTGCGGCGCTGGCGCGCGAACTTCACGAGCAACGCGCGGCGGCTCGCGGCGCTCGGCTACGACGAGCGCTTCAGGCGGCTGTGGACGCTCTACCTCTGCTACTGCGAGGCCGGCTTCGCCGAGCGGCGGATCGGCGACGTGCAGCTGCTGCTCGCCAAGCCCGCGGTGTAGCTCGAGGGTCCATCGACCTCCGGCTCTCGCCCGCGCCACCAAAGCGCAAGTCCCGGCGGCTGCGCAAGTCCGAGCGGCCTCGCGAAGGACAGGAAGAAGGCACGATTGTGACCAGCGATCTGGAAGGCGACTCGGGATCGAAAAAGTGGGGAAAACGCCGCTTCAGGACAGGCCTGAAGGAAGTCATGATGGGCTCAGTTGAAGGAGAGGCGCCCCACCCAGTGGGCTTGTCGCTGACGCTGACGCTGACTCTCCCCGAAGCGGTGGAGGTCAACACGGTCGTCTAGGGAGGCGATCACCAGCGGCCGCGGTAGCGGGCGCGGGGCGCGAGGGGCCGGTTACTGCGGTCCCTCGCGTCCCCTGCTCAGGGTCATCGGTTCTCAGACGAAGGGATACCAGAGGGTGAACGCAACGGTGGTGGCGACGAGCATCGCGCCGCTCACCACGAGCCATGGAACGAGCAGCCGCCGATGTCGGGTGAGCTCGTAGCCGAGCCACATGGCTATGGGAAACAGCACGGCCATGAACCGCGGGAGCGAGCGCAGGGCCTCGCCGAGGAAGGGCGTGACTAGCGGAGGTGTCACGGCGACGACGGTCCACACCGTGTAGGGAAGCGGGAGCCGGCGTGCCATACCGACGATCGCGATTATGAGGATGACCAGCGCGAGCGCGTCGAGGATGTTGGGGTCATAGACGATCCCTTCCCAGCCGCCGCGCAGGGCGTGGTACACGCCGGTCAACGCGAGGTGGATCGTGGTGATCGGCGTGGTGATGTGCGGGCGACCGAATTCGGTCTGAACCGTGCGCCAGGCCTGCCAGTTGCCCACCTCTGCCTGCAGATAGAGCGAGTAGGCAACGAGCCCGAGGGGCACCAGGGCAAGCCACAGGATGTCGCGCCGAACGGGGAAGCGCGGACTCCAGCGCCGCCATCCGGTGGCCGGCTGGGCATGCGGCGCCGGCGTCGAGCGCGGGCCGTATAGGTACATGACGAGCAGCGGGATCACGAGCAGAACACCCGTGTTGCGAGTCGCGGATGCTGCCGCACCCAACAGGCCGGCGAGCCACCACCGGTCGCCGCGCGCGGCGAGGAACGCGCCTGCCGAGACGGCGAGGAAGAGGCTTTCGGTGTAGGGCGCCGAGAAGAACGCGCCGGCCGGCCAGAACGCGATGACCAGGACTGCGGCTTTTGCGGCCCTTGGCCCGAGCTCGAGCGTGGCGAGGCGATGGACGATCAGCAGGCCGACGGTGAACGCGCCGAGCGACAGCAGCGTGGCGACGACGAGCGTGGCGCCGTTCCCGGCCCAGCCGCCCAGGGCGTGCACGAGCAGCGGGTAGAGCGGGAAGAATGCGGGTCGCGCCCCGGGGTTGTTCGGCACGAGCCCCGACGGGGTGTAGCCGTGGTGGCTGATCTCCAGGTACCACAGCCCATCCCAGCGGACCAGCGGCGTGAAGACGGCATCGAGCGCCCCCGAGAGCCAGCCGTGACCAAAGGGATGGCTGATGCCGGGCACGAGCTTGCCGCGCGGAGCCCTGTAGGACTTGGTGACGGGAAGCGCCGCCGCGGCCACCGCCGCGCTGATCGCCACGAGCAGACGCGAGGCGAGCACCGCAACCCACACGTCACGCCATGCCCCTCGATCGCGCCCCGCTGGCGGGAGCGGCCGGAGGACGGCTGGGCTCTCCGGGAGGCGGTCGGTGGCTTCGGCCAAGGGCAACCAAAGCTACTAAGCGGATCGGAGCGATTGGCGGCCCCTCGACGCGACGAGTACGCCAGCCCGGGGCCGGCCGTACTCTCGCTGCACGCCCTTCCGATGCCGGTTGGCAGTCTTCTGCCGCCCGCGTATCCTCGGTGCTGGCAAGTGTCTTCCGTTCCCCGATCAGGCTCGACGGCGCGAGCATGAGAACGCGACCTTGTGCGCGGACGTTGGTGCTGGTGCTGGCCGGCTGTGTGGCTTGGCTGTTCGTCGCCTCAGACCGCGCCCTGGCGACGACGCCGTGGCTGGGGTTGAACGGCAACACCGTCAAATATCTCGGCCCGGTGGACACGTTCTCCCGGCACGGCATCGTCTATGACCGCAGCTTCGAGCTGCAGGCGGGCACGGTTCCAAGCGAATTGGAACAGGGATTCGAAGGCGCTGAATTCGAGAAAAAGCTCAAAGAAGATTACGAATACGGGATGACTCCGGTGAGCGTGATCGAGTACCAGGGGTACGGGCGAAACGGAGCTTTCTCCTCGGATCCGGCATTTCCGAGGGAAAGAACGCCGAGCGAAGAACGAGAAGGCAGGAACACGATCGCGGGATACGTAGAGGGCTTCGTGAGGACGGCGTCGCGGATTCTCGAACTGGTACACGCGGACTACCCCGGCATGCAGGTGCTTTTCGAACCGATGAACGAGCCGTGGCTCGACACGGCGCCCCAGTACTACGCGCCGGAATATGCGGACGTGATCGCAAGGCTGCTTCCGGCGGCGAAGGCAGCGGGAATCCCGCTGCAGGACATATATGTGGCTGCCACCGGCGCCGCAAGATTCGCCGTCGAAGGACCGGGCGAACCCGAGAGGTGGAACCCCGCCGGCTGGGTGCGGGCGATGTATGAGGCCCAGCCTGCATTGGAAACGGAGGTGCAGGGTTGGTACGTGCACCCGTACGGGCCGCCACGGGGCACGAACGGGGGCGCGATGGATGACGGCGAGGGCATCGAATCGGCGGCACTTCTACGCACGAGGATGACCTCCGGCGAGAACAACATCCTGGTCTCGGAGATCGGCTTCTGCGATGCCGAAATCGGCGGCGAACAGTGCGGTGGTTCACATTATCCGGCCGTGGAAAATGGCATGCAGGCGGCGGAAGCACTGACGGAAACGCTGAAAGTCGCGAGCGCCTATCGCGAAGCCGGGTGGCTGAAGGCGTTGATTGTCTATTCGCGCAACGACCGTGGCTGGGCGATGCAGGTGCTGCACGGCAAGGAAGTCGAGCTCACCGGGATGGGTGAAGCGCTGCTGGCGTTCGCAGACTCGCCACCGGCGCAGGCTGCTGCGGCGGCCGCGGCGCCGGTGCAAGCCGGGGCGGGCCCCCTGACGGGGCTGCCGTGCGCGCCGGGCTCGCTCTGCGCGGCGCTCGGAGGCCTGTGGCTCTAGTCGTCAGCAGCCGGCGACGCGCCCGCGGCGATGCAGGCGGCAGGCTCAGCCGCGGCTGCTGATCCGCCGGCGCATCTGATGCACGCGGCGCAACTCCTGGACGGCGTCATCAACACCGCCGAGGGCCTCGGCGGAGCCATCGCCGAGGAGCTCGGGCTGCAGCCGATGGCGGACGAGCTCGCCGGCGACGGCGTCGACGCGCTGTGCGCCGGCGCCGGGGCGCGAGCTGACCGCGCGCTCGAGCCCCAGGCCGCGGAACAGCAGCCCGACGCCGTCATCGAGGGCCCAGCCGCCCGGGAGCCGGCCGTCGCGCACGGCGGCCAGCCACACGGGCAGGCGCTCGGCCTCGCCGTCGGCGTGGACGGTGAGCGACCCTTCGAGCAGGCCGAGGCCGCGCATCGGCTCGGGCGGACCGCTCGAACGCGTGACGCCGCCTTCGAACCAGCACATGGCGCCGGCGCTCAGCCCCGCCAGGACGGTGCCGCGCCGCCAGGCCTGCACGAGCAGGCGGTCGAGTCCATGCGCCTGCCAGATGGCCAGCAGGTTGCGCATCGAGCCGCCGCCGGCATAGATGATGTCCTGCGAGAGGACGATCTCTTCGAGCGACCGCGTGGACTCGTGCAGGCGGAACAGCGAAAGGTGCTCGGCCACGCAGGTGCGCTCGGCGAAGCGGGCCTTGAAGGCGTTTATCTGCGCAGTGGTGTCTCCGGAGGCGGTGGGCAGGAACAGCACGCGCGGCTCCATCGCGCCGGCGAGGGACAGCACGAAGTCGTCCAGCAGCGGGTTGGTGGGGTCCATCGTGAAACCGCCTCCGCCCATGGCGAAGATCCGCCGCTCGGCGGTCGCGGCGGTCGGCCCGGGCGCGGTGCCGTGATCGCCCAGCGAGCTCATGCGGCCACGGCCTCGTGCGCGCCGGGCCGGGGCGCGGGCTCATCGGCCGCGGGCGCGGGCTCGTCTGCGCCCGGGGCGACGCCGGGCGCACCGAGGTAGATCGCCTGCAGGCGGGTCTCGAGGACACCCTTGCCGTGCGGGTCGACCCGGTAGGCGCATCCGTCGGGTCGCGAGCTGAGGACCCGCTCGAGCGATGTGCCCTGAAAATGCAGGGCCACGCCGTCCTCGACGGCGAACCCGGCGGACATGCCGTTGCCGACGAAGCGGTGGTACTCGGCGCGGCGCTCGGGCTCGGCGTCATAGTGGACGCAGTTGGAGTAGGGCAGGAGCCCTAGCCCGCGCACGGGCCGGGGCGCTCCGTGAAAGGCGCTGAGCGCATGCTCGAACCAGCACAGCGAGCCGGCCGAGGGCCCGCACAGGACGATGCCCTTACGCCAGGCCTTGCGCAGGATCGCGTCCAGCCCGTGCGCGCGCCAGGCGCCGAGCATGCTGACGACGTTCCCGCCCCCGACGTAGATCAGATCCTGTGCGAGCAGGTGGGTCGCGAGATCGTCCTCGACCCCGCCCGCGCCCTGGTCGCGGCGAAACAACGACACGTGACTGGCCTCGCAGCCGGAGGAGAAGCGGCGGTAGAAGCGCACCACGTAATGGTCGGCATCGCCGGAGGCGGTGGGCAGGAAGCACACACGCGGACGGGGAACGTCCAGGAGCGACAGCACGTAGTCGTCCAGCAGCGAGCCGTCTCTCTCCATTGAGAAGCCGCCACCTCCGAGGGCGACGATCTGGGGAGCTTTGTGTCGCATGGCTCGCTTTGCTCGGCATTGATCATGGATACAGCATGAGCAGTCTGCGTCAGGGTCGCGGAGAAGGGCTGGCCGCGGTATGGACCCACGTCCGAGATTCGCCGGTCCGGCGATCGACAGCGGGCCCATGCCGTCGCGGCGGTCGCCTCGCGCGAGGGTCGCGGCTCAGGAAACATTCAGGCTTCTCACAGGTTGCTCCTACGGATCGCGGCGATGCTGCCCGCGTGAGCCTTTTCTGGGAGACGAGTTCGCGCGCGTCTGCGACGACGTCTGTGGCGCCGGTCACCGCACCTGCTGGCGCTGCCCGGCCGTTGTGCAGGGTGCTCTGTGCGCTGGCCCAAGCCTCCGGCAGGTCACAATCCAGCGCGTGAGGATCCTCGTCGTTGACGACGACCGCGCGGTGCGGGACGCGCTGCGCCGTGCGCTGACACTGGCCGGTTACGAAGTGCAGACGGCCGAGGATGGCGAGCAGGCGCTCGAGTCGATCGTGCGGTCGCTGCCCGAGGCGGTGGTCCTGGACGTGGGCCTGCCGGGCATCGACGGCCTGGAGGTGAGCCGGCGCGTGCGCCGGCTCGGCAACCGCGTGCCAATGCTGATCCTGACGGCGCGCGACGCGGTGGCCGACCGCATCGACGGCCTGGATGCGGGCGCAGACGACTACATGGTCAAGCCGTTCGACGTGGGCGAGCTGAAGGCGCGGCTGCGGGCGCTGCTGCGTCGCTCGAGGCCCCAGGCGGACACGGACGTGCTCTCGTTCGCGGAGATCGCGCTGGACGCCCCGCGCCACGGTGCGCAGGTGGGCGAGAAGTTCGTCGAGCTGACGCGCACGGAGTATCAGCTGCTCGAGCTGCTGTTGCTCAACCCGCGAAGCGTGCTCTCGCACAGCCTCATCTATGACCATGTGTGGGGCTATGATTTCGGGCCGGCGTCGAACGCGTTGCGCGTGTATGTGGGCTACCTGCGCCGCAAGCTCGAGCAGGCCGGGGCGCGCAATCTGATCCACACCGTTCGCGGCGTCGGCTACGTCCTGCGAGAGCCGTGAGCGGGGACGGCGGGCGATGACTTTGCGCACCCGGATCGCCGCGGTGGCGAGCCTGTCGGTGGCGCTCGCGGTGCTGGCCGCGGCGGTCGGGCTGTATGTGGCCGTGCGGGCGGATCTGCGCGGGGAAATCGACAGCGCTCTGCGCGCTCGCGCACGCTCGTTCACGGCGGCGCCCGTCCCGGGCGGACCCGGCGCGGGCGGACCCGGCGCGGGCGGGCCCGGCGCGGGCGGGCCCGGCGCGGGCGGCCTGGGCGGGGGTGCGGGCGCTTTCCCGGGGGCCGGGCAGGGCGGCCGCGGTCCTTCGCGGCGCGGGCAGCGGCCTTCGCAGGACGGCGGCCCCGGTGGGTTCCCCGGCAGCGTTCAGCCGGTGCCGTTCGGCGGGGCGTCGGGCTACGTGCAGTTCATCGCACCGGACGGCACGGTCGAGGTGCCCGGTGGCCAGGGCGTCTCCCCGACGAGGATCGCGGCGACCCCGCTCGATCTGGCGATTGCGTCGCGGGGCGGCGGCAGCAGCCTCAGCGACAGGAACGTGAACGGCACGCAGCTGCGCGTCCTGACGACCGGCACGGGTTCGGCGGGCGCGGTGATGATCGCCCAGCCGCTGACCGACGTCGAACACGAGCTGAGCAGCCTGCTGCTGATCCTCGCGCTGATCGGCGCGGGCGGGATCGTGTTGGCGGCACTGTTGGGGGCGCTGGTGGCGCGTACCGCGCTGGCGCCGATCGCGCGCTTCACGGGACAGACCGAGGCGCTGACGGGCAGCCTCGACCTGTCGCGGCGGCTCGAGGTGCGGGGCCGCGACGAGCTGGCGCGGCTGGCCGAGAGCTTCAATGCGACGCTCGATGCGCTCGAGCGCTCGGTCCAGGCCCAGCGCCACCTGATCGCCGATGCGAGCCACGAGTTGCGCACCCCGCTGGCATCGCTGCGGGCGAACATCCAGATCCTCGGCGAGGCCGAGCGGCTGCCGGCCGAGGAGCAGGAGGGACTGCGTCGGGACATCGTCGATGAGCTCGACGATCTGACGGCACTCGTCGGCGATGTCGTCGAGCTCGCTCGCGGGACGAGCGGCGATCGGTCTGACGACGACGACGTGCGCCTGGACCAGCTGGTCGAAGAGGCGGTCAGACGCACCAGGCGGCGGGGCGAGCTGCGCTTCGAGCTGGAGGTGGAGCCGACGATGGTGAGCGGGCAGGCCGGCCGCATAAACCGGGCGGTGGCGAACGTCCTGGACAACGCCCGCAGATGGAGTCCGGAGGGCGCCACGGTTGAGGTCAGCCTGCGCGACGGCGTGCTGGCGGTGCGCGATCACGGCCCGGGCTTTCAGGAGGCGGATCTCCCGTTCGTGTTCGACCGCTTCTACCGGGCCGAGCAGGCCCGCAAACAGCCGGGCTCGGGCCTCGGCCTGGCGATCGTGCGCCAGGCGGCGGAGGCGAGCGGCGGCTCCGCAGAAGCCCAGAACGCGCCCGGCGGCGGGGCGCTGCTGCGTGTGAGCTTCGGCCCAGCCATCCGCCCGGCGACGCACCCGCAGGCCGACTGACGGCTCGGGCGAGAGCCGTGGAGCGGCGGCCCGGGCACCCATCGCGCGGCCGTCCGAATCACGAGCCGGCTGGCCGTCCGGTCAGCCAGGCCTGGAGTGCGATTGAGGGTCGGCGTCAAGGCCTACCACGGTTGCAGGAGATCCTCCCCGGACGTCAAATCAGTTCGTAGAAGGGGCGCAACTTTCGGGGACGAACGGCGTCCATATGGGTATAGACGTCACGCTGCTGTGCTTTCGATACGGAGGGAATACATGAGGGTCCACGCTCGAATCTCGTTCTTGGCGCTGCTGGCGAGCGCGATCGTCGCCTTCGCCGCACCTGCTGCGGCACAGGCCGCATTCGGCGTGGAAAAGTTCACGGCCGTCAACTGCAGGGTCGGATTCGAAGGGTGCGCGGGCGAAGAACACGGGGAACTCTTCGGCACGAAATACTGGCTCCCGAAGGCACCGAGCGAAGCCGAATCCAAGGTACAGGGCTTTACGCAGGCGGGCGGCCGCGTGCCATTCGGCGTGACCGACTTCAAGGTCAACACGGAAGGCGAAGTACCGCTGGCGAAACCATCGGGCGGTGTCCCCGTCAGCAAAGCCAGGGTCGATGTCGCGTCCGGCCTGGCCACGTCTCCTGCCGCCGTGCCGACGTGCTCGCTCGAAGAATTCGGCAACAAAGAAGCGATTCCCACGACCGGCCTTTACACGGCGCCCGCCTGCAAAGCCGCAACTGAAATCGGTGTGGAAAAGGTGACGCTTTGGCTCGGCGGCGAATTCGTGCCAGGGCACGAAGACCTGCCGATTGAAGGCAAGGTCTACAACCTCGTTCAGCCGGAAGGCCTCGCATCGTACTACGGCGCGGCGCTCGCATTCCCGAAAGTGCTCACCGAAGCGAAAGGCCTCGGCGCCACCCAGTTCTATGTGCACTCCTTCGTCAAAGGCAACGTCGAATGGGGCAAGGAAGCCGAAGGCACCAACCAGGGCGACTACCACGACTACTTCACCGTTCAGGTCTCCACGGCGTTCCCGCTGATCAGCTCCAGGCAGATCCTCTATGGCACGCGCGGCGAAGGCAACTTCATCACCAACGCCACCAGCTGCCCCGGCGACAACACGACGTTCGTGACGCTGGAAAACGAAGCAAAAGAAACCAACCGGGCCTCATTCAAAACGCCGGTCGGGCTCAAGGGCTGCAACCTCGCTGCCGAAAACCCTGCCGGCGAAGGCATCACGGGCATCGAACAGGTGCCCTTCGCCCCGTCCTTCGCTCTGGCGTCCGGATCGACGCTCAGCGACCAGCCCAACCAGATCACGACCGAAGCCGCCGTGCCGAACAGCCCGAAAGAAGTTTCTCAGTCCCAGGTCAGGGCGGCTGCGATCACGCTGCCCGAAGGTATGACGCTGAACCCGTCGGCCGCCCGCGGCCTCGAAGCGTGCACTCCCGCCCAGGCCAGGATCCACAGCGCGACGTTCGGCGTTGCATGTCCGGCGGGCTCGGAACTGGGCACGGTGAGCCTGGAAGTTCCGACGCTGCCCGCAGGCTCGTTCACCGGGGCCGTTTACCTCGGCGGTCCTGAAGCGGGTCCGATCACCGAACCGCCCTACACGATGTACGTGGTGGCGAACTCGAAACGCTACGGCGTCTCGGTGCGCGTCAAAGCCGAGGTGTATCCCAACCTGGTCACCGGTCAGCTCACGACGGTGTTCAACGAAAACCCGGAACAGCCGTTCACCAACCTCACGCTGCACTTCAACCGCGGTGCGCTCACTCCCATCGCCAACCCGCTGATATGCGGGACACCCACGGGCTCGGCGGAATTCGCGCCGGTCACGGGAACGCCTGCCTCTAAGAGCGTGGCCTTCGGCGTGCCGATCACCGGCTGCAGCTCGACGCCGCCGGCGTTCGCGCCCACCCAGTCCGCCTCGGTGTCGCCGGCGACGGGCGCGTCGAACTCGAACTTCACGTTCAGCCTCACGCGGCCCGAAGGCCAGCAGTACGTCTCGCAGATAGCGACCGTGCTGCCGGAAGGCCTCGCGGGGAAGATCCCGACGGTCCCGCTGTGCCCCGAACCGCAGGCCAACGCCGGCACGTGTCCGGCCACAAGCCAGGTCGGAGCGGTGCACGTGCTGGCCGGCTCGGGCGAACCGTACCCGTTCACCGGCAGCGTGTTCCTGACCGGCCCCTACCACAGCGCACCCTACGGACTGGTCTTCGAGATACCCGTCGTCGCCGGGCCGTTCAGCCTCGGCACCGAAGTGGTGCGGTCGAAGATCGAAGTCGAACCGTACACCGGGCGCGTGATCGTAACGAGCCCGGTGCCGACAATCAAGGCCGGCATCCCTACGCGCATGCGCTCGTTGACGGTCGAAATCAACCGCCCGAACTACATCGTCAACCCGACCAGCTGCTCGCCGCTGCTGGCGACCGAATCGAAGCTCACCTCCACGCTGGGCGCCACGGCGTCGATCTCCAGCCCGTTCCACCTCGAAGGCTGCAGTGGCTTGGCATTCAAGCCGAGCTTCAAGGCCAAGACGACCGCGAAAACATCCAAAGCAAACGGCGCGAGCATCGAAACGACGATCAACCAGCCCGCCGGGCAGGCCAACATCAAGTCGGTGCTCGTCCAGCTCCCCAAGCAGCTGCCATCGCGCCTGACGACGTTGAACAAAGCCTGCCTGCAGGCGGTCTTCGAATCCAACCCGTTCCACTGTCCGAGCGGCTCGTTCGTGGGCGGCGCCCGCGCGAACACGACGCTGCTCCCGGGCAAACTGCAGGGGCCGGCGATCTTCGTCTCCCACGGCGGAGAGGCCTTCCCCGACCTCGACCTCGTCATGGAAGCCAACGGCGTGCGCGTGATCCTGGTCGGTAAAACGAAAATCACAAAAGGCATAACGACGACGAACTTCGCCACGGCCCCGGACGCACCCGTGTCGAGCATCACCGTCAATTTGCCCACCGGCCCGAACTCGGCGCTGGCGCCCAACGGGAACCTGTGCACCTCCAAGCTGGTCATGCCGACGACGATCACCGCCCAGAACGGCAAGTCGATCAAACAGAACACGATCATCTCGCCCACCGGCTGCGGTGTGCAGATCGTCGGACGCAAGGCGATCGGCGACACGGCCTATCTGACGGTCAAGACGTTCGCCGCGGGCCGCATAAGCGGCAGCGGCAGCGGCCTCGTGACCGTCGCCCGGCACCTGGACGCCGCCAGCAACGCGACCCAGCTGAAGGTCCCGCTGAGCGGCTCCGGACGCAGCAGGGGCCGCCCGTTCAGCCTTCAGGTGCGGGTGGGTTTCGTGCCGAAGAAGAAAGGCGCCACCTCGGTCGCCTACACGTCCGTCACCTTCTAGCAGCGGCGCAGGCTGCTCGAACGGTCCTGTGTGGGGGCGGCGACGGCCGCCCCATGCGCAGCTCACCCGGCTTCAAGCAGGACACGGCGAGGTTCTTCGCGGGGGCCGCCGAACCGGCGGCCGCCCGATGCCCTAAATTGAAGGCATGGATGTCGCTACGGGTATGGATACCTCGGCGTCCTCGCCGGATGTCGATCGTCTGTTGGGGGGTCTGCGCCGGTTGACGGCGCTCGCCGACGGAGCCAGCCACGCGCAGGAGATCTTCTGCGCGCTGGCGCGCGAGCTGCTGTCGGTGCCGGGCGCCGAAGAGGTGCACGTCTACCGTCTGGCCGCGCCGGGTGAAGTCGACGACCTCGTGTCGGTGTACATGTTCGAGGGCGACGGGCGGCTGAGTTATCTGCTGCCACGCGCCGAGCGCCCGCCGGGCGTGAGCTGGGTGGCGGGCACCGGGCGCAGCTTCCTGGCGGCCGCCACCGATGAGCTCGCGGCCAGCATTCCGCGGCTGACGCTGACCGGGGCGATGAGCTGCGCGCTGCTGCTGCCGCTCGCCGAGCGAGGGGAGGTCGAGGCGGTCGTGGTGCTGGTGCGCAGGCTGTCCGGACCCTTCGCGGCGAACGCCGTAGAGCTGGCCGGCGCGATCGTCGAGCAGGCTGCCACCGCGCTGGCGCTCGTGCGTGCGCGCGCCGAAGCGGGCACCGACCCCGTCACCGGCTGCATGAACCATCGCGCGATGCGCCGCCGGTTGGGTGAGGAGATCGACCGCGCGATGCGCGCCGGGGGCCCGCTCTCGTGCATGCTGATCGACCTCGACAACTTCAAGCTCGTCAACGACCATCAAGGCCATCCGGCCGGTGACGATGTGCTGCGCGCCGTCGTGCACGCGCTGGTGGGAGAGTTTCGTGCGTTCGACCGTGTAGCTCGCTACGGCGGCGACGAGTTCGTCGTGATCCTGCCCAACGCAGGCCTGGAGAGTGCGGCGGCCGCCGCCACGCGGGCGCTCGAGCGGCTGCAGAGGCTGTCCGTGCACGACGAGGTCGGCCCCGGCGTCTCCGCCTCGGTCGGCGTGGCCCAATGGCAGTCGCCAATGGGCACCGACGCGCTGCTCGAGGCCTGCGACGCCGCGCTGCTGCGCTCCAAGCGCCAGGGCAAGGGGCGGGTCACGCGATCGGCGAGCCTTGGCTGAGCAGATACCCTCGCGGCCCTGCCATGGGCCATCAGATCCGGATGGCTACTCTGCGAGACTTCGGGTAAGCCCCTGTAAACCCGACGACAGCACGCGGAGATGCCCATGTCGAAGAACAGCTTTGGCGCGAAGGACACCCTCGAGGTCGGGGAGCGCAGGTATGAGATCTTCCGCCTGGACGCCCTCCAGCAGCGCTTCGACGTCGCGCGCCTGCCGTTCTCGTTGAAGGTGCTGCTCGAGAACCTCCTGCGCACCGAGGGCAACCGCTCGGTCATGGCGGCCGACATCGAGGCCCTCGCGAGCTGGGATGCGAAGGCCCAGCCGAGCAAGGAGATCGCCTTCACCCCTGCACGGGTGCTGATGCAGGACTTCACCGGCGTCCCCGCGGTCGTCGACCTGGCCGCGATGCGCGACGCGATGGCCGACATGGGCGGCGACGCGGGCGCGATCAGCCCGCTCGTGCCGGCCGAGCTCGTGATCGACCACTCCGTGCAGGTCGACGCGTTCGGCACGCGCGAGGCATTCCGCGTGAACGCCGAGCGCGAGTTCGAGCGCAACCAGGAGCGCTACGCCTTCCTGCGCTGGGGTCAGGGTGCCTTTGACGACTTCGCGGTCGTGCCGCCCGATACCGGGATCGTCCACCAGGTCAACCTCGAGTACCTCGCGCGCGTGGTGTTCGGGAACGAGCACACCGGCCAGGCCTATCCCGACACGCTGGTCGGGACCGACTCGCACACGACGATGATCAACGGCCTGGGCGTGCTCGGTTGGGGCGTCGGCGGGATCGAGGCGGAGGCGGCGATGCTCGGCCAGCCGATGTCGATGCTGATCCCGCAGGTGCTCGGCTTCGACCTGCGCGGCGAGTTGCCCGAGGGGGCGACGGCGACCGATCTCGTCCTGACGGTCACCCAGATGCTGCGCGAGCGCGGCGTGGTGGGGATGTTCGTGGAGTTCCACGGCGCCGGTCTCGCCGGTCTGCCGATAGCCGATCGAGCGACCATCGGCAACATGTCGCCGGAGTTCGGATCGACCTGCGCGATCTTCCCGATCGACTCGGCGACGCTCAGCTATCTCGAGTTCTCCGGTCGCCCTCGCGAGCAGATCGCGCTCGTCGAGGCATACGCCAAGGAGCAGGGGCTGTGGCACGACGAGCATTCCGAGCAGCCCACGTTCTCGGCCGAGATCTCGCTGGACCTGAGCACGGTCGAGCCCAGCCTCGCCGGTCCCAAGCGCCCGCAGGACCGCGTCGCCCTGAGCGGCGCCCGGCACGCCTTCCGCGAGGCGCTGTGCGACTACGTGCCGAGCGACGGAGAGCTCGCCGACGCGCAGGATGAGGCGGTGGCAGAGTCCTACCCGGCCTCTGACCCCCCGGCCAACGGCGCGCCCGGCCACGAGCAGCCGGTCACGGCAGGCGGCGCCGAGGCTCGCGAGCGCCATGCGGGGCCGGCGACGTTGCAGCGCCGCCACGTCGCGGCGCCCGTGACGATCGGCGGAACGACCTTCGAGCTCGATCACGGTCATGTGGTGATCGCTGCCATCACCAGCTGCACCAACACGTCAAATCCGTCCGTCATGATCGGCGCCGGCATCCTCGCCCGCAACGCGGTCGCGCGCGGCCTGCACTCCAAGCCATGGGTCAAGACCTCGCTCGCGCCGGGCTCGAAGGTGGTCACCGAATACCTCGACCGCGCCGGCCTGACTGAGCCGCTCGAGCAGCTCGGCTTCAACCTCGTCGGCTACGGCTGCACGACGTGCATCGGCAACTCGGGACCGCTGCCGCAGGAGATCTCGGCCGCGGTCGCCGAGGCGGACCTCGCGGTGGTGTCGGTGCTGTCGGGCAACCGCAACTTCGAGGGACGCATCAACCCGGACGTGAAGATGAACTACCTCGCCTCGCCCCCACTGTGCGTGGCCTACGCGCTGGCGGGCTCGATGGACCTCGACATCGTCGCCGATCCCCTCGGTCGCGACGAGGAGGGCAACGATGTCTATCTGGCAGACATCTGGCCTTCCTCGGGCGAGATCGCCGAGACGATCGCCGAGGCCGTGCGCGCGGACATGTTCCGCAAGAGCTACGGCGAGGTGTTTGCCGGCGATGAGCGTTGGAACTCCCTCGCCGTACCGACCGGCGAGCGCTTTGCCTGGGCCGAGGA
>Ga0209040_10001742_pt1 | contig 17252 bp, 13 predicted proteins | sample BogFormECP12_OM3_FD_188240 | JGI IMG/M metagenome (GOLD analysis project Ga0209040, IMG submission 188240) | Bog forest soil microbial communities from Calvert Island, British Columbia, Canada - ECP12_OM3 (SPAdes) (version 2) | ecosystem: Environmental > Aquatic > Freshwater > Wetlands > Bog ...
CGGCAGAAGGCCGGTCAGCATCTTCATGGTGGTGGACTTGCCGCAGCCGTTCGAGCCGAGAAAGCCGAAGATCTCGCCCTTCTCGATGCGGAAGCTCACATGATCGACCGCGGTGAAGGCGCCGAAGCTCTTGGTGAGCCCGTCGGCTTCGATCGCGGGGGTGCCCCCCTCATGTTTCAGCGGCGGGATCTCGATCGCCTTGTGGCCTCTGCGCTTTTCCTCGGGCAGGAGCGCGATGAATGCCGACTCGAGGTCTTTGGCGCCGACTTTATTCTTGATCTCGTCCGGCGAGCCGGTGGCGATCACGTGGCCGCCGTCCATGGCCGCGAGCCAGGCATACTGCTCCGCTTCGTCCATGTAGGCGGTCGCGACCATCACGCTCATCTGCGGCCGCCGTCCGCGGATGCGGTCGATCAGCTCCCAGAACTGCCGCCGCGACAGCGGATCGACGCCGGTCGTCGGCTCGTCCAGGATGAGGAGATCGGGATCGTGGATGAGCGAGCAGCAAAGCGACAGCTTCTGCTTCATGCCGCCCGAAAGCTTGCCCGCGGGCCGCTCGAGGAACGGGTCGAGGCTGGTCGAGCGGGTCAAATCGTCGATGCGCGCTTTCCGCTCGGCCTCCCCCTGGCCAAACAGCCGGCCGATGAAGTCCATGTTCTCAAACACGCTGAGTGTGGGGTAGAGATTGCGCCCGAGGCCCTGCGGCATGTAGGCGATGCGCGCGAAGGCGTCTTGCCGGAACTCCGCGTCCCCGAGATCCCCGCCCAGCGCCCTGACCTCGCCGGTCTGGATCTTGCGCACGCCGGCGATGAGCCCAAGCAGCGTCGACTTGCCGACGCCGTCCGGGCCGATGAGACCGGTCATGCAGCCCGCGGGGATCTCAATCGTCACATTGTCGAGTGCGACGGTCTTGCCGTAGCGGTGCGTGACGCCTTTGAGCGAGGCGGCGACGGCGGCGACCTTCGGCGGCCTTTCCGTCTGGATGAGAACAGTCATCGTTTCTCGGCAGCCTATTTGCCGGCCTGATCCGAGGGCGGCAAACTCACCGCCAGCTTGGGAGGCCACTGGACGGCAGGATCGGTCCTGACGTAGCCGATGCCGCGCACGCCCGCCTTCACTTGATCTTCGATCCCCTTGAGCAGCTGGAGAGGCGCCTGTAGCTTCACGCGAAACATCAGCTGCTCGCGTTCGGATTGGACCTCGACCGTCTTGGGGGTGAATTGCGATTCCGGCGCCACGAACGAGACCGTGGCGGGAAAAACGAATTCCGGAGCCGCGTCCACCACCGCGCGCGCGTCGTCGCCGATCTTGAGCCGCCCCGCCTGCGGACCGGGGAGGTAAATCGTCATGTAGACATCGGAGAGATCGATCACCGTCGCGATTTTGCCGCCTGGCGGAAGCACCGCCCCCGGCTCGACGAGCCGATATTGCACCCGGCCGCGGACCGGCGACTTGATCGTCGAGTCGTCGATCGTCGCCTGCAGCTCCTCGACCTTGGCGTCCGCAGTCTTGACGGAGGCTTGGGCTTCATCGACCTGCGACTTCGCAGCCTTGAGGGCCGCGTCCGCGCTCTTAAGCTGCTGCGTGCGTTGGTCGTATGTTTCACGCGTGGACCAGCCTTTGTCCACCAGCGTCGCCGTGCGCCGCATCTGCTCGTTCGCGAAGCTCAGCTGGGCCTCGTCGCTGGCTACGTCCGCCAGACGGGTTGCGACCGTTTGGCGGGCGAGCGCCGCCGAGGCCTGCGCTTGGTGCAGCTGCGCCATGGTTTGGTTCGTGTCGATGCGGGCGACGACCTCCCCGGGCGAGACCATATCGCCTTCGTGCGGCACGATCTCGACGACGCGCCCGGAAATCTTGGTCGAGATGTCGACCTGGGTCGCCTCGACCCGGCCGTTGACGCTGACGATGCCTGCCGGCAACAACGAGGCTTGGTACTGGCGCCAGAAGTAGTAGCCCGCGGCGCCGCCTCCCACCAAGACGATGACCGCCACGGCGGCCAGCACATATCGATTGAGCTTCATTGGCGCGCCTCGTGAGCTTTGATGCAGCCGGAGCCCGATCCCTATGCGGCTCCACCCGCCGGCATTCAGCCGGTCTGACTATGCCAAGCATCCGCAAAATTCGTATTGGGCTCTCGTGTAGCCTGGATATACCTTGGATTGGTATCTTAAGATTCCTCCGTGTTGTGGAGCGTGTCAAAACGTCGCGGCGAAAGCGCCAGAACGCGATGGCGAAGAACACCGTTCCGATGCCGAACATCGCAAGACATTGCGGTCAGACAATGTCGAGGCCGGCGCCGCGGAACAACGACGCGATGCGCCATGTCAGTGCGACAAGCCCATCGCCTAAGGGACCAGCAGCGCTCGGCCGCCGGCTCCACGCTTCATGTGGTCGAAGGCTTCCTGCGGCTTCCTAAGCTGCGCCCGGATTCCAATCGGAAGCGAGAGCCGTCCAGCCTCGACGAGGCGGGCCATTTCCGATAGCGCTTCCATACCTGGGCGAAACAGAACCCACGCATAGTTACGCGTTCCTTTGGGCAGGCGCTTCCGCATCTCCCTTTTCTGTCGAATGGTCCGCAGGGCGCCGCCCAACCAGCCCCCCTCGTCGAAATTTTGCATCAACGGATGGACGGTCGTGGCGTGGCCGAGCGCGCCTTGGCGCAGACTCGAGAGCAACTTCGACTCATCGTCCCACGCTGCGAAATTGAGCGTGACGTCAAACGCGCCTTTCAGGTCCCCGAATGGATCTTGGTTGCGGTCGACCGCCTGAGCCGCGCCGGCGGCGAGGCAGGCGGGAATGTCAGACGCTTTGGCGATGGCGGTCACTTGCGCCCCCCAGGCCGATAGCGTCTGCAAAGCCAATGTTCCCAATCCTCCTGCCGCGCCGTGTACGAGGACTTTCTTTCCCTCCGCGTTCTCGTGAGTGAGCCCAGCCGCCTTCGCAGCCAACCACATCGTCACGAAGCAATAGGGCAGCGCAGCCAGGTCCTGGACGTTTTGGCTCGGCGGCGCTTTCCGCGCGTAGACCGCCTTTACGAGAAGATGCGAGGTGTGCGAACCGTCCCTCGAAGCCGGCTTCAGCCCATAGACGCGCGCTCCGGCCGCGAAGGCGGACACGCAACCCGTCCCAACCGCGACGACCGTACCGGCAAAGTCGTTGCCCAGCGTCATCGGAAACCGTGACGCTCCCATGAGTGAAAGCAGGCGTCGGCCGTAGCCGCCGGCGCGACGCACATCGATCGGATTGACCGAGGCGGCCGCGACCGCAACCTCGATTTCATCCGCGGCAGGACTGCCACGCGGAACCTCGCGGACGTCGAAGCCGCCGCCTGATTCAGGTGAGAGACACATGGCGACGAGGCGGGTTGATATGCTGCTTTGTTCCACGGTCTTATCGATCTTCATCGTTCCTATCTCCAGCCATTAACACGCTGCGGAGATGCCGCATAACCGCGCTGCGCCGAAGGCCTTAGAAAAGAGCGGCGGGCGCTGCCGATGGCGCTCGGCCGCCCGCCCCTCCCGTCTGCATAACCCTGCGACTTGCGGGGTTTGAAGCAACTAGGCCGTCAAGCAACCGGCTCAGCGGCCGGCGCTTTGCGGCCGGCTTGAGCGCCCAGCTTACGGCTCAGAACTTTCCCCAACGCATCGGCTAGCGTCGTCGCCGCGTTGTCCGCCGCTCCGGCGCTGCGCCAGCAAACCACGCGATCGGGCCGCACTAGGACGGCGCCCTTCTCCGTGACGCCTCGGAATTGCGCCCAGGCCAGACGCGGGTCGAAGAGGTCGCCGTCGATATGCCCGATCCGCACGGCGTCGATGGGCAGGTCGTTGGCGGCTCCGACGGCGGCGGCCGCGGCGCACCAGTCCTGTCCGTCTTCGCCGGCGATGAGCAGGAAGCGGCCGGGAACGACGAGATCCTTGAGGGGCCGGCGGTTGCCGGACTCATCGTCGATCCAGGCGTGCGGCAACGGGCTTCCCGGACGCGTGCTCGGCTCGTAGAGGCGGATGTCGTCGATCGGCTGAGGTTCGGGCGAACCATCGGGAACGACGGCGGCGGAATGGTAGCGATAGCCGTATTCCACGTTCAGCTCGTTGGCCTCCAGGCTGCTGCGTCGAATGGCGCGCAGCGCCCCGGCCCGATGCTCGGCGTCCTCGGGCTTGCCGCTCCAGATCCGTTTCATTTGCGCCCAATTGGCCTCCTGCGTCGCGGCCGGGTTCAACCCGAAGGCGCGTCCCGCCTCGAGATGCACGATCGCATTCTCCATCGAACGCTGGATGTTGCGGGCGTCCACCGGACGACGCTCCGCCTCATAGCTGTCGAGCAGAGTCTCCTCGGCCTGCCCTTTGAGCACGGCTGCGATCTTCCAGCACAGATTATGTGAGTCCTGAATCCCGCTCGTCAGCCCGAGACCGCCGGTCGGGGGATGGCGATGCGCCGCGTCGCCAACCAGGAAGACCCGCCCGTCCCGGAATTTCTTCGCCAGGACTCCCTCCACCGACCAGCGCGTGACCTTGTGGATCTTCATCGGCAGATCGCCGATGCCGAGCGCGGCGCGCATGTTCTCTTCGATCTGCTCGTCGGTGAGGTTCTTCGGACCTTCGCCCTGATAGCTGACGTGAAAGACCCACTCCTCGCTGTCCGGACCCCAATGGTCGGGCCCCATCGGCACGAGCACGGCCATCTCGCTGATGGCGGGGCACCAGATCCAGCGGATCAGCACATCCGGGTCCCGCGCAAGCTTGGAGAGATCAGCTGAGACATGCGCGGTCGCCGTCTGGAAGAGGACCCCAAGGCCCTCAATGTCGATGCCGATCATCTTGGGGATGGCGCGACCGCCGTCGCAACCGAGCACGTAGCGCGCCCTTACCGTGTATTCTTCGCCGGTGTCGTGGTTCTTAATTCGCGCAGTGACGCCGTCGCCGTCCTGCTCCAGCGCAATGAGTTCATGGTGAAACCGGATTTTGCCGGGATTGAGTTCCTCGGCCCGCGCCTTCATAAGCGGTTCGAGCCGGATTTGCGGAAGATTGGCGCTGCGGCAGGCGCTGGCCTGCACCCAATTGAGATTTTCGTCTCCGCAACCCCAGGACTCGACCCTGGCGATTTGCCGGCCGATATCCGGGTCCGCCCCGTTAAAGCCGGCGTACCAGCCCATGTAGCGCATGTTTTCGGCGCGGGTGCTCTTCTCATAGATCTTTTCGGCGACGCCGACGTCGCCGAGAATCTCCATCGTGCGCTGGTTTAGCACGTGCGCCTTGGGCAGGATGGAGGTGCTCGGCAGCGCTGAGACGAGCAAGTGCTCCACTCCCAGCTTCGACAGGAGCATCGAGCAGGTGAGACCGGCGCCGCCGCCCCCCACGATCAAAACGGGCGTTTCATTTGTCATGGTTTTCTTCTCTTTCTCTCGCTTGCAATGAGATGCCGTTCCCTATTCACGTTATGACTTAGCGCGGCGGACACCTCGCACTTGAAGGCGTAGCGGTCGAGCGCCTCCCTCAGCGCATCGGCCCCGTCGGCGGCGGCGACGACCGCGCGAAGACCGCGATGCGGATCGCGATCAATGCTGACCGACGTGAGCTCCGGCCCGACCCTCGCCGCCTCGGCGCAGATCGTTTCCTCGATCTCACGCTCGATGAGCGCCGGCTTGAACAGCTTCCCAACCGCCGTCGTCGGCAGAGACGACGAAATCTTCACCCGCTTCGGGACCGCCGCCTTCTCCGGAATCGTCCGGGCGGCATGCTCGATGAGCTCCGCCTCGGTCACGACGAGCCCCGGCTTCAGCTGAACGTAGGCGACCGGCAACTCGCCGGCGTAGGCATCCGGGCTTCCGACCGCTGCGCTCATCGCCACCGCCGGGTGCGTTTGCAACGCGTCCTCGATGATCTTGGGGTCGATGTTATGTCCGCCCCGGATAATGAGCTCCTTCTTGCGGCCCGAGAGCCAGAAGTATCCGTTCTGGTCCCGCCGGCCGAGGTCGCCAGTGTTGAGCCAGCGCTCGCCGTCGATGTCGAGCCACAGTCCCTTGTTGTGAAGCGGGTCGAGGTAGCCCACGAACACGTTCGGCCCGTTGATGGCGATGACGCCGATCTCGTCGTCGTCGGCCACCTGCTCGAAGCGGCCTTCGCCGTCGAGAATGACGGCGGCCATCCTCTGGTACGGGATGGGCAGACCGATCGACCCTGCCAAGCGTTCGCCGGCGGGCGGGTTGAGGGAGGAGGCGCATGCGCCCTCCGTCAGACCGTAGCCTTCGAGGATCTTCACGCCCGTCTTCGCCTCGAAAGCGCGGATGAGGGCGGAGGGCATTGGCGCCGCGCCGCAAATCGCGAACTCGAGGCTCGACACGTCGGCGTTCCCAAGCGGCGTCTCAAGCAACCCTGCGTAGAGCGTGGGCACCCCAGAGAACATCGAGATCGGGAAGCGCGCGACAATCTCCCAGAAGCGGGCGATGACGTCCTTGCCTCGATAGCCCTCGGCGGTGGCGGGAACGACGTGGTCGCCACGCATCCATGCCTGAAGGCCGGTGACGAGCTGACCGTTGACATGAAAGAGCGGCAATCCGCAGAGGATGGTGCGCGGCGCTCCTTCCTCTTCCACCATTTTCGAGACGGACCAGGAGTCGAACACCTCGTTTCGATGCGTCCGCGCCGCGATCTTTGGCGCTCCGGTCGTGCCGCCGGTGCAGAAGTAAGACGATATGTCGTCGGCGCGGATCGCGCGGCCGCTCACCAGACGATCCGGAGCTTGTTCGCGCATCGCTGCGCGCAAATTGACAACCGGAAGGCCGCAGTTAGCGGCGGCCTCGTCGATCGACCGAAGCGCGGCCTTACGCTTCTCCTCGTCGATGTATTGCGCCATGTCGACGAACGCGATCGCCTTAAGGTCCGGCAGCGAGGCGAGCTCCCCGGCCAAGCTCGACCACACCTTCGGGTTCAGAGCCGGGGCCAGCGTGACCAGGACCGACGCCCGGGCGGACCGCAGCAGACTGACGATCAGTTTCGCATCAAGCATGGGGTTGATGGCAAGGACCGCGCCCGCCGCCTCGCCTCCCCAGATCGTAAAGTGGGTTTCGGGCAGGTTCGGCAGGACGAAGGCGACCGGATGATCCGTCGCAACGCCGAGCGAAGCGAAAAGGTTTGCCGCGCGCGTCGCGTCGGCGACGAGTTCGGCGTAGGTCCAAACGTGCGCATCGTCGAGGCGGTCGGCCGAGCGGAAAAACGTCAGCGCGGTCGCATTTGGAGTGCGTTTCGCGCTTGCGACGAGCGCCGCATAGGTGCTCTCAGGCAGGCCCCGTTCCGTCAGCGGAACGGCTTCGATCGCGGCAATGTCGGATAGGCTTCTGACCGCCATTTGATTATTCTTCCTCCACTTTAGGCGACGACGCTTCCGCGATCATCTCCAAGGACGCGCCGGCTTCGACACGCTGCTCTTGAGGGCGAGCATCTTCTTGAGAAGGGGCCTGTCGGTCATGGCGGTCTTCAAAACAGAGAGGAGCCTTCGCGGAGTAAGTTTGGCGTCGATGAAGTCGTCGGGCAGGTCCGGGCCCCACTGATAGAGCCCGGCCCGATCCAGGACGTGATATCCGGCCGGCACCTTGGCGTCGAACAGATCGCCGTCGGCGTAGTGCTCGTGCTTCTGGCCCCACGGATCGCGCCAATAGTCGAAGATCTGACTGCCGAGGAGATGTCGCCCGACGCCCCAAGCGTGACGGTACTGGCGCGCCATCATCACCTGCTGGCCCATCTCGACGGCGTCCAGGTCGACAACCTCAAAGGCGACGTGATCGACCTTCGACTCGAGCCCCAATGCGACAAAAAGCGTGTGATGGTCGGTCGGCTCGTTGCCCCGGTCGAGCCGCATGAAGGCGCCGACTGGCGTTCCGTCCGGCAGGCACATGACGTCGGACGGGATGAAGCCAAGCGTGTCCATGTACCAGCGCGCGCTTCTGTCGAAGTCGGGGGCTTCGAGGACGAGGTGGCCGAGCTTGGTGACCTGCGGCGGCTCGAGGGCCGGACGCTGGGTATCGTTCACCCGCACGATCTGGCTCGGGGCGTTATGCAGGATGGCGGGCCGGGTCGGAAGCGGCTCGGACGGCGCAACCCCGTGCAGAACGTCGACCTCGACCCCTTTGGGGTCGATCAGGCGCACGACCGAGCCGCCGCCGGGACCGTTCGCGGCCTCTATGGGACGGCTGAACGTCTTCGAGAGCTTCTGAAGATCGTCAAAGCTCGAGACCGACAGACCCAATCCGAGGAACCGCGCTCGCGGGCCGCGCGTCAAACGGTAAACGTAAGGCCTTGGACCGGTCCCGCGGAAGTAAAGCTCCTTGTCGGATTTTAAGACGACGATCAGCCCGAAATCGCGGAGATACCGCTCGGCGCGTTCGAGATCCGGGCGTTCGAAATGGACGAACAAGAGATCGTTTGCCTTGACGATCGGCGAGGGACTGCGCGGGAGTTCGACGCTGCCCGGGCCAGCGGTGACGATCGGCGTATGCAACATTGAGTTTCTCCTTGAAGACGTTATCGTCAGGCCGCGCGCGGCAAAGCCGCGGTTTGCGCCATGACGAAATGGTTGAGGACGGCAAGATCGGCGCCCGCGTTGAGTCGTGCGGCGATGAAGCGGTCGGGGCGAACGAGGACGCCGCGGACGCCGTGCTTTTCGGCCCAGGCGACGAAACGGGGATCGTTGCACTGAAGGGCCAACGTTCGCCCGCTCTTCAACGGGCCGAGGGCGTTCAGAGAGATGAGCTGCGCACCGAGCGCGTCGAGAATCGCAAGGTCCCTGCCGGACAGCATCGAGACCGGGTCGGCCTCGAATCCAAGCGCCAGCCATTGATGGCAGTCAAGAAACCGGTCGAGCTGCGTTTCGCCATCCGAAGACTGGACGGTCGGCTGGGGCGCCATCTGGCCGATCAGCGCGTCTTTCCCGTTCGCTGTGAGCGGGCTGCGATGGATGGCGGGCGCCGGCACCACGCCCCCCCCGCCGATGAAGGCGCGGAAGCGGCTTGACAAATTGAGGCAGGCGAAAACCAAGTCGCGCGCCGCGGCGACCGCCCGGTTCGTCGGCATGATGATCGACCCAAGCCGGCGGGAGACTTCGACCATCTTCCGCACCACCGGAGCTCGCTCGACTTCGTAGGCGTCGAGAATCTCCGCGGAGGCCTGTCCGCCAAGGACGGCGGCAAGCTTCCACGACAGATTGACCGCGTCCTTCATGCCCCCGTTCATCCCCTGCCCCGCGAAAGGCGGCATGAGATGCGCCGCGTCACCGGCCAGGAAGACGCGGCCGACGCGCCAGCGGTCGGCGACGCGAGCGTGGAAGGTATAGACGGCCTTACGCTCGATCTCGAACGCGTCGACGCCGGCGTTGCCTTTGACGAGCGCCCGAATGGCGTCGTCGCGCTTCAACTCCTCCTCGCTCTCGCCGGGCAGTTGCATGAACTCCCAGCGGACCCGGTCGCCGACGGCGGGCAGTTCGACGGTCGGCCGGCGAGGATCGCATCCAAACGTGATTCCCCTGACATTGTGGTTTCGCACGATCGCATCGACGACGAGCCAGCGCTCACAATAGGTCGAGCCGATGAGCTTCACGCCGAGGCCTTCGCGAACGCCGCTTGTTCCTCCGTCACAGCCGACGACATAGGTCGCTCTAACCTTGCGCTCTCCATCCGGGGTTGAAACCGTCATGGTCGCGCCGCGCTCGTCCTGCTCGAGCGGCCCGACGGCGTGCTCGAAGGCGACGCTGACGTTGCTGAATCGCTTGAGACCCTTGAGCAGGGTCCTTTCGAACTCGGGCTGGTAGAAGGTTCCCAGCGACGAGTGTCCGTAAATGCTGCGGGGAAACTTCGCCTCCATGAGCGTCCCGCCGCGCGCGTTGAGATGGCGAACCTGCGGATCCTGCACGAGACCTGGCGCGATCTCGTCAAAAAGCCCAATCTGAGCGAACAGGCGAAGCGTCTCGGCGTCATAGGCGATGGCGCGAGGCAAGCCCAACAGCCCGGCATTGCGCTCGAAGACTGCGATCCGGAGTCCAGCCGCGCCGAGGAGATTGGCCGTCATCAACCCCACCGGGCCCGCGCCAACGATGGCGACATGGTACACCGCCGCAAGATCCGCATTTAACCCTGATTTTTCAAGCATCTGCGCTTCCTCCGAACTCTCCGCCGCAACCGGCCGCAAAATTCATGTTGCACAGATATCTCAATTCGACTACATGGTCAATACGAAAAATTCGTCTGCATCGAAGAGAGGCAAAAAAAATGGCGAGGGTCGACCTGCGACGGCGGGCGGAAATCGGCCGCGAGCGGCGCGCCAAAACCCGATCACAAATCATTGAGGCCGCGCGCTTGCTCTTCACGAGCCGGCCGATCGCTTCCGTCACCGTCGAAGACGTGACCCGCCAGGCGCAGGTGGCGAAGGGAACATTCTATTCGCACTTTCGGACGCTCGACGACCTCCGCGCCGCGGTTGCGGCGGACTTGGCGGCGGCGTTCGAGGATTTCGTTGAGTCAAGCGGGCTTCCTGTCGCCGATCCGGTGGCTCGCATTGCGGCTGGCTGCGCGGCCTTCATCGGCGAAGCTCAGCGCGATCCCGCCTGGGGAGCGGTGATCGCGCGCGGAGCTTGCGCTTTTCCTGGCGTCGCGAGCGCAGCGCGGGAGCGTTTGAAAACAAACCTGCGGCTCGCCCAGAGCGAGGCACGATTGGCTTCTTTTTCGACGGAAGTCGGCTTCGACTTGGTCTTCGGCGTCGTTCTGCAGGCCATGCGCTCGGCAAGCGAGGGGCGTTTGTCGGCTCCTGACGCGGCTGACATCGTCCGCGGGATTCTGCGCGCGCTCGGCGTTCGAGCGGAGGAAGCGGATTGCGCTCTGCGGCGAATAGACGCAGCGGCGCGGGGCGCACGTTCGGCGCCAAAGATAAACGCAATCTGAAAGGAAGTGACGCTATGGCTACTAATCTCGTTCGCTTTGACCTGGGCGGCGGAGCCGCGCGATGGGGCGTTGTCGCCGGCTCTGGCGTATCGCCCCTGAACGGGGACTATCGGACCACGGCGGCGCTGATTGAGCGAGCGGAAGCCGACTGGCGCGCGGCGCGGAAGTCTGCCGCAAGCCTGTCGCTCGACTCTCTAAAGATTCTGTCGCCCGTGACGCCGCCGTGCCGCATCTACTGCCAGGGCGCCAATTACAGGCAGCATATGATCGAATCCGGCATGGATCCGGATGCGAAGCTCTTCAACATGTTCTTCACGAAATCCGACGCATCGGTCGCGTCCGCGCACGACGTCGTCGTGCGGCCCAAGCACGTCGCGCTGCTCGATTACGAGATTGAGCTTGCGCTCGTCTTCCGTCGCGCGATCAACAAGCCCGTGACGGTGACGCGCGAACAGCTCAAGGACTATGTCTTCGGCGTCGCGATCGCCAACGACTTGAGCGCTCGCGACGTGCAATTGCCGCAGACCCAGTTCTTCAAGGGGAAGAGCTATCGCGGCTTCTGCCCGCTGGGCCCGTGGCTGACGGTCCTCGAGCCTGAGGAGTTCGACCTGATCGACAACCTCGAGCTCGAGCTCGCCGTGAACGGCGAGGCGCGGCAGCGCGATTCGACCCGGAACCTCGTCTTCAAGCCGGCCGAAACGATCTCGGAACTCTCGACCTTCGCCAATGTCGCGGCCGGCGACATGCTCCTCACCGGAACGCCGAGCGGCTGCGCGCTGCGCGTTCCCCCGCCGGCAATCCGCCGCATCGTACAGCTACTTCCAGAGAGCCAATTCTGGACGCTGTTCCTCAAATCGCAGCGCCGGCGACCGCAGTACCTCAAGCCTGGGGATCGGATCACTGCGCGCATCTACAGCGGCGATGGACGTCTCGACCTCGGCGAGCAGCGGACCGAGATTATTGCGGAGCCCGTGATGGGGACCGAGACGAAAACCCAATCGGCGGCATCATGAGCCCTCGCTACGCTCGCCTGGCGCCTGCTGGCTTGCGCGGAACCGGCGGATCTCGAAGCTCTGCCTCAAGCGGCCCTTCCTCCTCTTCGAAGGCCGACCGCGCTGCGGCTTTCCTGACGCCGGCGAGTCGCGAAACAGCGGACTCGGCGTCGCGCCTGGATGCTCCGATCGCGGTCAGAATGCTGCGGACCGCGCCCGCCCGGTCGCGCGCATCAAGACGGCCGTCTCCAATCGCCGACGCGACCTGAAGAACGATCCCAAGCGCCACTTCTAAGCCCAGCTCCAGCGACAAGCCAGCCTGCGCCGATTTTTTTAGCGCTTCGCCCAAGTCTTCCGAGAGTCGGCTCCGGGCGCCCTGCCCCACTGCCGGATAGGATCTCGCCATCCGGGTCACGAGCAAGGCCCAAGACCGGTCCCCCAGCGCCTTTCCGATGAAGGAGTCGCAGCCAAAGGCGACACGAAGGAGCGGATCGGAAATCGTCAGGCGTTGGGGCTGAATGAGCTCGTCGAAGGTTTGGACGAGCTCATCGGCGACCGCCGCAGCGAGTTCGCTCATATCGTTGAAATGGCCGTAGAAGGTGCCTTTCGCGACCCCGGCCTCGTTCACCACCTCGTCGACCGTGACCGCCTCCAAAGCTCCCTTCGAGAACAGAGCCTTGGCGGCGGCGATCAATTGCGCTTTTGTTCTCGCGCGCTTTTCCCGCCCGATTTCCGCCCGCCGCTCGAGATTGACCTTCGCCATGACTCGTTCTCCAACGCCAATATAGTCAAGCGTGTCACAATGACAAACTGGTCAGTTGGAGATCCGAGCTGCTGCGGGGCGGCGCGCCGGAGCGCCCCCGCAACGGTCCGCTCAGGACGGGGCTGAACTAGGCCGACGCCTCATACGTGAAGAACCCTTTTGCCGGTGTTGCGGCCGAGATAGCCGACGTCGCACATCTGCTTCAAGAGCGGACTCGGGCGATACTTCGAGTCGTCGAAGCCGTTGTAGAGCGTCTCCACGATGTCGAGCACGATATCGAGGCCGACGAGGTCGGCGAGCGACAGCGGCCCCACGGGCGAGCGCCGCGTCCCGATCCTCGGCCCTGAGCTTGCCGCGGCCGGCCAGCCTCTCGAGACTCTTCCTGATCGCGCCCATGCCGCGGGCGATCGGCGCCTGCCCGATGTCGCTCAGCCCGACCGGATAGCCCGCCACCGCGAATGTCTGCGCCACGCCCGCGCCCATCGTGCCGGTCCCAACCACGCCGACCTCTTTGACGCCTTCGATCATGTCATGCTCCTTAGGTCTGCTGCGCCCAATAGCCATACCCATGCGACAGCGCTTGAAAATCAGGCCCGTTGTTGCCGCGCTGGCGATGGGAAACTGCTAACTGCGCATGAAACTCTGGAGTCCGTTTCGCGGTAGCGGTGATGTTCGCGCTCAGCCAAGCGAGATTTCTTCAAGTACAAACCTATGGGTAGGGTAGTGGTGCGTGTTGCATTTGACAGCCGTTGCGCGGAGCCTCTTCCGGGAGCAGCTTCTGCGTTTCGGAAGGATGAGGACTGGGATGGACGCCGCCAACATTTCGGCGCCGTCAGCGCTCGCTTGATCGATGATTGAGGTCATTGGCGACGTCAGCGCGTACTCGGCCTCGCGCAACTGCGCCGGTGCCTCGGCCTTCAGCTTCTCTTGCGGGACCCAATGCTTCTCCGCTTCGGCGTCGAGCTTCTTGATCGTGTCAAGATGCGCCAAGCGTTTGGCGATCTCGGCGGCCTCGGCCTTCTCCGCCGCGGCTTTGAAGCGGCGCAACATCCCTACGACTAAGGCGCGGCCGCCAAAGCTCTGCTGCTCGGGGTCATCGGCCGCACGCCGCGGGCCTTGCTTTCCGCCACAGGCCTCAAAGATCCTCACCGAGGCTCAGGTCGCAGCCTAGTCGAGGATATCGGCCACACCCGAACCAAAGCCGAGAGCCCACAGACCGCAAGAAGATCTACGCCGCGATCGAAGACCTTCAGGCCGACCTCGATCTCTGGATGCACGAGTTCCACGAGGTCAGGCCCCACCAGGGCAAGTGGTGCTTCGAAAGACCCCGCTCCAGACCTTCCTTGACGCCTCCCGCTCGCCCGAGAAAAATCCTCCCAGTCACTGAAGGCGATCAACACTCGGCACCCTGACCGAAACCGGCCAGCCTCATTGAAGGCACGGATTTCGAGCAGCATACGCCGCACGTCGGGGTGCACGAGGATCGGATCAGCCGGCTTGCCGGGTTCCTTTGGGCCAGTCGGAGCGGCCCTGCAAACGTTCCTTGGCGTAGGCCGCCGCGTTCTGGTACGCGGCCTCGGCTGGCGCCAGGCCCTGAACCGCCACGTCGAGCCGCACTGCGTTCATCATCGCGAACATCGCGTTGAGCCCGCGATTTTCCTCGCCGACAAGCCAGCCCTGATCACCGTCACAGTTCATGAAACAGGTCGCATTGAGGTGGATTCCAATATTGTTTTCGATCAAGCCGCGCGAGACTTTGTTCTGCCCACCGAGCGAACCGTCATCATTCACCAGCACCTTGGGGATTCCGAAAGGCGAAATGCCTTTCCACCATCAAGACCCGCGGGAGCGACGGGCGGATGGGGCGAGGTCAATGATCCGCGCAGGTGGCGCGGACGCCTTCGATAGGGATCAGGAGCCATTGTCCGTCATAACAAGCTGAGCGGTGCAGACCGGACGGCGCTTGTTGATCCAGTCGCGCCATTCCTCCGGAACCGAGTACAACCTCTCCTAAGACGCAGGATCGAAACTGACGGCGCGAATCAAGAGGAGCACGAAACGTGCATCGCAACACCGGCCCAGATGGGAACTGCACTCGCGAAATTGCGACCGGGCATTGTTCTCTTGCGGGTTGATAGCGTCATCCGCCCGGCGAACTCGGTCATATTGTAGGCAACGTCGAGGCAAGGCGCGTCTGCGGAGACGCTCATGTCCGTGCCTACGCCGAAGATGTCGATCGGCGCGCCCTCTCTTACCAGCGCGTCAACACGCAATTCGTTGGCGAACCGGCGCTCCTCGATGTCGTGCCAGTCGGTCGGCTCCGTGGCGCTGCGTCGCATGTGCGGTGGCGAAGCCGCGGCCCGGCTTGTCGCTCCCCTGATCGCGCGTTGCCGGGATTTTCGTCGACGAAAACGTTGGCCGTAACAAAATTCGTGAATACCTCGCCCGCCGTCGTCGCGGAGGAGCAGTACCTTGCGCGATCGCCGATAAAGGCGATCGCCTTGTCGTGAATGTTGCGCATGCCCATGGCGAACTCCTCTGCGGCAAAACCTTTCGTCCGCGCCGGCGGAAACTTGAGTATACCACGCGATGGTTCGGGAAGAGTTCTTCGTGATTCTTCCGGGCTCTTTCCGTGATGGGCCTGCTTGACCTCCCGCGAGCGCCGGCTGGACGTTTCAGCCGGCGTTCCGATTTGGCGTCGGAGGACAACATACTGACGACCGGTCCATTCTTGCACTTGGCTCACTCCAACGGGCGCAAGCAGGCGAATCATCGGTCGGGATTGTGACGACTTCAGGCGCTTTGCCTCCTGCCTCCCTGTTCTTTTCGCTGTTTGCAGGGAATCTGTCTGGCGGAGACCGGTTTTGTAGGACTGGGTCCACCGCCACCGACCTGAAGGCCGCCGCGCGAGGGCCGGGTTCGACGGCGGCGTGATCGCCTCGGACGTCGGGCGGACTGCTTCTGGGGTCGACGGATCGGACGATCGGCCTCGTCGAGACCGATCGCGGTCGAGCACACGCAGTTCGCCAAGGCCAATTGCGCGACCATCCGACCGCGCCGCTGGCGCGCAACTTGCTTCGCTTGCGCCGTTCCTTGCCCAATGCAACATCCGCGAGAAATTCTCGATGGACGCGTTCATGGCCCTCGCATCCCAGGTCCCCCTTGAGGCCGCGGACGACGCGGACAAGGACCGCCCGTTGCGCGAGGACATCCGCTTTCTGGGCCGCATCCTCGGCGACACGGTGCGCGAGCAGGAGGGCGAGGAGACTTTCGAGCTCGTCGAGCGGATCCGCCGGGCCTCGATCCGCTTCCATCGCGACAACGAGTTCGGCGCGCGGCGCGAACTGGAAGCCACGCTCGACAGCCTCACCGCCGACCAGACGCTCGCGATCGTCCGCGCATTCAGCTATTTCTCGCATCTCGCCAACATCGCCGAGGACCAGCACCACATTCGCCGCAACCGCGCGCATGTGATCGCGGGGTCCGTTCCGCGCCCGGGTTCGCTCGCCTACGCTTTCCATCATGTCCGCGCCTCGGGGATCGAACCTGCGCGGCTCTCAGGCTTCTTCGAGCGCGCGCTCGTGAGCCCGGTGCTCACCGCCCATCCGACGGAAGTGCGGCGCAAGAGCACGCTCACGCGCGAACTCGAAATCGCTGAGCTCTTGGATGAGCGCGAGCGCGCGGCCGACCCGGCCGAGCTCGCGCTGAACGAGGAGAAGCTGCGCCGCGCAGTGCTCATACTCTGGCGCACGAACCTGCTCCGCCAGACGCGGCTTAAGGTGATCGACGAGGTCGCGAACGGCCTTTCCTACTACGACTACACTTTCTTCAGCCAGCTGCCGCGCCTCTATGGAGCGATCGAGGACGAACTTGCCCGGCTCAACGGCTCGCGGCCAGCGGCGCCCATCCCCTCATTCCTGCGCATCGGCACATGGATCGGCGGCGACCGCGACGGCAATCCTTACGTCACTGCCGACGTGCTCAACGAAGCGGTGCGGCAGCAGAGCGCTCGCGCGCTCGCTTACTATCTCGATGAGTTGCACGAACTCGGCGGCGAGCTGTCGCTCGCCGAAAATCTCGCGCGGGTCACGCCCGAGCTTGCCGCGCTTGCCGACCGCGCGGCCGATTCGGCCATCGCCCGCCGGGAGGAACCCTACCGGCGCGCGATCACCGGCATGTATTCGCGCCTCGCCAAGACGGCGCGCGAGCTTGACCACGTCGTCGCGCTGCGTCAGCCGCTCGTCGACCTGCCGCCGTATGCGACCGTGGAGGAATTACTCGCCGATCTCGACACGATCGCCGCGTCGCTGATCGCCAACGGCGCCGCCATCGTAGCGCGCGGGCGTTTGAGGTCGGTGCGGCGCGCGGTGGACGTGTTCGGCTTCCACCTCGCGCCGATCGACTTGCGGCAGAACTCGGACGTGCACGAGCGGACAGTCGCCGAAATTCTGGCCGCGGCGACGCCCGGCCTCGATTATCGGGCCATGAGCGAGGCCGAGCGCGTCGAGGTCTTGCGCCGCGAACTGCGCTCGCCGCGTCCGCTCGTCTCGCCCTTCATCGCCTATAGCGAGGAGAC
>Ga0209040_10001743_pt1 | contig 17251 bp, 13 predicted proteins | sample BogFormECP12_OM3_FD_188240 | JGI IMG/M metagenome (GOLD analysis project Ga0209040, IMG submission 188240) | Bog forest soil microbial communities from Calvert Island, British Columbia, Canada - ECP12_OM3 (SPAdes) (version 2) | ecosystem: Environmental > Aquatic > Freshwater > Wetlands > Bog ...
ACCGGCCGGCGTGAACATGGGCGTCTTTCACGCGCGCTCGACAATTGGGACCGCAAATGGCAGAGGCGCCAGGCTGGCCGGGCATTAAGCCGCGCTGGACGTCGAGCGCGAAGAGCGGGATCGGCACGGCGCTCTCCGACGCGAGCCGCGTCTGGTTCACCATCAGCCACGGCATTCTCAACGAAGTCTATTTTCCGCGCGTCGATCAGGCCTGCATCCGCGACCTCGGCCTTATCGTCACCGACGGCGAAGGCTTCTTCGCCGAGGAGAAGCGCGACTGCGACGTCGTCGTCGAGACGCTGGAAGACGGCGTGCCGGCCTTCGTGCTGACCAGCACCCACAAGGGCGGGCGCTTCGTCATCGTCAAGCGCGTCATCGCCGACCCGCGCGCGGATACGGTGCTCATGCAAATCCGCCTCGACGATCGCGGGCGGCCGGGGCTGCGCCTCTACGCGCTGCTCGCGCCGCATCTCGTCAACGGCGGGGCCGACAACACCGGCTGGCGCGGCGAGTACAAGGGCCATCCCATGCTGTTCGCCGAAGGCGACGGCAGCGATCTGGCGCTGGCGGCCAATGAGCCTTTCCTGTCGAGCTCGGTCGGCTTCGCCGGCGTCTCCGACGGATGGCAGCAGCTGTCGCGCGACTTTCGCCTGCACGAACAATACGACCGCGCCGCCAACGGCAACGTCGCGCTGACCGGCGAGCTTGCGCTGGACGCTCAGGGCGGCTGCGTGCTGGCGCTTGGCTTCGGCCGCACGCCCTCGGAGGCCGGCTTCCACGCCCGGACCTCGCTTCTCACCGACTTCGAAACCATCCTCAACGACTACGCCGCGAGCTGGCGCTCCTGGCAAGCGGGCCTTCGCTCGCTCGAGCGCCGCGCGCGTGGGCACAACATGTATCGGGTGAGCACGGTGATCCTCAGCAGCCATGAGACGCCGACGTTTCCCGGCGGCGTCATCGCGAGCCTGTCGATCCCTTGGGGATTCTCCAAGAGCGACGACGACCTCGGCGGCTATCACCTCGTCTGGCCGCGCGACCTCTGCGAGACGGCGGGCGCACTCATCGCCTGCGGGGCGGAGACCTCGGCGCGCCGCATTTTGCGCTATTTGCGGGCGGTGCAGCAGGCCGACGGCTCCTGGCCGCAGAACTGCTGGCTCGACGGCTCGGTCTATTGGGGCGGCCTGCAACTCGACGAATGCGCCTTTCCGATGCTGACGACCGACATGGCCCTGCGCTACGGGGCGCTCCCGCCCCCCGATCTCCCGGATTTCTGGCCGATGGTGAAGCGCGCGGCGAGCTTCGTCATCCGCAACGGACCGCGCACCAAACAGGACCGCTGGGAGGAAAACGCCGGCTACACGCCCTTCACCCTTGCGGTCGCGATCGCGGCGCTGCTTGCCGCCGCGGAGGTTGCGGACCTCCTCGAGGTCGACGGCCTGCCGGACCTCTTCCGCGACACCGCCGACGCCTGGAACGAGCAGATCGAGGACTGGGTCTATGTGACGGACACCCCGCTGGCGCGCGAGGCCGGCGTCGCCGGCTACTACATCCGCATCGCGCCCGAGACCCCCGACACGGACGCCCCGGACCCGCATGGGCCGGTCCAGATCCGCAACCACGAGGCGGGCGACGGCCTGATCCCGGCCGACGCCCTCGTCAGCGCCGATGCGCTGGCGCTCGTTCGGTTCGGACTGCGCGCCGCGAAGGACCCGCGCATCGTCGACACGGTCGCGGTCATCGACAAGCTCTTGAAGGTCGACTTGCCGAACGGCCCCGGCTGGCGGCGCTACAATCTCGACGGCTACGGGGAGAAGGCGGACGGGCGTCCGTTCGACGGCGTGGGCATCGGCCGCAGGTGGCCGCTGCTGGCGGGCGAGCGCGCCCACTACGCGCTGGCGGCCGGGAGGCGCGCCGAGGCGGAAGCGCTGCTCGCAACCATCGAAGCGCAGACGAGTCCAGGCGGGCTCATTCCCGAACAGGTGTGGGACGCAGCCCCGATCCCCGAGCGGGAGCTCGTCCCCGGCCAGCCGTCCGGCTCGGCCATGCCGCTCGTCTGGGCGCACGCCGAATATGTGAAGCTCCTGCGCTCGCTCGCCGACAACGCGGTGTTCGACATGCCGCCTTACACGGTTCGCCGCTACCTGCAGGGCCGTCGGCAGGCCCGGGTGCGGCCATGGCGCGAGGATTGCCCGGCAATGCGCGTTCCATTGGGCCGCGTCCTCCGGATCGATCTTGGGCAGGCGTCGATCGTGCGCTTCACCCGCGACGGCTGGAGGACGCAGGCCGAGGTCCGGACGAGCGACACCGGGATCGGGCTGTTCTTAGCCGAGGTCGCAACCGACGGCATGGCGGCGGGCGAAAGCGTCGTCTTCACCTGGCGCGACGCGGCGACCGGCGCGTGGCGCGGCCGCAATTTCGAGGTGGGGGTCGTTTAGGCTGAAATGACGGGCGATTTCAATATGGCGCGCGACGTGCGTGGGCCGATCGGCGTCGGCGCCGCCAGCCCGGTGCGGAGCTTCTGGGACGCGCTGCGGCCGCACGCGAGCGGCGCGGGCTCTTACGTCAATTTCATGACGGACGTCGAGGAGGATCGGGTGAAGGCGAGCTACGGCGCCGACAAATACGCCCGGCAGGCGCGCGTCAAGCGTCAGTGGGACCCAGACAACGTCTTCCACTTGAACGTCAACATCAAGCCGGGGTGATTGCTTGCATTGGTGCGCTCGTGCGCGCCCTACATCCGTCGCCGGCGAAAGTCGCGCAGAATCTCGCGCGCGGCGTTGTGTCCGGGGGCGCCGCTGACCCCGCCGCCCGGATGGGTCGAGGCGCCGCACATATAGAGGCCGGGGATGGGCGAGCGGTAGTCAGCGTGCCCGAGCACGGGGCGCGCGGAAAAAAGCTGATCGAGCGACAGGCAGCCGTGGAAGATGTCGCCGCCGACGAGCCCGAATTCGCGCTCGAGATCGAGCGGGGAGAGAATCTGCCGCGCGATCACCGACGAGCTAAAGCCCGGCGCATAGGCCTCGACCGCGTCGAGCATGCAATCGGCCACGGCCTCGCGGGCGTCGTCCCAGCTCGTTCCGTCAGGGAGTATCGGCGCGACATGCTGGCAGAAGAGCGATGCGACATGCCGGCCTTCCGGCGCGAGCGTCGGGTCGATGGCCGAAGGAATCAGCATCTCGACGATCGGCGCCAGCGACCAGCCCGACGCTCTCGCGTCCATCCAGGCGCGCTCCATGTAGGCGAGGCTCGGCGCGAAGATGATCCCGGCGCCATGATGCTCGGCCGGCTCCCGGCCCGTGAGGCACGAGAAGCTCGGCAGTTCGGAAAGCGCCAGATTCATGCGGAACACGCCCGAGGCGCTGCGCCAGGACGCGATCCGCTCGCGGAAGTCGGACGGCAGCGCCGCGGGATCGACGAGCTTCTCGAATGTGAGCTTCGGATGCAGGTTCGATACGACGGCGCGCGCGTCGATCCTTTCGCCGTTGTCGGTGACGACGCCGGCCGCTCGGCCCTTCTCCACGCGAATTTCCTTGACGCCGCTCTTCGTGCGGATGTCGACGCCGCGAGCCGCGCAGGCCCGCGCCATGGCCTGAGTAATCGCGCCCATGCCGCCGATCGCGTGCCCCCAGGCGCCCTTTCTGCCGTTCACTTCGCCCCAGCAATGATGCAACAGCACATAAGCCGTGCCCGCGGCGTAGGGGCTCGCGTAGGTTCCGACGATCCCGTCGAAGCCGAAGAGCGCCTTGATCGGATCGCTTTCAAACCATCGGTCGAGAAAATCTCCGGCCGAGCGGGTGAAGATTTCGACAAAGTCGCGCCGGCCTTCGAGGCCGAGCGGGCGCAGCCGGTTCGCGACCCGCGCCGTGTCGAGCATGGCGCGAGCGCTCGCAAGGAGCCCCCTGTCCACAGGAAGATTGGGCGGCGTTTCGAGCGCAAGCGCCCGCAGGACGTCCGCGATGCGCTCCAGCCGCGCTTCGTAAGCCTCAAGCCGCTCGGCGTCGGCGGTAGAGAATTTCGCGACCTCCGCCCGCGTTCGGCCGGGCCCGGCTTTCAGATAGCGGCCGTCCGGCAGCGGCAGGAAGTTGGCGAGCGGCCGCTCGACGATCTTGAGGCCATGGACTTCGAGGTCCAGATCGCGGATGACATTCGGCTCGAGCAGCGACACCGCATAAGCCGCGACCGAGTTGCGAAACCTGGGGTGGAACTCCACGGTCGTGGCCGCGCCGCCGACGATAGGGCGGCGCTCGATCACGATCACCTTCAGCCCCGCGCCCGCCAGATAGGCGGCGGCGACGAGCCCGTTGTGGCCCCCGCCGACGATGACGACGTCGGGCATCGGGTTACCCGCTTGCCGCGCCGCTCACAGGTCGAATCTCACCCCTTGGGCGAGCGGCAGCTCGGCCGAATAGTTCACCGTGCTCGTCTGCCGGCGCATGTAGGCCTTCCAGGCGTCCGAGCCGCTCTCGCGGCCGCCGCCCGTCTCCTTCTCGCCGCCGAACGCGCCGCCGATCTCCGCGCCGGACGGGCCGATATTGACGTTGGCGATGCCGCAGTCCGAGCCGGAGGCGGACAAAAACTGCTCCGCCTCGCGGACATTAAGGGTGAAGATGCAGGACGACAGGCCCTGCGGCACGTCGTTCTGGATGGCGATCGCCTCGTCGAGACCCCCGTATCCCATCGTGTAAAGGATCGGCGCGAAGGTCTCCTGTCGGACGGTGTCGGTCTGCTGCGGCATCTCGACGATTGCGGGCTCGACATAGGCGCCGCCGTTCGGCACGCCCTCGGCCACCGCGCCGCCGCCATGGACGCCGCCGCCCTCGTCCTTGGCCCGCTTCAGCGCGTCCATCATTCGGTCGCGCGCCGCATGGTCAATGAGCGGCCCGACCAGCGTCGAAGGCTGGCGCGGATCGCCGATCGGCAGGCTCTTGTACGCCTTGACGAGCCGCCCGGTCAGCTCCGGGCGGATCGTTTCGTGGACGATGAGGCGCCGGAGCGACGTGCAGCGCTGCCCCGCCGTGCCGACCGCTGAGAAGAGGATGGCGCGCACCGCCATGTCGAGGTCGGCCGAAGGCGCGACGATCATGGCGTTGTTGCCGCCGAGCTCGAGGATCGCCCGCCCGAAGCGCGCCGCGACCTTAGGGCCGACCGCCGCGCCCATGCGCGTCGAGCCGGTGGCTGACACGATCGGCGCGTCGCGCGAGGCGACCAGCGCCTCGCCGACCGCCGGCCCGCCGATGACGACCTGCGCCAGCCCGTCAGGCGCGTCCGCGCCGAAGCGCCGCAGCGCCCGCTCGAATATCTTCATCGTCGCAAGCGCCGAGAGCGGGGTCTTCTCCGACGGCTTCCAGATGACCGGATCGCCGCAGGCGAGCGCCAGCGCCGCGTTCCACGACCAGACGGCGACGGGGAAGTTGAAGGCGGAGATGACCGCGCATGGCCCCAGCGGGCGCCAGGTCTCCATCATGCGGTGGCCCGGCCGCTCGGAGGGGATGGTGAAGCCGTAGAGCTGGCGGGAGAGGCCGACGGCGAAGTCGCAGATGTCGATCATCTCCTGCACCTCGCCGAGGCCCTCCGAGACGATCTTGCCGGCCTCCAGCGTGACGACCGCGCCGAGCGCCTCCTTCGCCGCCCGCAATTCCTCGCCGAGCAGGCGGACAAGCTCGCCCCGCCGAGGCGCGGGGACATCGCGCCACGTCGAGAATGCGGCCTTGGCCCGGGCGATCAACGCCGGCATTTCGGACGCCGGCGTCTCGCGAACGCGGGCGATTTCCGCGCCGTCGATCGGCGAGCGGACGATCAGCGAGCCGCCGGTCAGGTCCGCGGCTTCGAGGCCGAGCCGTCGAAGCGTCTCCTCGGCGGTCATCGATTTTCTCCTTATCCGGACGGCCCTCATCGACCTCAATTCGCCGTCGGCGGCAACACTCTTCGTCGGGCGCGTCTCAAAGTCGGCTCGGATTGCTCCTTTACGCCGACATTTCATGTTAGTTATATTGGGTGCAGTTTAAACCCGCGAGGCTCAAGAGTGGCGCGTCCCGCCAACCTGATGATGTGTTGCGCGGCCATGTTGGGCGCGGCTTTGCTGGCGTTCGTCCTGACGCCGCGTTACCTCATGGCGCGGACGCACGACGCCTTCGACATCGACAGCCATATCCCGAAGAGCTTTGCAGACTGGACGCCGCTTCCCGGCGGAGGAGTGATCCGGCCGCCGCCGGACGGGCTCGAGGCGGAGATCTACAATCAGGAGGTCGGACGAGCCTATCAGGACAAGGACGGCCACATCGTCTTCCTGATGATCGCCTACGGCGAGAGCCAGAGCGACCGCCTCCAGTTGCACCATCCGGAAGTCTGCTATACCGCCGAAGGCTTCCGGGTGACGAGGCCTGGGACCGATAAGTTCCAGTGGTCGCCCTCGGCGCCGCCGATCGTGCTCACGCGGCTACTGGCGACCCGCGAGGACCGGGTGGAGCCGATCAGCTACTGGATGCGCGTTGGCTACGACGTATCCAACAGCAACTGGGCCAGACAGGCGCTGAAACTCGAATACGGCCTCAGGGGCTGGATCCCGGACGGGGCGCTGTTCCGGGTTTCGACCATCGGCGTTCCCGCCAACGTCAGCTTTCAAGTGCAGGACAAGTTCATCCGGGACCTCTTGAACGCGGTGACCCCGGAGACGCGCATCTTTATGGTCGGCGATCCATCCAAAGCCCTGCTGAGCCCCTATTCGGCCATTCAGAGACCTAAGGACGCGGGCTGACCTGCGAGGCTTCGCCGTCCAAGCCCGCTTGGGATGATTTTCGAGTCTCCAAGGCGCAAGAATCCAAATTGGCGCCTGAACCGGAATGTCGCCAGAAGCCCGCGGTGTGGCCCCGAGGGACGGCTGGAGGGGCGTCTGACCGAAACAAGGGTTCTCCACCTGTGCAGCGTTCGACCTGCCGGCGTTTCTAACTTACAGCATAGGTTCGGCCAGCAAGAGGACGCCGGCGTGCGGGCGAAACGAAAGGGGGCCGCGGTGGCGGCCCCCCTTCGAGAGTGGAGATCGAAACCGGCTCAGAACGCCAAAGCGGCGCCCCGGCGCGCCGAGCGATAGCCGACCAAGCCGAGCCCGCCGAATCCGAGCAGCATCATGCCCCAGGTTGAAGCCTCCGGAACGACCGAGATCGCCCCTTGGGCTGTCGTCTGCAAGGAAATCGAGGACAAAATCACCGGCGGAGCGCCGGGCGGCACGTTGATCGTGTACTCCTCCGTCAACGAATAGGGGTGATAGGCCGTGATCGCCATCGAACCGGTTTGATACCCGGCCGAGGTGAAGGTGCCGGTCGCCAACGTGGTGCCGGTCCCGAACGCCCTGTCTGCAGCGTCGAAGTAGGTGGTTTCAGTTATCGACGCGCCGGCTGGGACAAAGTTTTGCGTCAGACCGGTCGTGAACAGCAGGTTCTGCGGCGTCGGGCCGACATTGAGCCCCGTCTCGGTAATCCAGATGGTCTCCTTGCCGTTGCCCAAGTAGGCGATTGTCGCAGTGCTGGTGCCGAGGTCGGTTCCAGCATAAAAATCGAACGCTTGCGCGTAGAAATCCGGCCCGTTGACCTGCAGGAAGGGAGGCGAACCCGACGCAATCGTATTGATTGATCCTGCTGGACCGTAACCGATTTCCAGAGTGCTGGATTTCGCCGCCAACGTGGGCAGCGCCAAAGCCGCAGCTATCGCGGCGACCGAAACCATCTTTCTCATTGCTGCTCTCCCCCGAAAGCGCCCTTAGGCTCGAACGACGAAAACGCCCCTTGCGCAGTTCGTCGCGTATCAGTGTTAACAAGGAATGCGTACGGTGTTTCGGAGTCTTTGTCAACAGTGAACGCATTTTATTTGTTGACGCCGTCATAGGCGTCTGAATTACAACCACGGTTGCATTTCCACGTTTTTTGCACACACTGCATTAGTCTTGTCCGCTTGATGTCAAGTTGTCTGAGGCAAAAGCCTTGGAATTCCGTTGACTTGAAATAAGAGCGGCAGGATCATCGAGGATATCAAAGGTTCGCCAAGAGACTTCTCCCGCTAGGCGTCAGCGGGGGGGGTGGTCGGAATTCCCGTTACGGTGCAGAGCTGGGAGGTACGATGTCGATCTCAGATTATATGTCCGGGCTGCTACGCTTTGTCGGCAACCCCTTCGAGGCGCCTCTCTATGGCGCGTACCATCTTGGGGCGCTTGGGCCGGGGGCCTTTGGCGCCATAACGGCGGGAGGCTTCGCCAACGGCGCCTTGGCTGCAACCACGAGGAGCGCGGCGGTCCCAGTGAAGACCGAAGCCGACGGATCGGCCTTGGTCGGCGCGTCGGGCGGATTGCAATTTCACCTTGTTTGGGATTCCAGCGTCTCGTCTGCGCCGGCGGGGTTCAAGGCCGCCGCAATCGCCGCGGCCGGCTTCTACACGCAAATGTACTCGAACAGCGAAGTGATCAACATCCATATGGGCTGGGGCGAGGCGGATGGCATTTCCATCAGCGGCAGCGAACTCTCCGGGAGCGTCCGGCCAGGGTTGTATCAGCGATACGCCTCCGTGTACGGCGCGCTCATGAAAGACGCCGGAAGTTCCAGCTTCCAGGCGCAGGCCGATTCGACATTGCCGACGACCGACCCGCTGGGAGCTCAACTCTATTACGTGCCCAACGCCGAGGCCAAGACGCTCGGCCTTCTCTCGTCCGCTGGCACGGAAATCGACGGCTATATTGGCATGTCGAGCTCGCTCCCGCTCGATTTCATCGAACCGACCGCAGCCGGCCAATACGACGCGGTCGGCGCGCTTGAGCATGAGATCAGCGAAGTCATGGGCCGCGTCGGCTCAGTCGGGGCCGCCTACGGCGCCGGCGTATACACCCCGCTCGACCTCTTTCGGTACAGCGCTCCCGGCGTCCGCGCGACCTCGATCAGCGCGCCGTCGCCCAACTTCTCGATCAATGGGGGAAAGACCGATCTCGGCAATTACGCGAAGTCGCCCGACTACGCCGATTGGGTCAACACCGTCCGTGGGGACGCCTACGGAGGCGCCACTTTAGGTACGACCCTGTCCGTGACGAGCAACGACTTGATCGAGAACGCAGTGCTCGGCTACAAATTCACCGCGGCGGGCCTCGCCGCGGCGAACGCTTGAAGTCAAAGACCCAGACGGAGCGGGTCGAAGCCGGCGGTCAAGATTCGAACCACTCGTGCTGTCCGGAGCACATTCACCAAGCTGCGACTCCGGAAGCGTCGACGGGGGGCGATGCTTGGCCTCGGCGTCGCGGCGATCGGCAGGGGCGGCTTTTCAAAGCCCCGCAACGGCGCGGGCTACCCGCTCTGAGCCTTTCCGCGTCTTTTGCTGCGATGGACGGCCTCCTTTTTCGGGGGCCGTTTTACTCTTCGTTTGAAACTCGACCGAACGCCGACTGCCGACGATTACGCCTGGGGCGCCATCCGGTTTCCTCCTCGGCCAAAATATTGACCTCCGCCACGGGGCGGCGCTGGCGCCTCGACGTTCGCCGCTAAGCAACCAACGGTAGATCCGCGCATAGCCCGGACCCTGGAGACAGAGGCGCCAACTGGAGTCGGAAGGGACCGCGTCGTTTGACTTCCTCTTGCCTTCAGTGGACTTTTGCGGGGCGAGCGAGCGCCGAAATCGCGCGAAAGACAAGAGGCCATTTGGCATGCCCGCGATCCGCTCCAACGTCATCGTCGAAAGCGACGACTTTCGCGCCAACCGCGCTCACCACTTGCGTCTCATCGCCGAGTTTCGGACGCTCGAAGCCCGGGTCCGCGAGGTTTCGAGCCGCGCCGACAGCAAATTCCGCGCCCGCGGACAATTGCCGCCGCGGGAGCGGGTCAATCTGCTGCTCGACCGCGACTCGCCCTTTCTCGAGCTCTCCAGCCTGGCCGGCCTCGGCATGCATGAGGACGACGGCGCAGAAAACGTGTTCGGCGGCGGCTCGATCGTCGGGATCGGCATGGTCTCCGGCGCGCGCTGCATGATCGCGGCCAACGATTCCGGCATCAAGGGCGGGGCCGCGCACCCGATGGGCGTCGAGAAGGCGATCCGCGCCCAAAAGATCGCCCTCATGAACAAGCTGCCCTATGTGCAACTCGTCGAGAGCGCCGGCGCTAATCTCCTCCTGCAGGCGGAGATGTTCGTGCGCGGCGGCGCGTCCTTCGCCAACATGGCGCGCCTCTCGGCGGCCGGAATTCCGGTCGTCTCCATCGTGCACGGCTCTTCGACGGCCGGCGGCGCGTATCAGACCGGCCTTGCCGACTACGTCGTCATGGTGCGTGGACGGTCGAAAGTGTTCCTCGCCGGACCGCCGCTGCTCAAGGCCGCGACCGGTGAAATCGCCGACGACGAGCAGCTTGGCGGCGCGGCGCTGCATTGCGCGACGACCGGCCTCGGCGAATATCTCGCCGAGGACGATGCGGACGCGCTGCGGATCGGGCGGGAGCTTCTGGCCCGCCTCGGCTGGGCCGCTCAAAACGCGCCGCGCTCGCCGGCCGCGGCGCCCCTCTACGATCCGGAGGAGCTGCTCGGCGTCGCGCCCGTCGATTACCGCAAGCCCTACGAGGTGCGCGAGGTGATCGCCCGCATCGTCGACGGTTCGGAATTCCTCGACTTCAAGGGGTCTTATGGCCCCGAGACGGTGTGCGGCCAAGCCGCGATCGAGGGCCATCCGGTGGGGCTTGTCGGCAGCAATGGGCCGATCGACTCGGCCGGCGCCAGCAAGGCGGGCCAATTCATCCAGCTCTGCTGCCAGGCGGGTCTGCCCATCGTCTTCTTGCAGAACACGACCGGGTATCTCGTCGGCGTCGAGGCCGAGTCGTCGGGCATCGTCAAGCATGGCTCGAAGATGATCCAGGCCGTGACCAACGCGGACGTCCCGAAGCTGACATTGCAAATCGGCGGCTCCTTCGGCGCCGGTCACTACGGCATGTGCGGGCGCGCCTTCGGGCCGAGGTTCCTGTTCTCCTGGCCGAACGCCCGCGTCGCGGTCATGGGCGGGGAGCAGGCGGCGCGGGTGATGGCGATCGTCGCCGAGGAGGGCGCGCGAGCGCGCGGGCTTTCCTTTGACGAATCGAAAACCAAGTCGCAGGGCGCGCGCATCGTGGCGGCTTACGAGCGCGAGTCGACCGCGCTCTTCGCCACCGCGCGGCTGTGGGACGACGGCCTCATCGACCCGCGCGACAGCCGGGCGACGCTCGCCTTCTGCCTCGACGTCTGCGCCGAGGCCGAGGCGCGCACGTTGCGGCCCAACACGTTCGGCGTGGCGAGGTTCTGATGCGCCTTCGCCGCCGCGAGGTTGGCCGCAGCCTGATCCTGACGCTTAACGACAAGGCGCGTCAAAACGCGCTTTCGGCCGAGATGGTGGTCGAGCTCGCGCGCGCGCTCGACGCGGCCCCCGAGGGGCTCGCGGCCCTCGTGATCGAGGGCGCGAACGGCGTCTTCAGCGCCGGGGCCGATCTCAAGTCGCTGTCGGAAGCTCTGGCGGCGCCGCTTGCGCCGGGCGCCACCGATCCGCTGGAAAGTTTGAGCGTCGCGGGCGGGCGCTTCTTCGCCCGCTTTGCGGCATTGCCATATGTCACGATCGCGGTTGTAGATGGGGCGGCGATTGGCGGCGGCATGGGCCTCGCCTGCGCCTCCGACGTCGTCATCGCGACTGCGAGGGCCCGCTTCGCGCTTGCCGAGACGACGCTCGGATTTCCGCCGGCGCAGATTGCGCCCTATCTCGTCGCCCGGCTTGGCGAGCGGATCGCAAAGCGCCTCGCCCTCACTGGCGCGCGGGTCGAGGGACGCGAGGCCGCGGCCCTTGGCCTCGCCGACTATTATTGCGAAGGCGAGCGCGAGGCCGCCGCCAAGGTCGAAGCGCTCATCGTCTCGATTGAGCGCTGCGCGCCGGAGGCGAACGCCGAGACCAAGCGGCTTTTCAGCCTCGCCCGCCTTATGGCGCGAGACGCCTACATCGAGACTGCGGCGACGAGCTTCGCCGCAGCCTTGCGCGGCGAGGAGGGGCGCGAAGGCCTAGCCGCCTTCAGGGAGAAGCGCGCCCCGAACTGGGCGCGAGCCGCAAAGTGACAATCCGCTTTGCCTCGGTGCTTGTGGCCAATCGCGGCGAGATCGCCTGCCGCGTCATCCGCGCGGCGCATGCCGAAGGGCTTCGCGCCGTTGCGGTCTATAGCGACGTAGACGCCGACGCGCCGCATGTGCGGCTCGCGGACGCCGCCGTCCGCATTGGCGCCGAGGCGCCGGCCGAATCCTATCTCTCCATTCCGAACCTCATCGCCGCCGCCAAGAAGACGGGCGCCGACGCGATTCATCCTGGCTACGGCTTCCTCGCCGAAAGCGCGGATTTCGTCGAAGCTTGCGCCGCCGCCGGCCTCGTCTTCATCGGCCCCACGCCTGCGGCGATCCGCGCGATGGGCGACAAGGGCGCGGCGAAAGCGCGGATGAAAGCCGCCGGCGTGCCTTGCGCCCCCGGCTACGAGGGCGACGACCAGAGCCCAGCACGCTTCGCCAGGGAGGCGGAGCGCATCGGCTATCCCGTCATGGTCAAGGCGAGCGCCGGCGGCGGCGGGCGCGGCCTGCGTCTCGTCCTCACGCCGCAAAAGCTGGAAGCGGCGCTGCGGTCGGCGCGGGCCGAGGCGGAGGGCGCTTTCGGCGACGGACGCCTTTTGATCGAGCGCGCGCTTATTGGCGCGCGTCACGTCGAGGTCCAGGTTTTCGGAGACGAGCATGGGACGATCGTTCACCTTGGCGAGCGCGACTGCTCGATTCAGCGCCGCCATCAGAAGCTCATCGAAGAGGCGCCTTCGCCGGCGGTCTCGCCCGAACTTCGCGCCGCAATGGGCGCCGCCGGCGTCAAGGCCGCCGCCGCGGTTCGATATGTCGGGGCCGGCACGGTCGAATTCCTGCTCGACCATAGCCCGTCGGAAGACGGGCGTCCTTCTGGACCCCCTCCGGAGGGCCGCTTCTATTTTCTCGAGATGAACACGCGTATCCAGGTCGAGCACCCGGTGACGGAACTCGCGACGGGGTTCGACCTTGTGCGCCTCCAGTTTCATGTTGCGCAGGGGCGGCCGCTTCCCTTCGCTCAGTCCGACGTCGCGTTCAGCGGCCACGCCATCGAGGCGCGGCTCTGCGCCGAGGATCCGGCGGCGGATTTTCTGCCGTCGACCGGCCGGATCGCGGCATGGCGTTTGGGGGAAGGGGAGGGCCTCCGGATCGACAGCGGCGTCGAGAAGGGCGCAGTCGTTTCGCCGCGCTACGATTCCCTCCTCGCCAAGCTCGTCGCGTTCGGCGAGACCCGCGACGAGGCTCGGCGGCGTCTCGTCCGGGCGCTGAAAGATACATTCGTCGCCGGCGTGACGACCAACCGTGACTGGCTCGTCGCCGCGCTCGAAGGCGCCGACTTCGCCGCCGGGCGCGCGACGACGTCGTTCAAGCCGCCGGCCCTGCAACCTGCGCCGTCGCAGCATGCGCTCGCGCTCGCCGCTCTTCTTTTCGTCGAGCGCGGCGGCCCGGCGAAGCCGACCGCGCAATGGCGCGAATCGCCGCTCAAGCTTGCGTGCGGCGGTGCGGAGCACACAGCCTCGGTTCGCCGCGACGGCGACGACTGGATCACGACGGTGGACGGCCGCGCGACCGTGGTGCGCCTTATCTCCCGCTCGGAAAACCAGGCCCGCGTTGTGCTGAACGGCGTCATCCGACGCGCGTCCCACGCGCGCGCCGGTGACACGCTTTGGCTCGACTTCGACGGCGCCTGCGTCAAGTTCGTTGACATGACCTACGCGCCGCCGAAGCTCATGGAGGAGCGGGCCGGCGGCGCCGTCCGCTCGCCAGTCGGCGGCGTCCTGGCGGCTGTGGACGCCAAGGCGGGGGACAGCGTGAAGCGCGGGCAGGTTCTGGCGACGGTCGAATCGATGAAGATGCACTATTCCATTTTGTCGCCGATCGACGGAGTCGTCGCCGAGGCTCACGCGGTCGTCGGCGCCCAGGCGCAGGCCAATGCGCTTCTGTTCGCCGTGCGGCCGCTCGAGGAAAGGCAATGACCGACGAAGCGGTCGTAACCTGCGCGCTGACCGGCGTCCTCACCGACCCCGCCGTCTACCCGGCGCCGGTCACGCCGGAGGAGATGGCGCGCGAGGCGAGGCGCGCGATGGACGAAGGCGCGAGCGTCGTCCACGTGCATTTCCGCCGGCAGGAACCCGGGATGGGACATCTGCCATCTTGGGACCCCAAGGTTGCGACCGACATCGTCGCGGCGATCCGCGACGCCTGCCCCGGGATCATCATCAATCAGACCACCGGCGTCGTCGGCGCCGACGTGACCGGGCCGTTGAAGTGTCTAGACAAGGTCAGGCCCGAGATCGGCGCGCTCAATGCGGGCTCGCTCAACTATTTGAAGACGCGCGCTGACGGGACGTGGGCCTGGCCGCCAATCCTGTTCGACAATCCGGTGGAGAAGATCAGGAAGTTTCTGGACGCGATACAGGCGAAAGGGATCGAGCCGGAATTCGAATGCTTCGACGTCGGCATCGCGCGCTCGGCCGCCGCGGTCGCGCGCAACTGCGGCTACGATCGCGCGCCAAAATACAATTTCGTTATGGGCGTCGAATCCGGCATGCCGGCCGATTCCGAGCTGTTGCCGCTCCTTCTTCGCCTCATCGCCCACGGATCGCGCTGGAGCGTCACCGCGATCGGCCGAAAAGAGATTTGGCCCTTGCACCGCCGCGCCGCCGAGCTCGGCGGCGATTTGCGCGCCGGGCTTGAGGATGCGATCCATCTGCCCGACGGCGCGCGCGCCGCTTCCAACGGCGAGCTCGTCAGCGCGCTGGTCGCGCTCGCGCGCGAGGCCGGGCGCGAGATCGCCTCGCCCGAGCAGGCGCGGCTTGCGCTCAGACTTGATTCAAGAACCGAGGAGGCGGCCCCATGACCGCGCATTCATTCGACGCCGCCATGCGCGCCAGCCCCTTCTACACGCCCGAGCACGAGGCGTTCCGGCGGACTCTGCGCCGCTTCGTCGCCAAGGAGATCGAGCCTTTCGTCAACGAATGGGACGAAGCGGGCGAGTTTCCGCGCGATCTCTACAAGAAAGCCGCGTCGGTCGGCTATCTCGGCCTTGGCTACCCCGAGCGCTACGGCGGCGTCGAGTGCGACCGGTTCATGCGCGTCATCGCCTTGCAGGAGATCGCGCGCGGCGGCTCGGGCGGCGTCGCGGCCGGCCTCTTCACCCACACGATCGCGGCGCCGCCGATCCTCAATCGCGGCTCGGAAGAGATGAAGGCGCGCGTGCTGCCGCAAATCCTGTCGGGCGAGAAGATCGCGGCGCTCGCCATCACCGAGCCGAGCGGCGGCTCGGACGTCGCGAATTTGCGCACGACCGCGCGGCGCGACGGCGATCATTACGTCATCAACGGTTCGAAGACCTTCATCACCTCGGGAATGCGCGCCCAATTCATCACGCTCGCCGTGCGCACCGGCGGGCCCGGCGCGAGCGGCGTCAGCCTCATCCTCATCGAGGGGAATCCGCCAGGCCTGCAGCGCACGCTCTTGAAGAAGATGGGCTGGTGGTGCTCGGACACGGCGACGCTCTATTTCGAGAACTGCCGCGTGCCGGCCGCCAACCTAATCGGCGAAGAGGGCGCCGGCTTCCGCGCCATCATGCTCAATTTCAACGACGAGCGCCTCTACGGCGCGGCCGGCGCGATCGCCTTCGCACGGCTGTGCCTCGACGAGGCGATCGCCTACGCGCGCGATCGCGTGACCTTCGGCAAGCCGATAATCGAGCATCAGGTGATCCGCCACAAGCTCGTCGACATGGCGCAGCGCATCGAGGCCTCGCAGGCGATGCTCGAGTTGCTCACTTGGCGGCTCGAGCTCGGCGAGAATCCGGTCGCGGAAATCTGCATGCTGAAGAACCAGGCCTCGACGACGCTCGCCTTCTGCGCCTCCGAGGGCGTGCAGATTTTCGGCGGCGCCGGCTTCATGCGCGGCGCCAAGGTCGAGCGCATCTATCGCGAGGTGAAGGTCAACGCGATCGGCGCCGGCACGGAAGAGATCATGAAGGACCTCGCCAGCCGCCAAATGGGGTTTTGATGATCACCCTGTGGCATTGCGTCGACGCGCGCTCGTTCCGGGCGCTGTGGGCCCTCGAAGAGGTCGGCCTGCCATATGAGCTGAAAATTCTGCCCTTTCCGCCGCGCTATCTCGCGCGCGACTATCTCCACGTGAACCCGCTCGGCACCGTGCCGTTCCTGGTCGACGGCGAGACGCGCATGACGGAATCGGCCGCAATCTGCCAATACCTCGCCGAGCGCTACGCCGGCCCGCCGCTCTGCGTGAAGCCCGACGAGCCGGGCTTCGGCGCCTATCTCAACGCGCTGCATTTCGGCGAGGCGACGCTGACCTTCCCGCAGGCGCTCATGCTGCGCTACGGCCGCTTCGAGCCCCCGGAGCGCCGCCTGCCGCAGGCCGTCTCCGACTATTCCCGCTGGACGCTCGGGCGGCTCGCCGGCCTCGACAGCCTCATGCGCGGCGCCGAGTTCGTCGCAGCCGGCCGCTTCACCGTCGCCGACATCTCCATCGGCTATGCGCTGATGCTGCTCAAGCTCACCGGCCTCTTCGATGAGGCGCCTCCGTCCATGCAAGCCTACTACGGCCGTCTCAAACTGCGCCCGGCCTTCAAGCGGGCGAAAGCGGCGCAGAGCGAGGCGGCGCCGGCGGTGGCCGGGGAGACCCGCGAGACGATCTGATTCCGGGGGCGGGGCTATAGCCTGTGGTCGGGGCGCGCGCGGTCGAGGCGCCTCGCGGGGCGAGATCTTAGTGCGCGACCCCAACGTCGCGCCCGGACTACTGGGGTCTGCGCAGAGGAGATCATCCCGGCGCTGCCGCGCAACGCGACGGGGAAGATCTTGAAGTACCAGCTCAGGGAGAAGTTCGCGAAGCCTTCGCGGGCGGCTGAGTAGGAGGCGACTGCCAGGGCACTGGAACTGTTGTCGCGAGCGGCCCCCAGACGATCCGGGAGGAAGCGATCCAGGGATGAAGGTCAAGGGCGAACCGCTGCTCGTCGCGTGCTTCACTGTTCGGGCATGCCCGCCTTTCGCAACGCTTCGATTCGCCGTTCCGACACCGCGCAGGAAGTCATATCACTAGACGTCATGTTCGCGGGTGAGCCGGTGGCCCGCCCTTTCGTGCGGTAGAGAACGAGGGTTGCTCGGGCAGGCCGAGCCGAGCCTCATGCACGGAG
>Ga0209040_10001744_pt1 | contig 17244 bp, 14 predicted proteins | sample BogFormECP12_OM3_FD_188240 | JGI IMG/M metagenome (GOLD analysis project Ga0209040, IMG submission 188240) | Bog forest soil microbial communities from Calvert Island, British Columbia, Canada - ECP12_OM3 (SPAdes) (version 2) | ecosystem: Environmental > Aquatic > Freshwater > Wetlands > Bog ...
ACGTTGCCGACTATTTGCGGGAAGAAGCGTTGTTGGCCTCGGCAAGAGCTACTAATCGCTTCACATCGTTCAATAGGTTGTTGAGCGTATCCGCAAGATGTTGCTCGTTCGATTTGTGCTTCGTGGAGACCAACGGCTCAGAAAATGCCCACAGTACGACGTGGGTTTTCGGATCGAAGATCACCAGCATAGCTTCCGGAAACTCCACCGAGTTTCCGCCATTCGATGGCCCGAAGGGCGCTTCATAGCGAATCTCGAAAATCATGTCCGCGTCGGAAGGGGTTGACGCCAGTTCGTAACGCCCCCAGGATTTCAGCGCGGAGTGGAAATCGTTGTATGTCAGGTCCGAGGCGGCCATTCCGCTGTACGATTTGCCGGAAGCGTTGGACAGGAATATCTTCTTCGCGGTACTCAGCTGCGCCGGCAGAGGGGCGGAAGGGGCGGGCGTTTGCGCCGTGGCGATTGTTGTTGCGCTTAGTACAGAAGCTGTAAAGAGTGTGAGCCCGCGCAGAGTTGCGAACATGATTCCTCCTTTGCCGCGCCCGCCAGCCAACTGCGGATACCAACACCGGCGCGCCGGTCGCAGGGCGGTCAAACATGCCTGCATACCAGACGCCCGGCGCCACCTCATCGGGTACATCACGTTATGGCTCGCTCAGCCAAATTGTCCGATTTAATAGCGTTCGACGGCGAGGGCGACGGCGTTGCCGCCGCCGAGGCAGAGGGCGGCGATGCCGCGCTTAAGGTTGCGGCGTTCCAGTTCATAAAGCAGGGTAACCAGGATGCGCGCGCCGCTCGCGCCGATGGGATGGCCGATGGCCACGGCACCGCCGTTGACGTTTACTTTTTCGGGATTGAGTTTGAGCTGGCGGGTTACGGCAATGGCAGCTACGGCGAAAGCTTCGTTTAGCTCGATCAAGTCGACATCTTTGTCCCGGTCCCAGCCCGTCTTATGCAAGAGCTTTTCTACGGCGTCCACGGGCGCCATCATCACCCATTTTGGCTCGACGCCGCTGGTTGCTTGCGCGACGATGCGGGCCATAGGCTTTTTGCCGAGCACTTGCGCGTGCCGCTCGCTGGTTACGATCAATGCGGCGGCCCCGTCGTTCGTGCCGGGAGCATTGCCCGCCGTGACCGTGCCATCTTTCTTGAACGCGGGCTTTAACTTCGCCAGCGCTTCGATGGAGGTATCTTCGCGGGGCGATTCGTCGTAACGAATCACGATCGGCTCGCCCTTCTTCTGCGGGACTTCGATCGGCAAAATCTGCGCCTCAAAGAAGCACGACTTGCGGGCGCGCACCGCTTTCTGGTGGCTTTCGAAGGAGAAGCGGTCCTGCTCCTCGCGCGTGATACCGTACTTCTCTGCGACCAGTTCGCCGGTCATGCCCATGTGAAAGTCTTCGTACTTGTCCCACAAGCCGTCGTGGATCATTGAATCGATAAGCTTTCCATCGCCCAGGCGATAGCCTGTGCGGGCTTGCGGCAGCAGATAAGGACAATTGGACATGGACTCCATGCCGCCGGCCACAACGATTTCCGATTCGCCGAGTTGCACCGCTTGAGCGGCTAGCGCCACAGCTTTCAGGCCCGAGCCGCAGACTTTATTTATGGTGAGAGCCGCGACGCGCGGATCGCAGCCGCCCTTGAGCGCCGCCTGCCGCGCGGGATTTTGTCCCAATCCGGCCTGCACCACATTGCCCATAATGGCTTCGTCGATCTGTTGGCCTTCCAGGCCGGCGCGCCGCATGGCTTCGGCGATGACTTTGGCGCCCAGCTCCGGCGCGGAAAAGCCCGCCAGTCCCCCTTGAAATTTGCCCACAGGGGTGCGCACAGCGCTGAGAATTACTGGTGTTTCCATGACGTCCTCCTGAAATGATCTTACCCCCTTGCGACGATTCGATGCCTGGCCCGCTGCAAGGTCGCCGGGTCGGTAGCACAGGCAAGAGTGCCTGTGCTACCGGGTGGCGCGGAAAAAACGCGGGGCTCAAAGACGGAAGCCCCGCGCTACAGCTATTGCTCGTCGACTGCTCGCCTCTATTGCTGCTCGTCGGCGCTGGGGCCGTACAACGCGGGCACCGGGATATCCAGGGTCCGGAAATATCCCGTGAGTTGCGCGCGATGATGCAGCAGGTGATTGAGGCAGTGCACGCGCACCACGTTGTAGCGCGGCAGGGAGAAAATTACATTGCCATTCCATTTCAGCGTCCAGGTTTCCGCGAACTGCGCGTCCGTGGCTGCCGCCAGAGCCGCCCGCGCCTGCTTGCTGAGGCTGTCGAACTGTTCGAGTAGTTCGCTGGGATTTTTCGGTTGTGCAAAATTCGCGCCGGCGATTTCAAACTCCGGAGTTTGCAGGGTGGTGATGGTGAAGTTCGGGAGCGTGGCGACGTGACCCGCCAGCCATCCCAGGGTGCCGGACTTCGGGTGGGGCTTCCAGTCCCATTTGGCGGCGGGCACGCGTTCGAGTGTTTTTCGGGTGTTGGGCATTTCCATATCAAATTCGCGCAGCAGTAATTCACTGATCGGCATGGTCATCTCCTACGTGGTTTCGCAGAGGGAAGTCCGGGAACAGCATTGTACCTTGACTGCGAGTACAGGCGGTGGATGGGTGCCGGCAAGGCACAAGGGGTAAGCGCGCCCGCCTCCCTTCCTGCGTCAGGGCAAACGAAAGGCGGCCACTACAAAAGCCCCGATAGCTTGGCCAGGCGCCCCTCGGCGGCGGCCAGGGTTTCCTCTTTCTTGCAGAAGGTGAAGCGGACCTGGGAGGCGCCGTCTTGGGCATTGTTGTAGAAGCTGGAGCCGGGGACGCAGGCTACGCCGATTTCCTGCACCAGGTATTTGGCGAAGGCTACGTCGCGGGTGGGTGCGGCGTAACGCGGGTCCTCGTGCGGGAAAGTGAAGTGGCTGATGTCGGTCATGATGTAGTAGGCGCCGCGGGGCTTGAAGACGGTGAAGCCAGCGGTGGTGAGGATTTTGAGCAGGCGTTCGCGCTTGGTGGTGTAGGTGGTGGCTAGGTTATCGTAATAGGTTTGCGGAAATTTCAATGCAGCGGCTCCAGCTTGTTGTAGCGGGGCGGCTGCGCCGACCGTGAGAAAGTCGTGGACCTTGCGGATGTTTTGCGTCGCCGCGGGCGGAGCGATGGCCCAGCCGACGCGCCAGCCGGTAACGCTGTACGTTTTGGACAGGCCGTTGATGACGATGGTGCGGTCGCGCATGCCTTCGATTTGCGCCATGGAGAGGTGCTCGGTGCCGTCGTACAAGATGTGTTCGTAGATTTCATCGGTGATGCAGAAGGCGTTGTGGCGAAGGCACAGGTCGCGGATGAATCCCAGTTCGCCGCGAGTAAAAACCTTACCGGTGGGATTGTTGGGGGTGTTTAAGATGATGGCTTTGGTGTTGGCGTTGAAGGCGGCGGCGAGTTCGTCGGGATCATAGGTCCACTCCGAATTGGCATCTCTTGGTGGATGCATGCGCACGAAACGCGGCGTCGCACCACTCAAGATGGCGTCGGGGCCGTAATTTTCATAAAACGGCTCGAAGACCACGATTTCGTCGCCGGGATTGATGATGGCCATCATGGCGGACATCATGGCTTCCGTGGAGCCGCAGCAGATGGTGATTTCGCGCTCGGGATCGACGCGCACGTTTTGCGTGGCGGCGAATTTTTCCACGATGGCGTCGCGCAGCGGCTTAGCGCCCCAGGTGATGGCGTACTGGTTGATGTCGTCGGAGATGGCTTGGCGGGCGGCTTCCTTGATTTCGGCGGGCGCAGCAAAGTCTGGGAAACCCTGCGAAAGATTCACGGCATGGTGTTTTTGCGCCAGGCGGGTCATCTCGCGGATGACCGATTCGGTGAACTGTTCTGCTTTGGCCGAGAGCATGCGGGTGTTGGCGTGCAATACGGCCTGACTGATGGAAGCGTCGCTAAGAGCCATCCTGATATTTTGCAATAACCGCGGCGGGATTTCAGAAGAAAGTTGCCCGGCGAACTTTTTTAGTAGTGCGCAGCCAGACGCGCATTTGTAAAACGTTTGTCTCCTATTTGTGCCGCGACTCCTCCGGCAAATGTTTACTCCAGCATGACAACACTACCCGGCAATCTCCCTACCATGAGCATGTGTTCGAGGTGCCGCGCAAATCGCAGTGTATCGCGCGGCAATCGGCCACGCAGTGCAACGAATGGGCCGGCAGCGATGCGGCTACAAAACTCATTGGAGCGAACAACATGTCTCGATTGCTTTCAAGAATTTCGCTGGCGACGACCTTGTTTCTCGTGGCCTCGGTCGCCAGCGTGTACGGCCAGGTGAATAGTTATAAGCAGACCAACCTGGTTTCGGATACTCCGGGACTGGCCAGAGTCACCGATCCGAACCTGATCAATCCCTGGGGAATCTCGTTTTCTCCCGGCGATCCCTTTTGGATCTCCGACAACAACAGCGGACTATCGACCATTTACGACGCGCAGGGCAACCTGCAACAGCCGATCGTCAGGATTCCTGCGCCGCACGGCGTGGCGGCCATTTCCGCCCCCACGGGAACGGTTTTCAATAGCACGCCGGGATTCCAGGTGAATGCTGGAGGCGTAACCGCGCCGAGCCTTTTCCTCTTCGACACCGAGGACGGCACCATCTCTGGCTGGAACGGCAACGGCACAAACGCGGTGCTGGCCGTGGATCATTCCATGGGCGGCGCCGGAGCGGTATACAAAGGCCTGGCGATCATCACGAATGGCAATAACACTTTCCTGCTGGCGGCGAATTTCCGCGCGCCGGGGCTGGAGGTGTACGACTCCAACTTCAATTTGACGCAGTTGGCGGGAAATTTTGCGGATCCCAATCTGCCGGCAGGATTCGCGCCCTTCGGCGTTCATGTGATTGGCACGCACGTCATCGTGACGTACGCGATGACGGACGCAGCCAGGCACGATCCCATGAACGCGCCGGGAAACGGCATCGTCAACCTGTTCGACTTCAACGGCAATTTTGTGCGCCGCGTGGTTACGGGCGGCCACCTGAACTCACCGTGGGGAGCGGTCCTCGGTCCGGCGGGCTTCGGGGCCTTCTCCGGGGCCTTGCTGATCGGCAACTTCGGCGATGGCACCGTTAGCGCCTACGATATGGCTACCGGGAACTTCCTGGGACAGCTGCAGGATGGCAACGGAGCGACCATCGCCAACGGTTCTCTGTGGGACATGGTGTTTGGCCTCGGGGGCACTGGCGATCCAAACACACTTTATTTCACGGCCGGTCTGGCGAATGAGCAGCACGGACTCTTCGCCACGATTACCCCCAACGCAGCGCAGCCACCAGCTACCGCTGACTTCAGCATTGGTATCTCGCCAGCCACCGCGACGATTGCCGCGGGGCAATCCGCGAACATTAACGTGACGGTTGGCAGCCTCAATGGTTTCGATGCTGCAACCACGTTGTCGTGCTCCGGACTGCCGGCGCTGGCGGTTTGCTCTTTCGCCCCGGCTATGGTTACGCCACATACTGGAGCGATGGCGACCTCCATGTTGACCATTTCTACTAGGCCGGCGGGATACGTCCCGCCCAGAGCTGTCCACGGCATGGGCTTGGTGCTGTGGAGCTCCATCTCCGGATTGGGGCTGCTCGGAATGGTGCTGGCGAAGAAACGTCGAGCGCGAGGCGCGGAACAAAACGGTGCGTTCGGCAGGTCTCTGGCAGTGGCGTTCGCGGTGGTTCTTGCGATGGTAGTGACGCTCAGCGGCTGCGGAGGCTACGGTTCCCAGTCGCAGACCGGCACGCCTGCGGGAACCTCGACGGTGATGGTTACGGCCACGTCTGGGGCGCTGACACACTCCAGTACGGTGACGCTGACGGTACGATAGTTGGCAGTAGATGAGCGGGAGGGCGAGGCGGATCTTATTATGACGGTCAGCGCTTCGTCCTCTCGAATTAGCCGAGGGGAATCGGCCAGCCCGCACCGGGGCAGCGACAACTAGGTGCTCAAACAGAAGGGATAAACCTCGGCGCCTAGGCGTCCACGGAATCTCGGCGGAGTTCCGCCGGAGGCAGTTGAAAAGCTGACCTGTTTGGGAGCAAAATCCACGCAACAGGGGGAGAGATTCCCCAGATTTCAGGGGCAGAAGACGGACGCTCGGTTGCCTTGATAGGTAATCCGCCTGCCGCCCCCGCGAGTGGTTGCTGGTATAGACGAAGATGTCCGGCGAAATGTTTCCCGGCCGGGAGGAAATAGTCAGGCGAGTTCCACGGTTTGCAGATACTGCGCTACGTCTGCTTTCCAGTGGAGACTCGCGGTTATGCCGGATTGCAGAGCCTGCGCTGCCGCGGGTTCTCCATGTGTGAGGTAGGTTTGCCTTGGCGGCGACGGCAGTGCGCCCAGCCAACGCAGCAGTTCGCTTTTCCCCGCGTGCGCCGATAGCTGCCCCATCGAGACAATCTCCGCGTGCACCGGCACATCTTTTCCGTAGAAGCGAATCGATTTAGCGCCGTCCTGCAGGGCGCGGCCGCGCGAGCCTTCCGCCTGGAATCCGGCGAGGAGCACGGCATTACGGGCATCCGGCAGGCGTTGCTCGAGGTGGTGCAGCACCCGTCCGCCGCTAGCCATGCCGCTGGCGGAAACGATGATGCAGGGCTTCTTTACTTGGTTGATGGCCTTGGATTCCTGCACCGTGCGCGTGAGGTGAAATTCGTGCACGTTGAGCGGGTCACCTTTGCCCCCGCCAGCGCTTTCGAGCTGACGGAACTCGCTGTCGTGATCCGCGGAATATTTCAGATACAAATCCGTAGCGCTGAGGGCCATGGGGCTGTCGATATAGACCGGGATGCGTGGAATCTTGTTGGAGTCTTCGAGCTGACGCAGGTAATACATAAAGGTTTGCGTCCGCCCGATGGCGAACGCGGGAATCACGATGCAACCGCCGCGCTGCGCGACGCGATTTACCACATCGGCGATTTCCGCGGCGGGATCGCCAGCTTCATGTTCACGGTCACCGTAGGTCGATTCGCAGAGCAACACGTCCGCCGGGACCGGAGGAGTCGTCGGGTCTTTCAGGATGACCTGGTCGTAGCGCCCGATGTCGCCGGAAAAAAGCACCACGGTTTTCTTGCCGTTTTCCGTGATCGTCAGAACCAGGCTCGTCGAGCCCAAAATGTGCCCCGCGTCGTATGCCACAAACTGAAATTCCGGGCTGACCGTGAAGGGACCGGTGCGTGGCGCGGGTTTCAGAAGCCTTAGCACCGGTTCGACATCCTCGCCGACGTACAGCGCCTGCGGATTGGCGTGCCGTGCGTAGCCGTGCTTCTGTGCGTGCAGCGTGTCCTCCTCCTGAATGTGCGCGGAGTCTTTCAGCAAAATGGTGGTGAGATCGATGGTCGCGGGGTTAGCGAAAATCGGCCCATGGAAGCCAGCTTTCACGAGGCAAGGCAGCCAGCCGGTGTGATCGAGATGGGCGTGGGTCAACACGCAGTAGTCGATGGTTTTGGGATCGATCGACAGCGGAGAGTAGTTGCGGTCGCTCAGTTCCGGCGAGCCTTGAAAAATCCCGCAATCGAGCAACAGGCGTTTGCCGGCGGCTTCCACGAGATACTTAGAACCCGTGACGCTGCCCGCCGCACCTAGGAACGTTAGTTTCGCCATAGCACCTATGCTCCCCCTGGGGTTTCGAGCGCGCAACTGTTGGCGAAAGCCTATGTTGCAGCGCTCAATTTGGCACGAAGACACTCCTGATTTCAGTGCATCGATTGTCGCCCGCTTTGCAGGGCTTTTCGGTTCTCGCAGCAATGTGTCTTGCGGTTGTTCTGCCTGTTTCACGCTCTGTAATTTTACGGCTTGGAAACCGAAATGGTCATGCCGCGGAAATCGAGCGTCAAGACGCTGCCGTAAAAAAGCTCCAGGCCCACGGTGGCGTCAAACATGCTGTCAGGCTCATGCACGTCGGGCGTGGGGAAGTAGACGATGGGAGCGCTAACTCCCAGCGCTTTGCCATGAAAGCTTTCTTTTTCGGCGGGGGCGGATTTCATGTCTACGCCGCCGTCGGTGAAGGCGAAGGTTTCGGTCCTTTCCGTTTTTGCCGCGTCGCTTAGTCCCAGCTTGTCGATCGACGCGCTGTAGATCAGCATCGTGCCGGTGTACATGGTGTCGATCTGAGCGGTGACCGCCTTGCCGTTAATTTCGAATCCCTCCGCGACCACGATAGGCGGGCCCTTTTTGCCGAAGGTGATGAGGGAAAATTTATCGCACACCCCAATGCACTCCGCGGGCTTGGTAAGCAGTTCGGAGATGCGCACTTTGTGGGCCGGGAAATCGATTTGCAGCACGCGGTCTTTGAAGGCCGTGTAGGCCAGAGTGCCGGCGACATCGGGCATTTGTTTTAGTTCAATCATGTCCGATAGCGCCAGACTGAGCGTGGGGACTTCACGCAGCGTAACGGCTCCGACGTGGACTGCAGGAATCGCGGTGATGAACATTCCCGCCGGCGCTCCAGCAGGCATGGCTTTGGTGGGTTTTAGTCCTGCGGCATCGGCGACCGCTTTATCTAGGACGGAATTTGAGTTGCCCGTGTCGATGGCCAGCTTCAGGGCTTTGTCCTCGCCGATACGGGCCTCGATGCAGGGAGTGCCATCGCAATCGAGTAAGGGCACTTCGGCGGCGAATTTTATGGTTGCAGCGGGAGGCGTCTGTGCGAACGCCGGGACCGCCATCGCGAGAAGCATTGTTGCGGCGGTCGCGGCGCGGGCGCCTGGGGACAGTACACTCATAAAACCTCGTGGACACAGGGTAGAAAAGATGCGCAAATCATTGCCCGTCGATAGACGAAGCGAGCGCCTCGATGTTAGCATTAGACAGGTTGTTTCGGTGGGGCTGTGGCGCAGTTGGGAGCGCGCCTCGATGGCATCGAGGAGGTCGTGGGTTCGAATCCCATCAGCTCCACCAAATTTTTTTCGGACCTTTTCTTACCCTCACTCGACTTCAGTTTATTTTCTTCGGTGGCTGCCGCTTGTCGTCCACACGTACGCGCAGACGGTCAGTGGCGAAGGCCACCGGACCAGCATAAGACACACGAATCGATCGGCGTACGGCCTCTTTTTGCCCTTCCACATCGGGCGCCAGATGGCTTAACAGCAGACTTTTTACGCCTGCGTCTTTGGCGGCTTGCCCGATTTTCTTTGGCGGAGTATGAAGTTCGTAAAGTTGCGCGGGGGAGCCCGGCGGGTCGAGCACGGCGCAGTTGAAAACGAGCAGGTCCGCGCCTTTAGCAAGTTGGATGAGATTGGGAAGAGCGGAGGCGTCCATGTCTCCGGAAAACACGACCGCCAATCCTTTGTAGGAAATGCGATAAGCCACCGAGGGGCAATCGCCGTGATGCGTAGCGATTTCTTCCACCAGCAAACCATGGTCGTCCAGGATGGTGCTGCGCGCGGAATCCAGATTGATCGCCAGGTCGTGCACGGAGAAAGTTTCGTCGGCGCCAAAGGTTCTTTGGTACGCGAACGCGCCGCCTTCGCCGATGAGCAGATCCACAAAGCGCGAAGTTTTGGGGAATAGTCCCGCGCCATCTGGGCCAAAGATTCTGTAAGTGACGGGTCCATCGGCGGTCAGTGCCCGGGCATTCAAGAATGCCGCCAAGTCCGCGCTGTGATCGATGTGCAGATGCGTCAGCAGCACCACATCCACGTCTTCCAAATCAATCTGCATCTCGCCGATGCGCACGAAGGCTCCGGGGCCGGCGTCCACCAAGATGCGCGGAATGCCGTCGACCATTACGATGTAACTGGAGCCAGCGCGGTCGAACGGGCGAGGCCCGCCGGAACCGAGCACTAGTACCTCGAGGGCGGGCTTAGGTGATGAGTTCGCGGCGGGGGTCGCCGACGGCACAAAAAAGAACAGCGCCGTCGCGAGCATGGTTGGAATTTTCACGTTTTGCATTTCCTTCCCTAGCGCATCGCCGCCAGCCTGGTCTCGCTCAAATCCAGTTCGTACTCAATCCGGCGGAGGACTTCGTCGTTAATTGTGCCTTCGTTGCGCAGCCTTAGAGCGATTTCGCGCTCGACCTTTATTACATTGCGGGAGGCGTCGATGCGGCGCTCGCGCGATGCGGTGTGCGCCCGGTGCGCGTCCTCGCTTTCGTCGTCCGCGCGGTCATGCAAACTCTCGAGCCGCTTGCGGTACATGCGCGTCAATTCCTTGTAAATCGTGGCGTCTTGATTGTCGGCGTCGGCTAGCGCCGCATCCAGCCACGCGACGGCGGCCTCCAGAATTTTGCGGCGCGCGTCTTCTTCTTCTTTGTTGCCGCCGCCTGTTCCGGCCAGGCCCAGAGCGCGAATTAGCGGTGGCAATGTCAAACCCTGGAGAACCAGGGTTACCAGGATTACGCAGAAGGTCATGAAGATGATCAGGTTGCGCTGCGGGAAGTCACTGCCATCCGCGAGCACTTCGGGTAAAGAGATAGCGGCGGCCAGCGCCAGCACGCCACGCATGCCGGTCCAGCCGACAACGAAAACATGCCGGAAGCCGGGCCACGGCTCCTTTTGGTGCTGCAAGCTCCTGCGGATGAAGTACGCCAAGTACGAACCCGGGAATACCCACACGATGCGCAAGACGATAACGATGGCGCTGAAAAACAGACCGTAAAAAATCAGTTCGCGCAGACTATAGCCGCGGATACCGGCAAGCACATACGGGAGTTGCAGGCCGATCAGCACAAAGACCAAGCCGTTCAGCACGAACGTTAGCGACTCCCACACTGCGCCAGCCTGAATGCGCACGCTGGGAGAGAAAAAATGCGAGCTCTTGCGGCTTAGATACAAGCCGCAGGCAATAACCGCCAGCACGCCCGAAGCATGGGCGGCGTTTGCGCCAAGATAGGTGGCGTAAGGTACGAGAATGCTGACGACAATTTCAATGGGGCCATCGTCAATACGGTGTTCAAACCACTCCACCACCAGGCCAATGACCAGGCCGAAGATCAGGCCTACGACAATCAGCCAAGTCAGGCGGGAAAATCCGGTCCAGACCGTCGGCGTGGTGCCGCTGTAGACCATTGCGATGCCGAACTCGAGTGCCAGCAAACCCGTGGCGTCGTTCACGAGGCTTTCGCCTTCCAGGATGTCGACGACGCTTTGCGGTAAACCCACGCGTTTGGCGATGGCCGTGGCGGCGATGGCATCGGTGGTGGCGACCACGGCGCCCAGAACAAAACCCAGCCGCAAATCGAAGCCGGCGAAAACCCAGCGGGAGGTTTCCGCTACGCCGAAGACCGTGAAACCCACGAGCCCGAAGGCCAGGAAGAGGATGCTGACGAGGTTGTACTTAAAATCGCGCCAGCTGGTCATCCATGCACCGTAATACAGCAGTGGGGGAAGCACGACCAGGAAAACGAGGTCCGGATTGAGGGCTACCTTTGGAATGCCGGGTACGAATCCAAGCAAGAGCCCGCCGATGACCAAGACGATGGGATAAGGGGTTTGCAGTTTGCGCGCTAGGACCGCAAACATCACCACAAAGAGCAGCAACAGGAGGAAAACCAGTTCTACGCCGTGGATGCCTTGGCCATGAAACATTTTAGTTGGTTGTTCGCCTTTTGGTTTGCGCGGCCGCGTCGCGGCCTGCGCGGAACAAATCTAGCGCATTTTTGCAGTGCGGTGAAAATCGCCGGGCAGGTGTTGGATGACGGATTGGCACAAAGAGCTATGCGAATCCTCCGCGCGGGAACCGTTTCCCCTGTATCTCGGCAAATTTTGCGTTTCGATTCCGACCTGGCTGTGCTTACATGGCATACGGACGATCACCCATGCCGCTCAACCTGCCCACACTCTTGAAGCGAATCGTATTTGCCGCCGCTGTCGCGCTGGTGGCCGCGTACGTGGTTGATTTTGCGTCAGTCCGCGTGCGGATGCGCCATGCTACAGCCACGGATCCTTACGAAACGCTGACGGCGCCGCGCGTTTACGCCATAGCGGAAAAAGGCAACAAGACGGAGTATCAGATCGACGCCGACAACCCTGTGCAAAAGGTTACGTGCGTGCACGCTCTCTTTCCTCACGGCGGATTTTCTCCGTGCTGGCAAGTAAAACGCACCTTGCATCAAACGATACCTATGTAACCGCGAGATTTGCTGACGGGAGCGAACCGAACCCTGAGGGGCCTTGGGGTGCGTCACCGGGGCGGCGCACCAAGCGGGGCGAAGCGCTACGGCAACTAAGGTTGCTCCCCCGTGGATATACCATGTTTGAGATATAGTTCTTGGTGTGTGAAATAGGGCCGCGTTGCCGCTGGGCGCGCAGGCTTGCAATCGAATCGCGGTTCGGTGACGAATGCATTCCCGGAAAAAAGCAAGGTTGGCGTTTGCATTCGCGGTGATCTTCCTCCTTATCGCAGCTGGCGCTACCGGTGTCGCGATCTCGCGGCTCACTGCCGGCCTGAAATGGATCGCGCACACCTACGACGTGCAAGTAGCCTTGGGGGACGTCAGCTCCTCGATGACCACTGTCGGGCGTACGCGCGCAGGCTTCGACGCCACCGGCGACCAGGATGCTCTGCAAAAATTTCAATCCGCCGTCTCGTCCATTCCGGGGAAACTCTCACAACTGCAGAAGCTCATTTCGGACAACCCGGAACAACTCGACGCCATGAGCAGGCTGCAGGGCCTGGTCGAACGCCGCCTGGCGGTGCTGCAAGCCGCCATTGAGCGACGCAAATTCGGCCCGCTGGACAACCTGGCGCAGGGGGAACTGACCCGCAACATTGTGAGCTTGGGTGCGGAGTCGGACGCCGTCACTGCGGAGATGCTCGCCAATGAAAAGCGCCTGATGGCTTCACGGCGCGCCGAGTCCAGCTTGCTGTACACGTTCACCTTGTGGATTTTGATAGCGGCGTTCGCCGTGTCCCTCGCGCTGTTCTACCTTTATTACCGCCTGTTGGAGGCCGAACTGCGCGAACGCGAGCGGGCCGAGGCGCGGGCGCTGGAGAGCCAATCGGCAGCCCGGCGTTTGAGCACCCGGCTGCTGCATTTGCAAGATGAGGAGCGACGCAAATTTTCCCGCGAGTTGCACGACAGCCTGGGGCAGTATCTGGCGGCGGCCAAAATGAGCCTGGATGGTCTGGCGCGTCGCCACGGGTCCGACGAGCTGCTCGACAGCGCGCGCTCCTATCTCGAGCAATCCATGGCTGAGACCCGCACCATCTCGTACCTGCTGCATCCCCCGCTCCTCGATGAGACCGGGCTGGGCGTGGCCGCGCGCTGGTATCTGGAAGGCTTTTCGCAGCGCAGCGGCATTCAGGTGGACGGTGAAATTCCCGAAGATTTTCCCCGCCTGCCCTACGAGGTTGAACTGGCGCTATTCCGCGTGCTCCAGGAATGCCTGACCAATATTCACCGCCATTCCAAAAGCTCCCGTGCCGACGTCGTCTTGCGCAGCTCCCCCCGCGAAGCCTACTTGCAGGTGCGCGATTACGGCGGCGGTATCGCGCCAGAGGTGCTGCGGCAATTTCGCGACAACGGTTCCAACGTGGGCGTCGGCTTGGCGGGCATGCGCGAACGGGTGCGCGATCAGGGTGGGGAGCTGGACATTCGCTCCAGCGATTCCGGAGTCACCGTGACCGTCACTGTGCCTTTGGGCGACGCGTCGGCCGAGCCCTTGCCCCCGACGCAAGATGCGTTGTCCTCGGGCATGCGCTCCTTGTAGACTGCCCAGCCAACAGCCATGACCATCGCCATCACGCTGATCCTCGCACTGTGCACGCTGTGGGCGGCGGCAGCTTTGTACTTGGACCTGCGCACGCTGTGGTTGCGTATGCTCGCGCTGCTGCTCTACGCTGCGCTGCTGGCGGGCGCATTCCTGGCCATACCGTCCTTCTGGCCGCGTTCGCTCGCGGTTTCTGTCCTGTTCGCCGCCGTCCTGGCGTGGTGGCTGACGCTCAAGCCTTCGAACGAACGCCTCTGGCAGACAGACGTGGCCCACAGCGCCTGGGCCGAAATCGACGGCGACCTGGTGACTATTCACAACTACCGCAACTGCCAGTACCGCGGGGAATTCGACTACACCTGCAACTGGGAAACGAAAGTCGTCCAGCTCTCCGAGATTCGCGGTATCGATCTTTTCGTCACCTATTGGGGCTCGGACTGGATCGCCCATCCGATTACCAGCTTTCAGATCGGGGATCACGACCACGTGGCCTTTTCCATCGATATTCGCAAGGAGAAGCACCAGCGGTACTCCCCCATCCGCGGATTCTTTCGCGGCTATGAACTGTTTTACACCGTGGCGCCGGAGAGTGACGTAATCTGGACGCGCACCAATTTCCGCAAAGGCGCGCGCCGCCAAGGCGAAGATGTCTACCTCTACCGCACGGTGGCGGGTCCGGACTGGTCGCGCTTGCTCTTCCTGGCCTACATCCGGCGGATTAATGAACTGCACCGCCGCGCCGAGTGGTATAACGCCGTAACCAGCAACTGCACCACTAACATCTTCACTGGGCGCGCCGCGGCCGACAGCTTCGACCCCGTGCCGTCGACGTCCAAGAACAACCTGCTCAACAAGTTCGATTGGCGCATCCTGTTAAATGGCAAGGGCGACAAGATGGAATACCAGCGCGGCGACCTCTTTACCGGTGGCCTGCCCTTTGAAGAACTGAAGAAGCAGGCATATATCAACCCGGTCGCGCGGGCCATGAAAGACCCTGCGGGGTTTTCCGAGCGCATCCGGGAGAACCGGGTCGGGTTCTAGTACGCTATAGATCGTGGCGAAAATACCGCACCATTCATTATTTTAATTCCCCTAATCGCATCTTTGCTGGCAGCCTAATTCCCTCGACCCAACATCCTAAACCTCGTAACCTCAATCGTTTAAGTCCAGTCGCAACTCGGCGATGCCGCAAGGGTTTCTAAGTAGGGCAAGCGCCGACCAATGCACGCTACGTGGGCCGAGTCGGCGACGGTAGAATGAAGCCTTATTCCAGCCGCGGGTGACCGCGATCTGCTTTAACTGCAAGACTTGCTTGTGTTTATCTCTATCGGCGGGCACCGCAACAGCGGACGGATCGATTACACCAATGAGGCGTTCACTCTATCTCGGCGAAGGACTTTGGTTTGCGCTTCTCGCCGCTCTTACCGGCTTGAGTTCCCCCGCCCCGGCGCGCGCCGACATAACCGTTCTGCTGGAGGAACCCTACGCCGTGGATGGCGAGTTGGCCGGCACGGGTCATACGGCCGTCTACCTGAACAACGTTTGCGCCTCGTCCCCCACCGTCTTACGGCGCTGCCAACCAGGTGAAACGGGCGTGGTGCTCAGCCGCTACCACCACATCGCCGGTTACGATTGGCTGGCCATTCCGCTGCTCCCGTACCTCTATGCGATAGAACGGCCAGAGGACATCCCGCTTATTGCCGACGCGAAAATCGAAGCGGCCATGCGCGACGCCTACCGGCGGAAATATCTCCAGGATCTCGTGCCCGACGGCCCGGAAGGCGAAACGCCCGGCGGCGACTGGTACGAACTGGTCGGCTCGGCCTTCGACCGCACGCTCTTCGGTTTTCAGTTTGCCACCACGGCGGAACGGGACGACGCCTTCATTGCTGCCTACAACGCCCGGCCGAACCGCATGGCCTACAAATTGGTGACCAGCAATTGCGCAGACTTCGTTCGCGATGCAATGAATTTTTACTATCCCAAAGCCGCCACTCGCAGCATTTTTGCGGACCTGGATGTCGCCACACCGAAACACGTTGCCAAGTCGGTGGTGAGCTACGCGCATCATCATCCGCAGGTGCCGTTCTCCGCGTTTGTCATCCCCCAGATTCCCGGCAGCATCAAGCGCAGCACGCCGATTCACGGGGTGGTCGACTCGGTCTTCAAAGCCAAGAAGTATGAAATCCCTCTGCTGGTCTTCCATCCTTTCGTCGGCGGAGGATTCGCGGTGGCTTACGTGGTCAGCGGGCGCTTTAATCCCGCTCAGAATGCCATGATGTTTTCGCCGGACGGCGCGCTGGAGCAGCCGTTGACGAGGCAGCAGCGCCGAGATTACGCCAAGGGTTTAGAGGAATTGCTGCGCTCCCAGCCTGATGCCGTGATCGCGCAACGCGATTCCGGAAGCAACGCCAGAAATAAGTTGGCGCCCTGGCGCGATCTGCGAGCCAACGCCTCTTTTGCCACCGACGCCGCCGGACACCCGGCACTGGCAATCGCCTCAGGGAAATTTGCAGGCACTGTCGATGGCCGCTCCGCGGATGTTTCCGGGCTCCCGCCAACTCTCCTCGGCCTGACGCGCAACAATATCCTGGAGTCAACCGCTTCCCCGGCACTGGCCCGGGACTTGCTGGTCATCCGGCTGCGCCAGGAGTTGAGCAAGGGCACCGCGCCGCACACTTCAGAACGCGAATTCCGCGCGGACCTCGATCTCTTGGAGAAGCTGTTGGCCGCACAAAACCAAACTATCGCCGCTGCGGCGTCCGTAGCCGGTGCGGAACGCTGACTAGACCGCAGCGCGCGCCGCCGGCTGCCGCGACGCCTCGAGCGCATTCTCCAGCACGGGCATACGCAATTCCCGGTACACCTTGCGATCGCCGGAGATAGCGGCAATCTCGTTGCCCTGCGTACGTTCTGCAATCGCCCACTTCAAGAGCGTAAAGGCATTATTGAAGAACTCTTTGCGGGTAGCCATGCCCGTCAATTCCATTAGATTTTCAATTTCCGCCGCCTTGGCATCATCTAGTTCCAAATTCCAACGCAACATTGGAAGCCTCCTGAAACGCATCGTTTGCGCACTTGACGCATGCAAGATGCATGCAAATACAAACACTAAATGCTCCCATAATGCTCATGATATGTCAAGAACCACCTTTTTTTCGCTTGTTACTTGCTATGGAGGTTCCGCCCGCCAATACGCCACGAACGATAAGTGTCAGTAATGCAATGACTTGTCCTACCGTCGCGCGCTCTAGTCCGATCATCAGTCGCTCTGGGAGGTGCGCGTACCCATCGAGACAAAGAAAGCCTGGTCAACGATTCCTCAGTAAAAGTAACGTAGCAAGCGCAACAATACTACACATGGTTAATTTTATGTTTATCTTATTATGATAGTTTCTGGGAGAGCGCCAAATGCTACTGGGACCTAACGCGCCGCAGCTAGCCTGCGGTCCACGTATTCGGCTAGGTAGGCTTCGAAGAGGTCGTTCAAGCGTTTGACCACCGTTCCCGTCGGCGTGGCGATGGCATGCCCGGCGATGGTGCTTACCCCAATGAGGTTGCGATTCGTGGAAGTGAT
>Ga0209040_10001745_pt1 | contig 17238 bp, 21 predicted proteins | sample BogFormECP12_OM3_FD_188240 | JGI IMG/M metagenome (GOLD analysis project Ga0209040, IMG submission 188240) | Bog forest soil microbial communities from Calvert Island, British Columbia, Canada - ECP12_OM3 (SPAdes) (version 2) | ecosystem: Environmental > Aquatic > Freshwater > Wetlands > Bog ...
TCGCTATCCATACTCGCGACATCGCCAGTTAGGTAATAGGCGCCGCCGCCGACAAACCGACCGACGTCGCCGCGGCCATCGGCATATCCCGAGAATGTCATGAACGGACTGCTCGCGATAACGACGGCGAGTCTTCCTAGTTCGCCCAGGCCGGCTGGCACGTCGTCATCATGACGAAGCACTGTCACCTCCCACCCTGGCAGCGCTACCCCCATCGCGCCCGGCTGAACAGGAATCTCCAACGCGGGGTGGTGCGGGAAACCGATCACCATCCCCACTTCTGTTTGGCCGTAATGATCGTGTACTGCAAGACCCAGCGTCGGCTCTGCCCACTCGTTGACGTCTGGTGTCAACGGCTCGCCGGCACTGGAAAGGCGCTGGAGGGCAAGGTTTTCGGGTACCGGGACGTCACTTGCCATCAAGCCGCGGAACACAGTCGGCGCGGCGGCGTAATGGGTCACCTTGAGTGTGGATAACGCGTTCCAGGTGGCGGCCGCCGTGAAGCCACCCTGGACGAGGATCGTCGCTACTCCCATTGCCAACGGCGCCACGATGGCGGTGTAGAACCCGTACGCCCAGCCGGGATCCGCCCCGCACCAGAAGGTGCTGTCGGGGCGCACGCCCAATCCGAACTCGAGGTACCCGCACCATCCGGCGATGTACCGCACTGGCTGCACGACGCCCTTGGGGGTGCCGGTGGTGCCCGAGGTGAGCATGTGGACGAACGCTCCGTCGCCGCCGACTGCCGCGGCTGGCGTAGCACTGGGCTGCACGGCGCTCAGCTGGTGAGTCAGGTCATGCTCACTGCCCTTGTCGGTGGCGCCGGCGACAAGTAGCTGGCGCTGACCGTCGGGCACCTTGGACCGCTGGTTCTCGTCTACCACGACCAGCTTGACCGACGCTGAAGCGAGCCGCGATGTCACAGCGCCCTCGGCAAATGCCGTGAACAGGGGAACGTAGACGGCGCCGACGCGCCAGATGCCAAGGAGAACAGTCAGCAGGTCCGCACTCTTTCCCATCAGCGTGGCCACCCGATCGCCGCGGCCAATGCCGCGCGCGGTCAGCACGGCAGCAAAGCGGCGGGATGAGTCGGCCAATTCGCCGTATGTCACGGTCGTGACGGATGAGTCCGGCGACACCAGGATGAGTGCGGTTTCGTCGGGAGGGTGCCGGTCGCACAACAACCACGAAGCGTTCGCATCCGGAGCTGAAAAGAGGTCGAGAATTTCCTTCGTGCGCATGTCGATACTGGCATCCATCGGGTACTCCTGGGTTCGTGGTCGGGTCATGCGACGGATCAGACTCTAAAGGAGCGTCGACCATGAGGGCTGTGCAATTTCGCACATCCTGTGTGCCGAATGTGGTCTTTACCAGTGAAATTGACGATCTGTTGGCCCCGGCTCGAGAAAATGGACTGCTGACGGCTGCACACGCGCGGGCTGTGGCGAGGCCGGCGGTGGCTGAACAAATCGACCCATTCGACGCGCCCCGGACCTGCTCGACGGCGCGCCATGAACCCACGAAGCGTGGTCAACTCGTACGACGCCGGGCAAGGTTTTCGAGGTAATTGGCGATGGAGTCGTGCGCCGCCGGCGACTGACATGCGGCGGTTATCCGGGCTTCCTCACCGAGGATGCGGCCCGCGTCGATGAGCTGCTTGGCCGGCCCGGTGCAGCTGTTCCTTGGTCGGGGCGTAGGTCGCCGCAGAGATCGTGTCGGGCCGCTATGTGCTCACCGCAGAGTAGCTGGACGCGGCCGCGGCACACGCTTGCGGACTGATTGATGAGTCGGTAGCCGCGGAGTATCGGACAAGGCCAGAAACGCCTCGTCAAGCGCGGGCAGGAGCTCAGCGATGTAGGACACGCCGTCATCGTGGACACGGCGCAGGTCGACCCCCGCAGAGAAGACCGTGCCGGTGCCGGTGAGGACGATCGCCTCGGCATCGGCATACGCCCACATGGTCTTGGCGATCACATGGCAGCGCTGACTTTGCCATGCGCCAGCCGGACCATGGCCACCCCGTCGTTGTCTTCGACACCGATCATGTTGCCCATGCTGGTTCTCGGGTCGTGGTTCGGGATTTGCCGCCGATCTCACACTCACGAAGCGCCGTCCATCTGGGTTGTGCATGTGCGCACAGCCGGTGTGTCGAATGTCGTCTATTCCGAATCTTCAAGTGAGCGCACTCTCGACATCGGACGAACTTCACAAAGTGACCGCCACCGAGCGACCGCTCCGTCCTTGTCTGGCCCGTTCGTGCGGGCAGTCCGCGATAGCAGAAGAGGGATTAACAATGGCTCGTGTATTAACGCATTTCGTCGGCGGCAAGCACGTCGCGGGTACGTCGGGCAGGTTCGGCGACGTCTTCGACCCGAACACCGGCGAGGTCCAAGCGAACGTGCCGCTGGCGACGACCGCTGAGGTCGAGTCTGCCGTCGCCAACGCCGCCGAAGCGCAGAAGGAGTGGGCGATGTGGAATCCGCAACGCCGCGCGCGTGTGCTGATGAGGTTCATCGCCCTGGTCCAGGACGAGATGGACTCCCTTGCGGCAATGCTGTCGTCAGAGCACGGCAAGACGATCCCGGACGCCAAGGGCGACATCCAACGCGGCCTCGAGGTTGTCGAGTTCGCGGTTGGCATTCCACACCTCCTCAAAGGCGAGTACACCGAGAGCGCGGGCGGCGGCATCGACGTCTACTCGATGCGCCAGCCGCTCGGCGTCGTCGCCGGTATTACTCCCTTCAACTTCCCGGCGATGATTCCGCTCTGGAAGGCTGCACCCGCCATCGCGTGCGGCAATGCCTTTGTCCTCAAACCATCCGAGCGCGACCCGTCGGTCCCGCTGCGGCTCGCCGAGCTGTTCATCGAAGCGGGCCTTCCGCCCGGTGTATTCAACGTGGTGAACGGGGACAAGGAGTCGGTGGACGCGCTGCTGCACGATCCTCGGATCATGGCTGTCGGGTTCGTCGGTTCCACCCCGATCGCGCAGTACATCTATGAGACCGCGACGGCGAACGGCAAGCGAGCGCAGTGCTTCGGCGGCGCCAAGAACCACGCCATCGTCATGCCCGACGCAGACCTCGACGACGTGGCCGATCAGCTTATCGGTGCCGGCTACGGTGCTGCCGGTGAACGCTGCATGGCGATCTCGGTGGCGGTGCCGGTCGGTGAAGAGACCGCTAACAAGCTGGTCGAGAAGCTGACCGAGCGGGTGCACAAGCTAAACGTCGGCCGCTCGGACGAGACGGGTGTCGACTTTGGTCCGCTCGTGACATCGGACGCACTGCGGCGCGTCGAGCACTACGTGCAGATCGGCATCGATGAAGGCGCGGAGGCGGTCGTCGACGGGCGCGGCTACACGGTGGCGGGCGCCGAAGGTGGCTTCTTCACCGGCGCCACGCTCTTTGACAAGGTCACCAAGGAGATGCGGATTTATAAGGAAGAGATCTTCGGACCCGTCCTGCAGATCGTCCGTGCGCACGACTACGAAGAGGCGCTGAGTCTGCCGAGCGATCACGAGTACGGCAACGGCGTCGCCATCTTCACCCGCGACGGCGATACCGCTCGCGACTTCGCGGCCCGCGTGCAGGTCGGTATGGTCGGCATCAACGTTCCGATCCCCGTTCCGATCGCCTACCACACCTTCGGGGGTTGGAAGCGCTCCGGCTTCGGCGACCTGAACCAGCACGGCCCCGACTCCATCCGCTTCTACACCAAGACCAAGACGGTGACGCAGCGGTGGCCGAAGGGATCGAAGGAAACCGCGGTGAGCCACGAGACAGATCACTTCGTTATTCCCACCATGAGCTGACTGCCACCCGAATATTCCGACCGTTGGGTCGTGCACCACCCCTGGGACGCCCCGTGGTCTTGGGGGCAGTGCGTTCATGCACAGCTCGTGCACCGACTTCCGGCTTTTCCGCGCAAGCGGCGTCCCTCACTCTCAAGGCCGGAGGAGCGCCGATTCGTCGGCGTCCCTGACGGCAGCCTCGATTTCTCTGCTCTCACCCAACACATCGGCCCATCCGAGTCTGAGGGGCGACACGACGCGCCCTCCCCTGTCACGGATGTTTCCGGTGGTCGACCGATGTTGCTACACATAAGGATTCGACTCATGACGACGATGGGACCCCGCAGATGATCCATGGCGAATGCGACTTTCGGTTTCTTCGGGTCCGCGATGAGTTCGACCGGAACTTCGCCGAGCGCGGCGAGTTGGGGGCGTCGGTCTGCGTTGTCGTGGACGGCGCACCCGTTGTCGACTTGTGGGGTGGCCTTGCAGACGCGCACACCGGCCGTGAATGGGACCGCGACACCCTCAATGTCGTTATGTCTTGTTCAAAAGGACTGACGGCAACGTGTGTGAACATGCTGGTCGACCGCGGCCAAATCGATCTGGACACGCCTGTGGTCCGGTATTGGCCCGGGTTCGGCCAGAGGGGAAAGTCCGCCATCACGGTGCGGCAGGTCCTCACTCATCAATCGGGCGTCGCACATGTCGAGCGGAGCATTCGGTCCGGCGGACTGTATGACTGGGATCGAATGACCGAGCTGATCGAAAGCCAGACGCCGTTGTGGAAGCCAGGCACGAGAACGGGCTACCACGCGTTCACCTTCGGATTCATCTTGGGCGAGGTGCTGCGTCGAGTCGATGGGCGAACGATCGGAACGTTCTTTAGGCAAGAAATCGCGGAACCGCTCGGGCTGGACTGCTGGATCGGGTTGCCCGTCGAGCACGAGCCACGCGTCGCCGCGAGCATTCCGTTCGATTACTCGACTCTCGATCTCGGTGATCTTATCGAGGCCACACCCGCGCCCGGGTCGATACGCGCCCTGGTGGCAACCAACAGCGGCGATTGGCTGGCCACGTGGGATAGCAGACAAGCGCATGCCGCCGAGTTGCCGGCCTCCGGTGCGATCACCAACGCCCGTGGACTGGCGGGGCATTACGCCCCGCTGGCTCTTGACGGCTCGGTCGGCGGCGTTCGCCTGCTCACCGGCGATGCGGTGTCTGCATTCCGCTACGTCCACGCGGCGACCGACGTCGACGCGGTGCTCGGCATACGCACCGCCTACTCGGTCGGCTACTCCAAGTCCTGGTCGAACCCGCCCCGGCACCGTCTGAGAATCGGGGAGGATGCCTTCGGCACCTCAGGGCTGGGCGGCCAGGTGGGCTTCGCCGACCCCGCCTACCGCCTGGCCTTCGGGTACACGATAAATAGGCACGCGTACGGGACCGGCATCAACGAACGTGGCCAAGCACTGGTCGACAGCGTGTATCAAGCGCTCGGCTCCCCGACGAAACGGCACGGTTACTGGGCCCGACCGTGCTAGATCGGGCCGAGAAGCACCAGCGTGTACACACCTTCCGAGACGTGGTGGGGCTCAGAGCCCAACGACGCGTAGAAGCCGATCAGCCACAAGCCGAAGGTCCCGATGACCGCCGGGAGGAACGTCTCACCGCGAAACACCGACAACGCCGCTGTTATGGCTTGGCCGATTCCTGCGATGAGGATCGCATACTTCAGGGCACCGGCGGCATCAGCGCTGACCACCTCTCGAAGACCCAGTACCACGAGATTGAAACCGAACTGTGCGAGAGCGACCGGGCCGGGATCCCCGATGCGGTGCTGATTCATATCCTTGCACCTTGAAAGGTGGGAGTGTGGTCGACGGTGAGGGGCCGCGGCACCCGGGGGTTACCTTCCATCCGTGCCGGGGTGCGCAACTCACCCCGTGCATGTCAATCAAATCCGGCAGGCAACCAAAGTGGCTGCCGAAAGTCACCGTGATCCTGCCTCGACGACCACGTCTTGACTGCGGTGCGAAATGCACACGGGTGCAGGTTTACTTGACAAGCTCGCGGGCCGCGTTGATGTCGGAGCTGCTGATGTCCTGCACGAACTTGGCGTGGGTGTTCGCAAGTGCGGTGACCCAGTCAAGTTCGCTGTTGCTCGCGACCTTCTCGTCAAAGTCGACCAGACGCGCCAGCGTCTTCTCATAGGCGTCGAGGGTCACCTGGCCAGCATCCTTGGCGGCTTGGATTACCTTCCGTTCAGATCGCGGATGCGCGCCACCTTCCTCGTCGATCGCAACCTTGTCGAGGAAGGAAATGTTGGGGACGGCGCCCTTCTCAGATGTCATGTCGGAGCTCCTTTGGGTAGTTGTGGACCTTGCGGAGTTAGCGCGTTAGCATCCAGCGAACGAGCAAATCGGCCTCTGTTCAGGAACGTTCGCTACTGCGGCATCAACTCGTGGTAGCGATCCGCGACCATCTCCCGGATCGCCTGCAATACCGTGGCGGCGGCCGGGCGTCGCAGCCGTCGTGACGCGAGCCATACGGTGAACTCCAGGACGGGCGCGACCTCCGACGGGAGCACGCGTTGCAGGGTGGGTTCGGGTTCTGCGACGAACGCGGGAAGCAGGCCGATGCCGGCCCCGGCGAGTGTCGCCGCGGTCTGCGCTTGCACACTGGTCGATCCAAAGGCAATTTTGTGGCTGCCCACGAGCCGCGTCAGGAGGTCGAGATCCTCGACGCGCAGCAGACTTTCGACGTAGAACACCAACGAATGGTGCTTCAGCTCATCGACTGATCCCGGCAAGCCGTGTTCCTGCTCGTACTCCCGGGAGGCGTAAAGCCCGAGGCGGTAGTCGGTCAGCTTCTCCGCTCCGGGCCGCCCGCTGACGGGTTCCCCGACTCCGATCTCGATATCGGCGCCGACCCCGTATGCGCTCAGCCGCGTCTGCGTGACGAGTTCGACGATCAGCTCGGTGTTGATCTGATGCAGATCCGCCATCAGCGGTGCGACAAAGTGGGCGCCGAACGCGTCGGTGGTCGAAATCCTCACCAAGCCAGACAACGTGCGTTCCCGCGGGGTCGTGCTTACTCGATCGCGAACCTCGGCAAGGGCGGATTCGATCTGCTCGCAGGAGCTGAGCAGGCTGTGCCCGAGATCGGTCAGCTCGCAGCCCTGCACGCGTCGGACGAGAAGGGGCGCGTGCAGCTCGGCTTCGAGCGCCGCCATCCGTCGAGAAATCGTCGCGTGGTTTAGGCCCAACGTCGATGCCGCCCCAACCAATGAGCCGCAGCGAGCGATCTCGAGCAGGATCACTAGGTCATCGGCGCGCACGTCGGACTCCCGATCACCGATCTGTGCATGAACGCACAGTCTGTCTACCGAAGTCGATATTTTCTCCGAGGGTAACCTACCGCACCCTTATCGCAACGGCGCGACTGACATCGAGCGAAGGGTGCCACGTGAAGATCTGCTGGATCGGTCTTGGGAACATGGGGTTCCCGATGGCTGCACATTTGCACGACTCGCGCGACGACGTGTACGGATTCGACGTCTCCCACCAGGCACGGGTGGCCGCAGCCGATGCGGGCGTACCCGTCGCCGAGTCCGCCCGGGAAGCCGCCAACGGCGCGGAAGTCCTCGTGACGATGCTGCCGCGGGGCGAACATGTGCGCGCTGCGCTCTTCGATTCGGTCGCACTCGCCGCTGCGGAGCGCGACGCACTGGTCATCGACTGCTCAACGATCGGCGCGGCTGACGCCCGCGACATCGGCGCGATGGTGGCGGCGACGGGCCGGCGCTTTCTGGACGCGCCGGTGTCGGGTGGCACCGCGGGAGCGCAGAACGCGGCCCTGACGTTCATGGTCGGTGGCACAGCCGCGGATGTGGAAGCGGCGCGGCCGCTGTTCGATGCGATGGGTTCGCGGGTCTTTCACGCCGGCGAGGTCGGCGCGGGGCAGAGCGCGAAGCTGGTGAACAACATGATGTTCGCAGTCAACATGCAGAGCACCTGTGAAGCAGCTGTGCTCGCGCAGCGCCTGGGGATCGCGCCCGAGACCGTGATCGAGATCGTCGGCGTATCCACCGGGGACAGTTGGGCGCTGCGCAACTACTACCCGGTTCCCGGCGCTGTCGAGGTGGCACCGTCGAGCCGCGCGTTCACCGGCGGATTCGCCGCGGCCCTGATGCGCAAGGACCTCGGCCTGGCGCTGGATGCCGCGGCCGAACACGGGGTCGACGCCAGCGCGACGGCCGAGGTCGCTCGCAGGCTGGACCGAATGATCGCCGACGGCCAAGGCGCCCTTGACTTCTCGGCGATGGTCCGGCTCGTCGACGACCAGACGCCAGGAGTCGTCCGATGACCGCCCAGCTCGGCCGGGACAATGTCGCGTCATGGACGCAGCCGCTCATCGAGCGCTGCGCCTCAGCAGGAATGGCCGGCATCGATGTCGCGGCCCTGGCTGTAGTCGGGGCGTATGCGATACCGGGATTGAAAACCTTTGCGTTGAACAACGCGTCCCCCTACATCCGGCCAACGTATGTGACGTCCCACTGGGACAACATGCCGGGCACCAATTTCGGTTCCGCCCGAATTGACTGGCGGGCAAGGGATATCGCTTCGCTGACCCCCCTAGGGAGACCGAATCACATTCTCGATTACGGCCGATCCGCAGCCGCACGGTCGCGGCGTACCTGGGCGCCTCAGCGGTGCTGGTGGTGAGCGGGCACGACCGCACGCCGGCCGACGTCGCGGCGGTGGCAGAGCTATGCCTAAAGGAGCTGCGGGGCGACGTTTTGGTCAACCCGACCAATGACGAACCCGCCATGGCGCGAGCGGCGCGGAAGTTCGTCTGAGCCGCAAGTGCAGACACGGAAAGGAGTGGGAGCGATGGACGACCGAACCCTGGTGGAGGAAGCGCTGGGTGGCGGCAATGCGGGCGGCCTGGACCCGCTACAGATCCGCGAAGTGGTGGGGCTGCTGACACAGCCGAAGGTGGTGCTGGAGGCGCCGAAGCTGGCGGCGGAATGGACCAAGGTCGCGTTGGGTCTCTCCGACGTCGAGGTGCCCGAGCGCGACGCGCAGTACGGCGATCGGGCCTGGCGGGAACATCCGGTGTTTCGCCGGCTGGCCCAGGGCCATCTGGCGTGGACCAAGTGGATCGAGGACATGACCGACGATCCTGCTGCGCCCTGGGAGAGCCAGGAGCGCGCAGGCTACGTCACCAGGATCGTCACCGGAGCGTTGTCGCCGGCCAACCTGCTGCCCACCAACCCCGCCGCGCTCCGTAAGGCGATCGACACCGGCGGGTTGTCGATCCTGCGTGGTGGGCGCACCTTCGTCCAGGACGTGATGCGGAACGGCGGGATGCCGCGGATGACCGACACCCGCCCGTTCACGGTCGGCGAGAACATGGCCTGCAGCCCCGGGTCGGTGGTGTACCGCGAGGACATGTTCGAGTTGATCCAATACACGCCGGCCACCGAGAACGTCCGTGAGCGGCCGATGCTTGTCGTACCGCCGCAGGTGGGCCGCTACTACATCCTCGACCTGGCACCCGGGCAGTCACTGGTGGAGCACGCGGTAGCGAACGGCATCCAGACCTTCATGCTGGTGTGGCGCAATCCCCGCAAGGCCGGGCACGGCGAATGGGGGCTGGAGGAGTACATGTCGGCGTTGGTGCGCGCGTTCGGCGTGGTGCGCGAGATCGCCGGCACCGACGACCTGAACCTGCTCGGGTTCTGCGCAGGAGGTTTCACCAGCGCGCTGACCCAGGCGCATCTTGCCGCGCTGGGCGAGAACCCGGTGCACGCGGCGACCTACCTGGTGACCATGCTGGACACCAGGCGGCCCAACCTGGTCACCCCGCTGAGCACCAAAGGGATCAACACCGAACTGAACAAGCGGGCCACCAAGAACGAAATCATCGATGCCAGAACGGTTTCGAATCATTTCGCCTGGCTGCGGCCCAAGGACCTGGTGTACGGCCACGTCATCCACAACTGGCTGCTGGGCGAGGAGCCGTCCCCTTACAACCTGCTGGCGTGGAACGACGACGCGGCGAACATCACCGCCAAGTTCGTCCGCGACACCACCGCGCTGATGTCGGCTGGGGAGTTGGTCGAGCCCGACGAAGTCACGCTGCTGGGCACGCCGATCGACCTGTCCAGCGTGAAGGTGGACAACTTCGTCGTCGCCGCGCAGACCGACCACATCACCACCTGGCGGCCCTGCTACATGACCAGCCAGCTGTTGGGCGGCGACAGCGAGATGGTGGTCGTCAACAAGGGCCACGTCCAGACCATCGTCAGCCCGGTTGAAAAGTCGCGGCAGAAGTACTGGGCCGGACCCGCCGCGGCACCCGACCCCGACGAATGGCTTGAGCAGACCGAGCAACACGTCGGTTCCTGGTGGCCGCATTGGACCGCCTGGCTGACCGCACGCTCCGGCAAGGAGGTCCCCGCACCGGCCGCGCTCGGCAGCGCCAGCCATCCGCAGCGTGAGCCGGCGCCCGGACGGTACGTGCTCGAAAAGTAAGCCTCCACAACGACTATCGACGAAGGACAGACAGTGACCGAAATCACCACCGCCGACTTCGAGACCATCAAATTGGAACGGGCGGATCGGGTGGCGGTGCTGACCCTGAACCGCCCGGAGCCCCTCAACGCGCTCAATGCGCAATTTATGAACGAAACCGTGGCCATGTACGATTTCGGCGCCATTTCCTTGACGTCGGCCCCGGCGGCGAACGCCTTCGGTGAGCCGGTGATAACGATCGCCCAGACGCCGGCGTCGTGCTCCCAATGACGCTATCGCGGGCGCCGGCACCGCCAAGCGGCTTTCGCTTCAAGTCATCGCCACCCGCGGGGCCCACGATTCGGCGCTCCGCAAAGCCGACCCCCGCACCCAGCCATGACCGTCACCCAGGCCTCGCTGGACGCCTTGGCCGCCCACACCCGCAAACGCGGCGACACCGTGCGCGCCCGAATCGAGAAAGCGCTGCGCGACCTGCGTAAGCACAACGCCGACATCACCATCAGCAGCGTGGCCCGCCGCGCCGGGGTAACCCGCAAGAGCATCTACCGCCGCGAGGACCTGGTGGCTCTCATCCGCGCCCACCGCCCGGTCGTGGCTGTTCCAGACGACCCACCATCGCCCGGGACCGAGACCAGCATCGTCGCCGCGCTGCGGTCCCGGCTGACCGCCAAAGACACCCAGATCGCCGAACTCAGGGCCGCGCTGCGCGAACGCGACCGCACCATCGCCACCCTGCACGGCGAACTCGAGAAACGGACCCAACTGCGCTCAGCGAGTGCTGCGGTGATAGCCGATGACCCACGCGCGCGGTGACCGAGCAGCGGCGCATCCCCTTGTTCATGCCGACCCTGCAATACAACGGAGGAAGAAATATGTATTCACCGCCATAAGTTATTTGGTATGTAATTGGGTGGAGAGGAGTCCAGGAGGTGAGTGTGAGGTGGACACGGTTGGCCGGTCGCAGGATCCTCGCCGGGCGGGGGCGCGGATACTCGACACCGCCGAAGGTGTGCTCATTGCACTGCGCGGCTGCACGCTCAACGAAGCGTTTGTGGAAATCGTGCAGACCGCCAAGGCACGTAACGTGAGCACTCTGAGTCTGGCTGATGCGCTGGTGGCGCTTGCTCAAGACCAGGCGTCGCAGGATGGGCAAGACGCGGCGTTCGACGCCGCGCGCGCGACGTGGGGGCGCATGTTCGAGTTTGCCCGCCCGAGCCGCGGCATGCGATTCGGCCGCGACGACGACGTTTCCGGCGCCTAGAACAGTGAGGTGTCGACGTCGCGGTCGTCGTCGGGCAACGGCACGATGATGGCTTGGTCGATCACATCCGACGGGTTGGCGTCGCGCTGCAAAAGGTCAGCCACACAACGCGGGTCGAGGCCAGCGTCCTCGGCGCTGCCGTCGGCGGGCTGGTGTTGTTCTGCCGCGTCGGCGACGGGAACGTCATCGGCCAGCTGATTGTCGTCGAGGTAGATCGTCATCGGTTTCCCGCCCTCCTTGTTCTGGTGGTCGGCTCCTCGGATCGCAGTCGGGCGTTTTCGGATTGGAGCTCGCTGTTGTCGGATTCCAGTTCACTGTTGCGGTGTTGCAGGTGCAGGATCTGGGCGATCCCGGCGATGTTAATGCCCTCGGCGACCAATTCGCTGATCTGCTGCAGGCGATCCAGATCGTCGTCGCTGTATCGGCGGGTGCCGCCGTCGGTGCGCGCCGGAATGAGCAGTCCGCGCCGCTCGTACAGCCGCAGGGTCTGCGGATCAATCCCGCTCAACTCCGAGGCCACCGAGATGCCGTACACGCCGCGCGCAGATCGCGCTAGGGGATCGTCAGGCACTGACCTGCTCCATTTCGCCACCAACTACGTCCACATTCATCCTTGCACAAAACTCGAAGCAGTGCTATAAGAAACCTATGACAGTTCACATAGATCTGTCGAACAGGCAAATGGGTAGGAGGGAAAGATCATGTTGATGCGCACCGATCCGTTCCGCGACTTCGATCGCCTCGCCCAGCAGGTGCTGGGCACCGCCGCGCGGCCGACGGTGATGCCGATGGATGCCTGGCGTGAGGGCGATCGGTTCATCGTCGAGTTCGACTTGCCGGGCGTAGATGAGGATTCTCTGGATCTGGACGTCGAGCGCAATGTGCTCACCGTGCACGCCAAGCGCCCCGAGCTCAATGCTGATCGGGAGATGGTGTCCGCCGAGCGTCCGCGCGGGGTGTTTAGCCGGCAGCTGTTCTTGGGCGAGACGCTTGACACCGAGGCGATCGAGGCGAGCTACAGCGGCGGGGTGCTGCGGTTGACCATCCCGGTGGCCGAGAAGGCCAAACCGCGCCGTATCCAGATCACCAGCGACACCGAGAAGCAAGCCATCAACGCCTAACACGGTCCACCACACTGGCTGGGGCGCAGCATTCGGGGAAGGGGGTAAGTGACATGGCGATCACCATCGCGTGGGCAACCAGCCTGCTCGATGAGGCGGCGGCGATCGTGGAGGCCGAGTGGATACGCCTGCAGCAGGACGAGGCCCTGTGGGAGCGTGAACTCGCCGACCTGCCCGCCGACCTTCCTGCGCCCCGGCCCGGCCCGCCCCGCGTCGGCATCACCACCACTGCGCGTCGGCGCTCCGGCCCACCGTCGCCAGAGGACCGTCGCCGGTGGCCGACGCGGCGATGGCCCGCGACGCCGGTATGGGCTACCCAAAGGTCTCCTCCGTAGCCTCGGGAGAACCTGCTGAAAGGCACTGTCGGACAAGGGAGGTGATGCCACCACCGATGATCACCAGCAGGCAACGACTCGAGTGTCGCCCACAATGATGCAGATGTCGCGTCACCGCTGCCGGCTCCAGGGTGCAGAGCCGGTCTGCGCACGCACCGCCACTCGTGGTGGCATATCCGAAGTGGAGCGTGCACCATGTCGTTGCCAAGCCCGGGCGACCGTCAGGACATCTCCGGCCCGTCCTGACGGTCGCCCGGGCATCCCCACAACGAGCATCAAATGATCACCCCCGGCGGGGCGCGGCCTTCAAGAGCTCATCCGGCGGCCCGTCACGGCATGAAGGTCTGATGGCCCGTCTCACCGCGGTGGCTTCCGGTCGGCCCGCAATCCCGGGAGCCACCGCACCTTGTCCTCGGAGATAGCAGCCATGGCGCGCCAGAATCCCGATCCTTACCTGGTGTTGGGCGTGTCACCGACCGCAACCCAGGCCGAGATCACCCATGCCTACCGCACCCGGCTGCGCGCCCATCACCCCGACACCCGTCACACACCGCCCTCGCAAAACGCCGACGAACACCTCCAGCAACTGCTGGCCGCCTACGCCCTGCTGCGTGACCCGGCCCGGCGCGCCGACTACGACCGCGCAACCACCCACGCCGCCACACCACAAACCCACAGGCAACCAGGGCCGACACCTGTTGACCGTCCCCCTGTCGGCCGCGTCCAGATCCCCATCACCTACCGAACCACCAACACCGCTGCAGCCCACGTTTCATCGCCACTATTGCGGGCCGGCCCGGTGCGCCGACACCGATAGCTGCGCGATTCGTGCAGAACAACTGGCGCACAACCCAAATCACTAGACCACCCCACCGAGGACCGCATGAGCACCGTCACGAGCAGCGCGCTCGACCAACCAACAATGACAGCGCCGACCCCAAAACCTCCGCGGGACAACGTCATGCGGATCGCGACCATGACCAAATAACTACTCGACGAAGTTCGCACTCAACCACTGGATGCCGCAAGCCTTGAGCGGCTGCGAACCATCGACACCCACATCATCGGTGAGCTGCTCACCGATCTCACCCCCGACCTACGCGACGAACTGCAACGGCTCGCACTGCCGCTAACCAGCCACACCGAACTGTCCGACGCTGAGCTCCGCCTCGCCCACGCCCAACTCGTGGGCTGGCTTCAAGAGCTCCTCAAAACAGCCCAAACCGCCTTATCCCATCGGTGCGGCGTCCTGGCGGCCGACTGGATCGCCGGCCAGGCCACCGAAGACACCGCCACGCCCAGCGACATCCCCACCTCACCGAACCACCCGGATCGACCGCACGTCGAACCGTGCATCTCAACGAGCTGCTTACCGGATGACATTGCGCCCAACGAGGACAATCGGGCGATCCGACCAGCACGCCAAACACTGATCACCGCCATCACCAAGCGCATCGCACAACAACGCCTCACCGCGGCTCAAGCAGCCGCCGTTCTCCACCTCACCGGCCCGCGGGTGACCCAGCTATTCCAAGCAAACATCGACGAATTCACACTCGACGAACTCGTCAACCTGCTCCCCGCCCTGCAACTCACCATTCAAGTAGTCCCCGGGCCAGCACACGACATCGGGCACTCTCGCCACAACGAATGCCCTAACGATTGAACACGCCCCCCAAGTCGCTCAGCACGCCCGAACCAAAATCGCGCCGGAGCTCCTTGTTACCGGAATTAACAACGCGAACAATGACTTTCACCGCCTCGACCAGCCAACCTCGCCGAGCGCCTCACCATGAACCGTCCCCGGTTTTATGCGCACTTCCATTGTTGGGAAGGATGGCGCGATGGCGATCAGGTACGACGTACTCCGCGTCCACTACGGACAACTCACCGACCACTGAGATGTGGCCAACCTCCTCGGCGTCCTCATCCGACTCGACGCACTACCCAGCCGAACCACCCTCTGACACACCAACGAACAGCATCGACCCACAGCTGCCCACGATCACAAGACACAGCCCCACAGATAACAGTGTTCCCATGGCCAAACACGACTCACGACACACCATGAGACACAGTCGGATACACCATCGACAGGCCTACAGATAAATTCGATGCCCGACGAGAAGTGGTTCCCCGGCAAGGCGACGATCGGCTCTTATATCCGCACCCAGCGCGAACTTTCGCGGTTGTCCCTGCGTGAACTTTCTCGAATGTCGCAAGTATCGAATGCGTACCTCAGCCAGATCGAGCGCGGCATGCATGAGCCGTCGCTGCGTGTGCTCGCAGCGGTCGCCGAGGCGCTGTCGCTGCCTCTGGAAGACCTCACGGCGCGGGCGCGTCCAGACGCCGAGCCCGCCAAGCCTGGCCGTGAGGTCGACGCAGTCACCACTGCGATCCTGGCCGAGCCACGGCTGACCCAGGCGCAGAAGCAGGCACTTCTCGCGGTGTACTCCAGCTATCTGGCTGAGGGCGACACCCAGCGGAACTCCGTAAATTGAGACTCGAACCGCCTTGTGCCGCATGGCATCGGGAAGTACGAGGTGACGTTAACCTCAATTGTCTTGCTGGTGCCACCGGCGGTTATGTTCCGAGGAGCGAGGCTTTCGCACAGATTGCAGCAACTCGACCCTCGGAGCGCCGCGCTCCTCCCATGACCACCGCTCCAAGGCGGCGCCCGCCATTTTGAAGTACCACAAGATCGGCCCGACGTTGGCGCCAACTGCTCGCCGACCACCATAAGCTCGGCCCAGCTCGCTGCCAGAAACGACCACTCGAACACCTCGAATAACGTGCGTAGTGGTGCGTGATGCAAGCTACTTTAACAACTAGGTGAACAAGATTCCTGCGGGCTGACCGACACTGACGCCGCGCCCGGTAGAGGCATAGTTGCTGCTCACAGCGTAAAAAGCTGGTTACCAACTCAATCCGGCAGCATACAGCATCTTCACAGAAACGGGCTTGGGCTTGTTAAACAACAAGGACAATTTGTTCATCTTCGCTGCACGTCGACAAATCTGAGCCAGACCCGGCCGGGCGGCGGCCTGCGATAGACCTTCGATCTCTGAGATAACACCCCGCTCAACCGCGCCGGGCTCTGCCGCCAACACCTGCCGCGACGGCGGTGACGCGACTGTGGCAGGACGAATAGTTCCACCTTCGGCGTGGCGTTGACGCAGATCCCGCCGGTAGTCGCGGTTCGCGGCCTTGCAATCATCGCAACGGCAGCCCTCGTTATGGCGCCGCCGCGTACCGTGTCTTCCCGCCATGGCTGCCTTCAAAGTTGTTGTGTTTTAAATGCAATTCGCATACAAAAGCGTTGTGCCACTGGCACTTTCATTTCCGTTGGCCAAATAACGCGGAGACTCCCAGGCGTAGGTTCGTCCGGTTTGCCGAGCCCAGGGCAACTGGTAGAGATGGTCCCATCTATTGTTTTGTCCCGATCATGGGTCAGCTCGACCTTTTGCGTGGTGCGGGTGGTTTGGTTTCAGTCACCCAGCAGGAGCTTGCGCCGAGTCAGTCCACCCAGAAGGACATGTTCGTACTAGTTGCGAGTGATAAGTATGCCGCCATGAAGACGGAGACCTTCAAGGTCGTCAAGGTGTCGAAGTACGCATCGAAGTCGCTACCTACATAACCCCCTTGGCAAATTCGCCTGATCTAGGCTCGCCCTATTACGGAGGAGGTTCGATGGCAGTGGACCGTCAGACCGTCGACCTGAGCGCTTATCCCGACCTGGTCGTGATTTACCTTTGGGATGCGCGTGCGGCGTCCGCGCGGAATGCTGCGCCTGTTCCGGACAGGATCTCAGATTGAGAAGTCTTGGAAGCAGCAGCCAGATGGTCTCTTGTTGCACGAGGACATCACCTGGTCGCTGATACCGCCGCACTTCGGTATGCGCCAGTACTGGCGCGACCTTGACAGCCTGGAACGGTGGACCAGGTCTGAACCGCACAAGCCTTGGTGGCAGCAATTCTTCAAAGACGCCGGTGGAACCGGCTTTTGCAACGAGGCCTACTTCATAGGCGGCGGCATGGAGGCGATCTACGACGACATCGAGCCACCGATTGGCTTTGCCCGCTTTGCGCCGATGCCGCCGCTCATCTGAAAGTGACCAGTCCTGCTCATCGAAAATGACCACCCCCAAGGCGACTCGCCGTTTGAGATCCGCCGGTTGTGGGCGGGCCCC
>Ga0209040_10001746_pt1 | contig 17228 bp, 11 predicted proteins | sample BogFormECP12_OM3_FD_188240 | JGI IMG/M metagenome (GOLD analysis project Ga0209040, IMG submission 188240) | Bog forest soil microbial communities from Calvert Island, British Columbia, Canada - ECP12_OM3 (SPAdes) (version 2) | ecosystem: Environmental > Aquatic > Freshwater > Wetlands > Bog ...
AGACTCCAAATACGTAGGTTCGGACACATGCAAGACGTGTCACGAAGATCTTTACAACAGTTGGGCAAAGACACCGCACTGGAAGACGACCTTCGATACGAAAGGCGGACCCGCCCATCAAGGTTGCGAAGGCTGCCACGGGCCGGGCGCCGAACACGTGGCAGGCGGCGGCGACAAAACGAAAATCTTCGTCTTTGAGAAAGCTTCTGCGAAGGAGGTTGATGCGCGCTGTTTGACCTGCCACGCCGGAGCGCATCCCAACTTCGAGCGTTCCGCGCATGGCCATGCCAAGGTGAGCTGCACCGACTGTCACGGCGCACATGCCTTTAAGAGCGAAGCCAATTTACTCAAAATTTCGCAGCCTCAGCTCTGCTATTCCTGTCACACCGACGTGAAACCGGCGTTCGCGCAACCGTTCCACCACAAAGTGGATGAAGGCCTGCTGACCTGCGGCGATTGTCACGATCCGCATGGCACGTTCAAAGGCAAGCAGTTGAAGTCGACCGCCGATCAAAACGCGATCTGCACCAAGTGCCATACCGAGACCGCAGGTCCATTCGCCTTCGAGCATCCCGTGATCAAATCCGAGGGCTGCATCGCGTGCCACTCTCCCCACGGATCGCCCAACCCGCGGCTGCTGAACGTGAGCAATCTGAATACGCTGTGCCTGCAGTGCCACTCGGCGACCAACCTGGGGGCATTCCCCAACGCCGCGTCGGAGACGGGGGGCCCGGTGCACAACCAGGCCACACAGTACACACCCTGCACCAACTGCCACAGCCAAATTCACGGCTCCAACGCGACCTACAACTTTTTCAGGTGACGGAGTTTCTTGGGTGAAAAGGTAAACTATGACGCATTTTCGTCCTCAGCGGGCCGCCAGACTACTTCGAACCACTCTCATGCTGTGTCGCACGGGGCTGGCGTTGGTGCCGCTTCTATCGTCCGCCGGCGCACCCGCGCAGGAGGCCCCGCCGAAAGAAACGATCCAGGATGGCTATACGATCCACCAATCTGTCGATGTGGGGGGCCGGGTTACGAATGGCTCAGGCAGTCTTGAGATGTACGACACTCTGGTCAATCTGCAGAGCGGCCCACGACTCCTGGGCCAGACCCTTGACATGCACTCGGCGGGAAACGCCTACCATCCGGTCTTCGATGACTTAATGGAGAGCAGCACCGGCTATGGCGGCGACCCCTACGATGTGACGACGTTGCGCATGTCCAAAGGAAAAGTTTACAGATTCCAGGGGCTCTTCCGCCGCGACCGCCAGTATTTCGATTACGATCTGCTGGATAACCCGCTGGTCCCCGCCGGCGTTACCTCGAACGGCTATACCTTTCCGCAAGCTACCAGTTCACCGCACTCGTTCAATACGGCGCGCCGCATGACGGATATAGGGCTGACGTTATTCCCCGTTTCGAAGGTGAGTTTCCGTACGGGATATTCGCACAACACCGATGAGGGACCGAGCTATAGCTCCCAACATAACGGAGCCGAGGCTCTTTACCTGCAAAACTGGAGGAATAGCACCGACACTTGGATGGGCGCAGTGGACTGGAAGCCGGTTCCAAAGACCATGCTTACCTACGAAGAGAGTGTGACTCATTACAAGGGAGACACCAACTGGGGACTGGCCGGATTGGGCCTTCAACTCGCCAACGGAGCACCCGTCACTCTGGGTTTTGACAATCAAGTGCCGCCAGTCTGCGGTGATGGGAACCCGCCCATCGTCACCAGCGTTACCACGCCTCCCACCGCCAATCCCACCTGCAGTGAATACCTTCAATATTCCCGGTTGGCACCGACTCGTACACTTATGCCAACCGAGGAATTCCGCTTCCAGAGTTCGAGTATCAAGAACATCCAGATGAATGGCGAGGTGCGGTACACAGGCGGGACCATGAACCTACCCAACTACAACGAATTTTTCAACGGCCTCGATAATATGGGGAAACGCGTCTTTGAGACGACCGGCTATGCCAACGGAAAGAGAGTCGACGTGTCGGCGGACTTCGGCATCGTCTGGCAGATTACAGAAAAATTCAGTCTGTCCGATCAGCACGATTTCCTGGATTTCCGCGAGCCAGCTCTCACGAATCTAAACGAAGTCGATTTCCTCGGTACCTCAGCGCTGCTGCCTCCCGGTCCAGCTCAACCGCCGTCACCCACCTTCGCTCCTACTTTCATGGGCATGAAGACAAAAACCAACACTCTGACCGCGACCTGGGAGCCTTTCGAAAGGGCGGGCATCTCGCTCGGTTACCGCTATCAGGAACGCGATATCACCTGGGTTATGCCCCTGTCCACGGATGTGTACGCGAACGGAACCGCCTCTACTATCCCCATCTTTGAGAATGCTGGAATACTCGGCTTCGCTTTACAACCCACCCAGCAATGGAGGATCAACGCGAAAATCGAAGCTTCGTATGACGACAAAACCTACACCCAAATCAGCCCCCGACAGCTTTATCGCTACCACATCCAGTCGCGTTATAAACCAAGGCAGTGGGCCACGGTCACCGGCACCTTCAACGATCTGGAACGAAGAGACAACATCACCCTGGTCAATCACCTGGATCACATCCGGAGTTTATCCTTTGGGGCGGCTCTTCTGCCAAATCCGCGTTATGGATTGGATTTCAACTATGCCTACGGTGACGTCTTCTCGCGAACCACATTGTGTTTCGCCTCAACTCCCGCTCCGGTGGGGCCCGGTGCGGGTGCCGCGCCTGCAAACTGCGGCAGCAACAGCAATCTCGGGACCGGTTACTATGACGCTCCCACGGAATACGGATCGTTCGGTTTCATGTTTGCCCCAGCTAAAACCCTGCGTGCCAACGTTGGTTACCAGGTCAGTTCCGTCAACGGCACCGCCGAGTTCTTAAACCCTCGCGAAGTTCCCGGCTCGCTCCGGTCCAAGTACCAGACTCCTTTTATCAACTTTGCTTGGACAATTCATCCAAGATGGACATGGAAGGGAGGCTGGAACTATTACGGATACGGCGAAGACAGCCCGGTTGGGCCCACGTCGCCCCGAAATTTCCACGCCGACAACCTCACGCTCGCTCTGCACTACGAGTTCTGATCGAGACCCGGGTCTTCCGGCTTTTCGCCGTCGGCAGCACAATCACCATCCCCTAGTCTGCAGCATCTGCGCCTCATCCATCCCCGCGATAGCCAGCCCCTTCATCGCTCCCTGCAAATCTTCGCTGACTTCCAGTAATACTTTAGGGTCGTTGAAATGCGTGGCGGCCTTGACGATGGCGCGGGCGCGCTTTTCGGCTTCCACGGGGTCGGCGAAGGTGGTGGAATCTTTCATGAAGATACCGCTGCCGACGAAGACGGCTTCGGCGCCGAGCTGCATCACCAGCGAAGCGTCGGCTGGTGTCGCGATGCCTCCGGCGGAGAAATTTGGCACGGGGAGCTTGCCGGTTTTCGCAACCATCTTTACCAGTTCGTAGGGCGCGCCGTGCTCTTTGGCTTTGGCGTAGAGTTCTTCTTCGCCAAGCACGGTGAGGATTTTCATCTCCATCACGATCTGGCGAATGTGCTTGACGGCGTGGACCACGTCGCCGGTGCCGGCCTCGCCCTTGGTGCGGATCATGGCTGCGCCTTCAGCGATGCGCCGCAGAGCTTCTCCGAGATTGCGCGCGCCGCAGACGAATGGAACCTTGAAGGCGTGCTTGTCGACGTGGTGAGCTTCGTCCGCGGGCGTGAGCACTTCGGATTCGTCGATGTAGTCGACGCCAAGTTCCTGCAGAATTTGGGCCTCCGCAAAATGTCCGATGCGGCACTTGGCCATCACGGGAATCGACACAGTGGCCATGATCTCGCGAATCTTCTTAGGCGAAGCCATCCGCGCAACCCCGCCCTCAGCGCGGATCTGCGCGGGCACGCGCTCGAGAGCCATAACAGCGACGGCTCCGGCTTTTTCGGCAATGGATGCCTGCTCGGCATTGGTCACGTCCATGACGACGCCGCCCTTGAGCATTTCGGCGAGGCCGGTTTTTAGGCGGAGGCTGGTGGGGTTATTGTTCTGCGAGCTACCGTTTTGCGACATGTTTGGATACCGTGGATACCTTTTCGCAAGCGCGAAGGATGGGCTGACGGCGCAAGCTGGCAGCTCCCATCTATTTTACAACCCATTCACAATTCGCGGTATCAGTGACCGTCCAATATCTGGGGGGAGAACTCCCGCAGGGATGACAGACGAGGGAGTCGTGTCCTAGCATTCTACGTATTTGGCGAACATTTTTGCGGGATCGATGGCGATGAAGATGCCGCGGCTGCGGGCCAGGACTTCGTCTTTGTCGTTGAAGATTTCGGCGGCGTTGACGTGCTGACGTCCGTGAATGCTGATGCCGTGGCCTTCGACTCGCAGCGGCTTGTGGAGGGGCACTGGTTTGAGGTATTCGACCGTCATTTCGCGGGTTAGCGCGATCACATGATGCAGCTTGTTGACCTTGCCCATGGCATCGTCGAGGATGCTGGCGATGATGCCGCCGTGACAGTGGCCGGGCGGTCCGGTGTAGCGGTTGCTCAGACGGAAGCGGCAGACGAAGGTCTGGCGCTCTTCGTCGAGGACGAATTTCAGGCGCATGCCGCCGGGATTGTCCTGGCCGCAGACGAAGCAGTTGTTCTTCTGCATTTTCAGGTAACGGGTTTCGTGACCTTGGGCGCGAGGTGACATGGAGCGATTTTAACCTGCGGATGAAAGTCTCGCTTCTCACCCGCGGCGGATTCCTGTATACATATCGGTTTTAGAAATATTGTCGCTTGTTGATTGGGAGCACTCCGTGAAATTAAAGAGACAGACTGCCGAAAGTTTTGCCCTGAGTACCTCAGGGGCTAAAGCCCGGCTTTATAGCGAGGCACGGATCGCAGCGCTCAAGCGCTGCGCCACCCAAAAGCATTTTCTTTTCGCCCTTCTAACCATAGTTCTCGGGCTTTTCTTGACGCCGCCTTCCTATGCGCAACCGCAGGATCAGGATACGGATGCTGGCAAGACGCCGGCCAAAGTGCAGCCCCCTAAGAAGGATTCCAAGAAAGATCAAAAGAAGGACGAGGCCAAGCCCGCTGACACAGAAGAGAAGAAGCCCGGGATGAATGCCGAGACTTTCTCCGGGCTTAAGTTTCGCTCGATTGGGCCGGCTGTGGCTTCCGGTCGGGTGATGTCGATCGCGGTGAATCCCAAGAACAAGTTTGAGTATTACGTGGGTGTGGCCTCGGGCGGCGTGTGGAAGACGGTGAACGATGGCAACACCTGGACTCCGGTGTTCGATAAGGAGGGGTCGTATTCGATTGGATGGGTGACGCTTGATCCGAATGATCCGGCGGTGGTTTGGGTGGGCGCGGGCGAGAGCAACAGCCAGCGCAGCGTGGCTTACGGGGATGGCATTTACCGATCGGATGACGGAGGCAAGAACTGGCAGAACCTGGGGCTGAAGAAATCGGAACACATTGGGCGGGTGGTGGTCGATCCGCGGGATTCGAAAGTGGTGTACGTGGCAGCGGAGGGTCCGCTATGGGGGCCGGGCGGCGATCGCGGACTCTATAAGTCGACCGATGGTGGAAAGAACTGGAAGGCCGTGCTTGCGATCAGCGAGAACACGGGGGTTGTGGACGTGGCGATCGATCCCTCCAATCCCGACATCGTTTATGCGGCGGCTTACCAGCGCCGGCGGCATGTGTTTACGCTGATCGATGGTGGACCGGAGAGTGCGATCTACAAATCGACGGATGCCGGGGCTACGTGGAACAAGCTGAAGTCCGGCCTGCCCACGGTGGATATGGGACGCATCGGGCTTGAAGTTTCGCCGGCAGATGCGAGCGTGGTGTATGCCACGATTGAGGCGGCCGACGGGAAGGGCGGCATCTTCCGCTCGAACGATCGGGGCGCGACCTGGGAGCGGCAGAACGAATTCGATGTGGGAGCCATGTATTACGCGCGCGTGGTGGCAGATCCAAAGAATGTTGACCGAATTTTCGTGCTGAATGTGAACCTGCGCCAGTCGCTCGACGGTGGCAAGACGTTGCACAAGGTAGAGGAGACGAATCATCACGGCGACAATCATGCCATCTGGATCGATCCGGACAATACCAGGCATTGGCTGCTGGGATCGGATGGCGGGATGGCTGAAACCTGGGACGACGCCAAGAACTGGCAGTTCAAGGCGAACCTGCCGACGGTGCAGTTCTACGATGTGGCGGTAGACAACGCGCTTCCCTTCTACAACGTGTGTGGGGGAACGCAGGATAATTTTTCCTGGTGCGGACCGTCGCGCACTCGCAATCTCAACGGCATTACGAATTCTGACTGGTACGTTACGACCGGAGGCGATGGCTTCCGCTCGCAAGTGGATCCGGTCGACCCAAACACGGTGTATTCGGAGTCCCAGTACGGCGTTCTGGTGCGATACGACAAGCCAACGGGGCAGGAACTGGTGCTGCAGCCGCAGGAGGGCAAGGGCGAGCCTGCGCTGCGCTGGAATTGGGATTCGCCGTTGATTATCAGTCCACATTCGCACACGCGATTGTATTTTGCGGCCAACAAATTATTTCGCAGCGATGACCGGGGCGACACATGGAAGGCGATCAGCGGCGACCTGACGCGGCAGACCGATCGCAACAAGCTAGCGGTGATGGGGAGAGTGTGGGAGCCGGATGCGGTGGCGAAGAGCTCTTCGACGTCGTTTTACGGAAATATTGTTGCGTTGTCGGAGTCACCCAAGAAAGAAGGTCTGATCTATGTGGGCACCGATGATGGGCTAATTCAAATCACCGGCGATGGTGGGCAGAACTGGAAGAAGCACGAAAAGTTTCCTGGGGTGCCGGACACCACCTACGTGAGCCGGCTGGCGGCGTCGGCGCATGATGCCGACACTGTTTATGCCGCGTTCGATAATCACAAGAACGAGGATTTCAAACCTTACCTGCTGCGCTCGACGGATGCGGGTAAGACGTGGGCTTCAATTGCGGGGAACCTGCCGGAAAACGGTTCAGTGCTGGCATTCGCTGAAGACACGGTGAATGCGAACCTGCTTTTTGTGGGCACGGAGTTTGGCGCGTTTTTCACCGTCGATGGCGGCCAGCACTGGGTGCAACTTAAGGGCGGGCTGCCGACGATCGCGGTGCGAGACATGGTGATGCAGGCGCGCGAAGGCGACCTGGTGATTGCCACGTTCGGCCGGGGCTTCTATGTGCTCGACGATATCTCAGCGCTGCGGCAGATGAAGCCTGAATCCCCGGATCAGCGGGCGGCATTGTTTCCCGTGAAGGATTCATTGCTGTACATCGAGCGGCATCCGCTCGGCGGTCCGAAGAAAGCATTTCAGGGAGACGCTTTCTACACCGCTGACAATCCTCCTTATGGAGCGGTATTTACGGCTTATCTGAAAGAGAAACTGAAGACCAAGAAAGAAAAACGTCAGGAGGCGGAGAAAGAGGCGGCCAAGAAAAACCAGACGCTGCCTTATCCCACGAATGAGGAATTACGGAGCGAAGTCGAGGAAGCGAAGCCGGTAGTGTATTTCGTGGTCTACGACGAATCGGGTGCGCCGATTCGCCGGGTCGAAGGCAGCATCGAGTCTGGCTTCCAGCGGGCGGCCTGGGACCTGCGCTATCCCGCGCCATCGCTGCGAGAGCCTAAGGAGGAGGACGAAGAGGAGTTTCCGCCGGCAGGAACGCAAGGGCCGCTGGTAGTTTCCGGCGCCTACTCAGTGCGCTTGTTCCAGAGAGTGGATGGAGTGGTGACCGAGCTAGCCGGGGCGCAGAGCTTCAGAGTTGTGGCCGATGGTACGTCTGCGCTTAGCGCGGCCGATCGTGAGGCACAGGAACAATTTCAGCGCAGAGTGGCGAGACTCTACCGAGCGGTTTCGGGCGCGATGCATACGGCCGACGATGTCGAGGTTCGACTGAAAGCGATCCGCACTGCACTGCGAGAGACACCGGCGGCAGAAAAGCAGCTGGCAGCGGCTGCTGACTCGATTGAGCAAGCAGATCATGCCATTCTCCGTGCCCTGAGAGGAGACAAGGACTTACAGAAGCGCAACGAGCCGGTACCTTCGTCGATCAACGATCGAGTGGAGGCCATCCTGGAAGGCGAACGCTTCGCGCTCATCAAGCCGACACAGACCCACATCGACGATTACAACATTGCCGTCGCTGAATTCAGCGAGCAGCTTGGCAGACTTCGTGCGCTGGTTGAGGTTGATCTCTCCAAGCTGGAAAAAGATATGGAGGCTGCGGGAGCGCCCTGGACTCCGGGTCGAGTACCGGAGTGGAGTGGAAAGTAAAATACTTAGCCACGGATTTTCACGGATATGCAGGGATGGAGCAAGAGTGAAGAGATTGTTCCTGCGCCGTTATCGGCTCGCCGAAAACGGAAACCCAGATCCCGCGCTTCGCTCGGGACGACAGCGAAACGTTTCTTTATCCGTGAAAATCCGTGAAATCCGTGGCGGATCTTTGTGAGTTGAAAAACTCGCTTGCATTTTTGTCAATCGGCTGTGGTAAACTCGCCGCCGACTGTTGCTTGCGCCGTGGGGCGCGGCAATCGCCGTGGGGGAAATCGTCTCGGGTCGGCTTTGGTATTCGGAGGACTGGGGAATGGGCCTCGCGTTAATGGTCGTCATCTGGCTGATCACCTTGGCCAGCACATATTTTTTTGTCGCTAAGACCTGGTGGTTACCGGTTGGGGCGGCCGCAGCGGCGAACTTCATCGACGGACAGTTTGCCCTCACGTTCGTTCTGATGGGAATTGTTTTTTTGGCGGCACAGCTCTCGCTGGGCTATATTGCCTGGAGATACCGGGAACAGCCCTCCTCCCCGCCGGTGCAGTATTCGCACGGCAATACCAAACTCGAAATAATCTGGACCGCACTCACTACGGTTCTGTTCATCGGATTGAATCTGATGGGCAGCAGCGTCTGGGCGAGCCAGCGCTTTGACCAAGCCGGGCCGGGCGCGGTGCAGGTTGAAGTTACGGGGATGCAGTTTGCCTGGTACTTCCGCTATCCGGGGCCGGATGGAAAATACGGCGCGACCAGCGTCAAGCTGATGGATCCGTCGGCGGGTGGAGAAGCCGCGGTGGGCCTTAACACTTCCGATGCCGCAGCTAAAGACGACGTGGTTACGGGCACGATGTATTTGCCGGTGAACCGCGAGGTCGACCTGAGCCTGCGCTCTGTCGATGTGATTCACAGCTTTTTTGTGCCCAACTTGCGCTTCAAGCAGGATGCGGTGCCAGGGCTGAATATCCACATGCACCTGACGCCCACGCAGATCGGCGATTACGAAATTGCCTGTGCCGAGCTTTGCGGCCTGGGCCATTACAAGATGCACGGCATGGTCAAGGTCGTCAGCCAGGAAGATTTCGACAAGTGGCTGGCGGCACGGGAGGCGGAGAAACAGTAAATGGCAACCTCGGCTACGGTTCACGCGCACGCCCCTCAGGGCTTCATTCGAAAATACATTTTCAGCCTCGATCACAAGGTGATTGGCATCCAGTATTTTTTCTTGGCACTGACGGCGGTGTTTGTCGGAATGTTTTTGTCGCTGCTGATGCGGATTCACTTGCTGTGGCCGGGGGTTAGTTTGCCGCTGGTGGGCGAGATCAAGCCGGAAATGTATCTCAGCCTGCTCACCATGCATGGAACCATCATGGTGTTCTTCGTGCTGACTACGGCGCCGCAGGGCGGCTTTGGAAATTATTTTCTGCCGATTCAGATCGGCGCTCCGGATATGGCGTTTCCGGTGCTGAACATGCTTTCGTTCTGGACGACGTTCGTGGCCTTCGTGACCATCATTGCGGCTTTTTTCGTAACGGGCGGAGCGCCGCTGCATGGCTGGACGGGATATCCGCCGCTCAGCGCGATTCAGCAAGCTGGTCCGGGCGAAGGCCTGGGAGCTGATCTGTGGATCACGAGCATTGCGATCTTCTGTTTAGCGTCGCTGATGGGCGCATTGAATTTTCTCACCACCACGCTTGATATGCGGGCCAAGGGCATGACCATGATGCGCATGCCGTTGACGGTTTGGTCATGGTTCATTACGGCGATCCTTGGACTGCTGGCGTTCGGAGTGCTGCTCTCCGCGGGCATTCTGCTGTTGATGGATCGGAACCTGGGGACTAGCTTCTACGTGCCTCTGGTGGTGGTGAATGGCCAGATCATGGGCCACAAGGGCGGCTCGCCGCTGCTGTGGCAGCATCTGTTCTGGTTCTTTGGGCACCCTGAGGTTTACATCGCGATTCTGCCGGGCATGGGCGTGACCTCGCAGATTCTGTCGACGTTTTCGCGCAAGCCTATCTTTGGCTACAAGGCAATGGTCTACGCCATGCTTGCCATCGGATTTTTTGGGTTCATGGTGTGGGGCCATCACATGTTCATGAGCGGCATGAGTCCGTACTCGGCGTTTGCGTTCTCGCTGCTGACCATGTGCATCGGCGTGCCCTCGGCCATCAAGACATTCAATTGGCTGGGCACGATGTGGAAGGGACACATTCGCTTTCAGACACCGATGCTTTACGCCATCGGCTTCGTTTCCCTCTTCGTCTCTGGCGGTTTGAGTGGACCGTTTCTGGCGCAGCCGGTGCTCGACATTCAACTGCACGATACGTATTTTGTGGTCGGGCACTTTCACCTGATCATGGGCGTGGCTGCGATCTTTGGCATGTTTGCGGCGACGTATTACTGGGTGCCGAAGATGTTTGGGCGCATGATGAATGAAACGTGGGGACGCATACACTTCTTCATCACGCTCGCCGGGACCTACGCCATTTTCATGCCGATGCACTACCTGGGCATAGCCGGTGGCACCCGGCGGTACTCACAATATACGGAAGTGGCATACCTGCAAAAGCTGATGCCGATTCATGCGTTCATGACCTATGCCGCCATTATCACGATCGCGGCGCAGTTCATTTTTGTAATCAACTTATTCTGGAGCATATTCAAGGGACCCAAGGCGAGTGACAATCCGTGGGAAGCCACCACACTGGAATGGACCACCGCGACTCCGCCGCCGCATGACAACTTTAACGGCGTGACGCCCGTGGTGCATCATGGGCCGTACGAATATGGAGTTCCGGGCGCGGCGCGGGATTACGTGATGCAGACTGATCCGTCAACGGTGCCGTCGCACTGAGGCATCAAAAACTTTTTATGGCAACGTATTCTCCCACCACGCCCGTGAGTCAATTAGGCCGCGGGGGAGATGTGCCTCCGCCTTCGAATGGTGGCGGGGATGACGGTGGTTTTCAAGGTTCGAGCCTGCCTAACGGTTTTCCGAACTACGGCGCGCGTCTGCGGCGGGCCCGGCTGGGACTGATCTGTGCCATCGCGACGGTCAGCATGGTATTTATTTCGCTGACCAGCGCTTATGTGGTGCGGCAGGGTCTGCCCACATTCGATGGCACAACGAACGCTTACGTCCGCGACTGGGGGATGGTGCAGTTGCCCTGGCAACTCCTGGTCATCAATACGGTTTTGCTGCTGACCAGCAGCCTAACCATGGAAGCTGCGCGACGCGACGTCACCCGGCGGGCGGCGCTTGCACCGCTCAAATCCTTCCCGGGCATCTCGCTGGGCGATGAAAAGTCTTTTCCCTGGCTCGAAGTGACGGTGGTGCTTGGTCTTGGCTTTCTAGTGGGACAATGGTTTGCCTGGGGCGAATTGAAGAGCCGTGGATTCTTTGTCGACACTAACCCGAACAGCTCGTTCGTTTACTTGCTGACGGCTGCGCATGCCTTGCATCTGGCGGGGGGGATCATCGCGTTGCTCTGGGCGAGCATCACTTCCCTTCAACATCGACCGGTCGAGGGACGGCGCATTGTGGTTGATGTTGCCGCCTGGTACTGGCATTTTATGGCGGTGCTGTGGATTTATGTTTTTGCTCTTTTAGCGTTTGCGCGATAAGGAAAGGGGACCAGTAAGAATGGCTGACGCCACGCTGCAACATAACGCCGCTGCCGTGCACGGGGTTGCGGGCGAGTTTGAAGCTCCGCTGTTCGGAGCTTATTCGAAGAAAGTTGGGATGTGGCTGTTTCTGGCCTCGGACTCGCTGACCTTTGGCGCTCTTCTGTTTGCTTTCAGCTATAACCGCATCTATACCGCCTGGCCAACGCCATTTGGTAAAGACAGCATCATCAACGCTACCGTGATGACGGCCTGCCTGCTTTCAAGCTCGCTGACCATGGTGATGGCAGTGTTCGCGGCACAGCGGCACGATCGAGCCTGGACGCGCAACTGGCTTCTGGCCACCATGATCTTCGGCACCGCGTTCATCGTGCTGCACGGCATGGAGTGGACGAAACTGATCCATGAAGGGCTGACGCTGCCGGGGTTTCCCAAACCCGCCGGGCAGAGCGACGGCGAGTTCGCGAAGATCTCTACGGGCGTGCCGCAGTTCGCGGCTACTTTCTTCGGCCTTACTGCGATGCATATGCTGCACGTCACGATTGGCGTGATCTATCTGGGAGTTGTGGCGCTGCGCAAATGGTTTCTGCCGATCCTGGGAGTGATTTGGCTGGCGGGGTATTTTCTGATTCCGTCCGACAATGTTTTCCACTATGGCGTCCACGCGTTGCTGATTGGGTTGATCGTGGCGAGTATCGTGTTGTTTTTAAAGCCGAAGGATTACGACGCGCACGATGTTGAAGTGTCAGGGCTCTACTGGCATTTTGTGGATTTGGTGTGGATGTTCATTTTTCCGTTGGTCTACTTGATGTCGACCAAGGTTGTTTAAGTGGATTACTGCGAATTCAGCGAGGAACTTTTCCATGCATGATGTGGCGAAGCACGACGATAGCAAAGGCCAGTATTTCTGGGTGTGGGGCGCGTTGCTGTTTCTTACCGGAGTGGAGGTCTGGCTCGGCTACCGACAGGTATTTGAGCCGGTGCGCATGCTGGAAGTCTTGCTGGTACTGTCGGTGATGAAGTCGGCACTAATCATCGCCTACTTCATGCATTTGAAATTTGAAACTGCGCTGATGCGCTGGTTGCTGGTGATCTCAGTGACCGGCTGCTTTGTGATTATGTACTTCTTCTTCTTCCCGGACGCCGGACGGATCCTGCGCCTGGGGGTGAAGTAGACTGGGAAATCGTTCAAGGAATTGCGATGAAGCTGTTTCTGAGTAAAGTCCGTACTCTGGCGCTGCTCACGGTGGTTTGTATGTGCACCGTCCCGGCTTTGGCACAGGGGTGCGCGATGTGCAACGCGGTTGCGAAAAGCACACCTAAGGAGGGGCAGCGGGCGCTGAACCGCGCGATTCTGGTCCTGCTAGTACCACCGATTGGAATTATGGTGTTCGGTTTCGGGTTCGCGTTGCGTTATGGCAAGCGCCGCGACCGGGAACCGGACTGAACCGACCTCAGACATTTTTCCCCACCGGCAGCACCTGACAGGTTGCGAACAATCGTCCCTCAGCGGCTGAAGGCGCATATATTTTGAGTTTATTTACGGCACGAGTGAAACTGTGCCCTTCCCGATCGCCTTAGCCGGCCGTTTCTAGGCCATCTCTCCTCGTCGACTCTGCTTTATAATAAAAGATTCGGCAACACACTTTGAGGCCGCTGGGGAACATCCCCACGGTGCTGAAGTGGATGCTGCCTCCCTTTTTACCCGATGTCTGACCCCATACCCACGGAAAGCATTATTGTTCGCGGCGCACGTGTGCACAACCTCAAGAACATCGACTTTGAGGTTCCCCACAACACGTTGACGGTGGTTACTGGAGTTTCAGGTTCGGGTAAGTCGTCGCTTGCCTTCGACACGATTTATGCGGAGGGCCAACGGCGATACGTTGAGTCACTCTCCGCCTATGCCCGCCAATTTCTGGAGCGAATCGAAAAGCCCGATGCCGACTCCATCGATGGCATCGCTCCAGCGGTGGCGATCCGGCAAAAGAACACGACTCGCAATCCGCGGTCGACCGTGGCTACGGCGACTGAGATCTACGATTATCTGCGATTGTTGTTTGCCCGGGTCGGCCGCACTTATTGCGCGAATTGCGGCAGAGAAGTAAGAAAAGATACGGTCGACGAAATTGCGGATGCAGTGCTGGCTCTGGATCCAGAAACGCGGGTGCAAATTGTATTCCCTCTGCAGCAGGCAGTGGCTTCGCCGCAGGAGACGGAGAAGAAAGTTCCGCGCGCGCGTAAATCCAGCAAGAAAGGTCCGGCGCCGGCCGCAGGGCTTACCGACCAGCTTAAGACTCGACTGTTCGAATTGCGCAAGGCGGGCTTCAATCGGTTGTATCAGGCCGGCCAGGTGTTTGAGTTCTCCACGCCTGAATCACTGTTGGATGTTCGCTTCGACCAGCCAGTCTTCGTCTTGGTGGACCGCCTGACAGTGTCTGCGGAATCCCGCTCGCGGATCGTGGACGCGATTGAAACCGCGTATCGGGAGTCGGGCGAGGTGATTTTTGATTTACCGGCCCATAACGACCAGCCTTCAAGGCAGTTGCGATTTGCCCAGCGCTTCGAGTGCAAGAATTGCAACCTGCGCTACGAAGAACCGGAGCCGCGGCTTTTCTCTTTTAACAATCCTTATGGCGCGTGTCCGCGCTGCCAGGGATTCGGGAATACGATTGACTTCGATCTGGATCTGGTCATTCCGGACAAGACCAAATCGCTCGGAGAGGGCGCGATTGATCCGTGGAACAAACCCAAATACCGTCCCGTGTTCACGGAGATGAAGCGTTTTGCCAAGCAGGCTGGGATTCCACTCGATGTGCCATGGCCGGACCTGGAACCCGATCAGCAAGCGCTCATTCTGAACGGCGAAGGCGAATTCCTGGGAGTCCGGGGGTTCTTCCAGTATCTGGAGCGGAAGAAATATAAGCTGCACATTCGCGTCTTTCTGAGCCGTTATCGCGGATACTCCAGCTGCTCCGCGTGCCATGGGACGCGGCTGCGGCTGGAGGCTCGTCAAGTCAAGATCAATGGAAAAAACATTTGTGAAGTCTGCGGCATGACCGTTGAGGAGGTTACACAGTTCTTCGCGGGACTCCAACTAAGCCCTGAAGAAGCCGACATTGCTGAACGGTTACTACAGGAAATCCGCGAGCGCTTGCGGTTTCTTAATGATGTTGGCCTGGAATATCTCACGCTGGACCGTTTGGCCTCGACGCTATCAGGCGGCGAAGCGCAGCGCATTCAGCTTGCGACTTCGCTCGGGTCAAGACTGGTGGGAACTCTCTATGTGTTGGACGAGCCCTCGATCGGGTTGCATAGCCGGGACACACACCGGTTGATTAAGATTCTGCATGACCTGCGCGATCTGGGCAACACGATTCTGGTGGTTGAACACGATCCCGATATCATGCGCACGGCGGACCGTATCCTCGATCTCGGTCCGGGAGCGGGTGAGAACGGCGGCACGTTGGTGGCCGCAGGAACGTACGAGGAGATTTATGCGAACCCGACGTCGCTCACAGGCCGCTATCTTGCCGACGATTTGCGCATTCAAGTGCCGGTGGTGCGCCGCCAGCCGGGAGCGCGGCAGATCAGTCTCCGCGGCGTGTACGCGAATAACCTGAAAGGCGTCAACATTTGCATTCCGCTCGATATGCTCGTAGCTATTACGGGGGTTTCGGGTTCGGGCAAGTCGACCTTGCTGCATCAAGTTCTTTATCCGGCTCTGGGACAAGCCAAGCAACAACAAACCCCCGGGTCAGCGCGGGGACCGGCCACGTGGGAGGGTCTGGAGGGCGACGAATTTATCGACGAGGTGGTGCTGGTCGATCAATCTCCCATCGGACGAACGCCGCGTTCGAATCCCGTGACGTACATCAAGGCGTTTGACGTGATCCGCGAGCTCTTCGCTTCCCTGCCTGAGGCCAAGAAGCGGGGCTTTTCCTCGGGGCATTTTTCTTTCAACATTCCCGGCGGCCGCTGCGACAACTGCCAGGGCGATGGCACGGTTACGGTGGAGATGCAATTTCTTGCCGACGTGGAGTTGATCTGCGAGGAGTGTAAAGGGACGCGCTACAAGCCGCAGGTGCTCGAGGTTCGCTACCGCGGCAAGAATATTCATGAGGTGTTGAACCTCACAGTAAAAGAAGCGCTCCGGTTCTTTGCCGAAGTGCCAAAGTTGACTGAGAAGCTGCGCGTGCTCGACGAGGTTGGTTTGGGATATCTGCGGCTGGGACAATCGGCGACAACCCTTTCAGGGGGAGAAGCGCAACGCATGAAACTGGCGGCGCATCTGCAGCCCGCCGGGCGGGAGCTTGGGCGCCCGAGTGCGGAGCGGCCAGAGGAAGCTCGCCGGCGGCGGCGCCTGCTTTATATTTTTGATGAGCCCACGACTGGATTGCACTTCGACGACGTTAGCAAACTACTGGCCGCCTTCCGGCGTCTTATTGAAGCAGGCGGCTCGATCCTGGTGATCGAACACAATCTCGAAGTGATCAAGACGGCCGACTGGGTCATCGATCTGGGGCCGGAGGGCGGCGCAAGGGGCGGCAACATCGTGGGCGTCGGGCCGCCGGAGGCGATCGCCAAACTGCCGGGCTCATATACGGGCACATACCTCGCCCGGCTGCTGAATGGGAAAAGCAGTAACGGAGCGTCACGACCCAATGCGAGCTAGTAGACTCTTCGCTTGGTGGTTGCTCCTGCTCGGGGCAAGTACGGGCGCGCTCGCACAGGATGCAGGCAATCCTGTGAAACCTTCAGACCAGCCTTCGGCTGCGCCCGCGGCGCCTGCGTCGCAATCCCCACCGGCAAACTCCCATCATCGTGGCCATCATATTCAGGTTTCGGAAGACGATGCTGCACCGGCCGAACTTACCGCTGCGGAAGCGGCAATCGAAAAACAGAATTACGCCGCCGCCGAACCGCTACTTCGCAAGTTGGTTGACCGCGATCCCAAGAGCTATGTCGGGTGGTTCGATCTAGGCTTTGTGGAAAATGCCCTGGGAAGAGTTGACGAATCGATTGCAGCCTATCGCAAGTCGGTCGCGGCCAAGCCGGATGTTTTCGAATCGAATCTGAATCTCGGGTTGCAACTGGCGAAGACCGGCCAGCCGGATGCGGAACAGTTTCTGCGAGCTGCAACGCGTCTCAAACCCGCAGATCACGTGGAGGAGGGCGGCTATCGAGCCTGGCTCGCGCTTGCTCACATGCTTGAGAAATCGGACCCGGAGCAGGCGCTCGACGCTTACCGGCAAGCGGAAACGCTTCAACCCAAACGGGCTGAGCCGCATCTTTCCGCCGGCCTTTTG
>Ga0209040_10001748_pt1 | contig 17224 bp, 13 predicted proteins | sample BogFormECP12_OM3_FD_188240 | JGI IMG/M metagenome (GOLD analysis project Ga0209040, IMG submission 188240) | Bog forest soil microbial communities from Calvert Island, British Columbia, Canada - ECP12_OM3 (SPAdes) (version 2) | ecosystem: Environmental > Aquatic > Freshwater > Wetlands > Bog ...
CATACGATCGAGGTGATCGAGGAATTCGCGGTTGGATCGGACGTAGAGCGACCCCAGCAGCACATAGGCGAGGTCGAAGGGGCCGAGACCGCGATCGAGGTCGCGCATGTCGCACTGGACAAACTTGGCCTCGATGCCGCGGCGACGCGCCTTCTCGCGCGCAAATTCAATCATTGCCGGGCTCAAATCGAGCCCGCAATAGGCATAGCCTCGCTTGTGCCATTCCTCCAGATAGGGCGCGGTGCCGGCGCCGAGCTCGAAAACTTGACGGACTGTGGCTCTGGAGAATTTCTCGATTGCGGCTTCGAAAAAATCGATCTCGCGCACCGGGGCGCTCGGGGCTAAGGCGATCGCGTAATAGTGCGGGTATTGGTATGCCTCCATCGCGCCGTTCAGGCCGCCTTGCCCAATCCTCCGCGGTCGTGCGGCGCTGAGAAATCCAGTTCGGGGCCGATTGGGATGATGCCGCTGGGATTGAGGTTGCGCATGCCGCCCCAATAGCCGAGCTTGATGCCTGGAACGTCGACGGTCTCGGCGACGCGCGGCATCTGGTAGATGTCGCGGGTATAGTTCGACAGGTTGTGATAGTCTGCAATCCGCCGCAGATTGCATTTGAAATGGCTGTAGTACACCGCGTCGAAACGCACAAGGGTCGGAAATAGCCTGAGATCGGCCTCGGTGAAATGGTCGCCGACTAGATAACGCTGACGGCCGAGCCTCTCTTCGAGGGTATCGAGCGCCGCGAACAGTTTTCGGAAGCTCTGCTCGTAAGCTGCTTGGATTCTGGCGAACCCGCAGCGGTAGACACCGTTATTGACTGCGTCGTAGACAAAGGCGTTGGTCTCGTCGATTGCACCGCGAAATGCCGCGGGGTAGAGGTCGAGCTCCGCATTGCCGAATTCGTTGAATTCCGAGTTCAGCATGCGAATGATCTCGGAGGATTCGTTGTTGACGATCGTGCAGCTCTCGCGGTCCCACAACACCGGGACAGTGGCGCGGCCGGTGAAGTCGGGCCGGGCAGCGCTGTAGACCTGATGGACGTGGAACACGCCATCCACTCGCCGGAGATCGTCGAACCCGCGCGAATAGGCCCAGCCGTGCCCCTTGGGGAGATCAGATTGCAAGATCGCGATTGTGTCTTCCAGCCCTTTCAGCTTGCGCATCAGCACGGTGCGGTGCGCCCACGGGCAGGACGGCGCGGTGACCAGGTAGTAGCGTCCGGCTTCCGCCTTGAACCCAGACGATCCGTCGCGTGTCACGCGGTCGCGAAACCTTGATTCGGGCCGCACAAAGCTGCCGTCCCCACCCGCCATCGGCGGATCATCGTCGTGCCAGACGCCGCTCACGAGCATGCCCATGCTCACCCTCCGTTATCGCGCCTCGTTACCGCATAGATGATCGACAGCGCCGAAGCCTCAACTTCTTTTGAACGCGCTCCCCCGCGCTTGACCGCATAACGTCGGCCGAGATACCTGACGTTACCATGACCGCCGGGCGTCGCAGTTAATTGGGATTACGCCGAAGTGTCAAACCCACCGCCGCCAATCCTGGCCGGGAAAGACTTTGCCGCGCCCTCGGTCTTCGAGCCCGAAAATCTGTTGCGAGAGGCGCGGCGGCAGAAAAATCTACCGAGCCTGGCGGTGCCGGAAATCTGTCTGCTCGACCCGGACGGCGATATCGTCCGAGCACTCGCGAAAGCCGGACGGAGCCGCCGCTCGTCCGGGTGGGCGTGTTATCATACCGATCTCCACGAATTCGAGCAGGCCGGCGAACCTTACGGTATCATCGGCTGCGCCGTAGGCGCCTCCTTTGCCGTGTTGCTCGCCGAGCAACTGTTTGCCTCGGGATGTCGGCTGCTGATCAGCATGACTTCGGCCGGACAGATCGTCGAGCAGGGATCGCCCCCTTATTTCATCCTGATCGACCGCGCGCTCCGCGACGAGGGCACGAGTTACCACTACTTGCCGCCGGCAGAGTTCGTCGAGGCGGACGAGGGGCTGGTCCAAGCCGCGATGCACGCGTTTGCCACCGCTCGCCAGCCGATGCGCCGCGGCGCCACTTGGACGACCGATGCGCCGTTCCGCGAGACCGCCGCCGCCATCGACCGCTGCCGCACGCGCAACATTCTCGCGGTCGAAATGGAGGCGGCCGGTCTTTACGCCTTCGCCAATGCCCGCCGCAAGCCGGTCCTGTGTTTCGCCCATGTCACAAACCAGATGGCGATAATCGAGGGGGATTTTGAGAAGGGCGAGGCCGACGGCAGCTCGGCCTCGCTGGCCGTGATCGCAATTGCGGCGGGCGCCTGGCGCGTCTGGGCCTCTCGCTGCTGACTGGCCCTCCTGGAAATTAGGCTGCGGATCGCGACGGTATGACGGGCCTGCGCGCGGTGATCGGCACTTCGCCGGTGATCAGTCGCGTGCTGGGGCGATAGGTCAAGTAGGCCCAGAACCATTCGAGCGCGATCACCAATCGGTTGCGCATACCCGACAAGAAAAGGATATGGACCAGCCCCCACACCCACCAAGCGACCGCACCCGACAGCCGCAGCCGGCCGAAATCGGCGACAGCTGCTTTCCGGCCGATCGTCGCGAGACTGCCCGCGTGACGATATCGGAAGGGAGCCGGCGGGGAATTGCCGTCCAAGCGTGACTTGATCACCGAGGCGACATAGCGGCCCTGCTGCTTGGCTGCGGGCGCGAGTCCGGGTACCGGCTTGCCGTCCCAGCCGTCGGACAACGCGGTGTCGCCGATCGCGAAAATGTCGGGCCGGCCGGGGATCGAAAGATCACCCGTGACTTTCACCCGGCCGGCTTGATCGGCTTCGGCCTTCAACCATTTCGCGGCGGGAGAGGCCATGACGCCCGCGGCCCAAAAGACATTGCCGGCCGGCACCCGGCGGTCAGATACGACGACACCCTCACCATCGATCCGTTGCACAGCGCTCCCGGTCAGCACCTCGACGCCGAGTTCTGTCAATTCCGCGGTCGCCTCGCTCGACAAGCTTTCGGGGAAGGTCGGCAGGATCCGCGGCCCAGCCTGCATCAGTATCACCCGCGCGATGGACGGATCGACCGCGCGGAACTCCCGTACCAGCCCATTGCGGGCGAGCTCGGCGATCGCTCCCGCTAGCTCGACGCCAGTGGGGCCCCCGCCGACAATCACAAAGGTCAGTATCTCGCGTTGTAGATCAGGGGATGCCGCATTCTCCGCTTGCTCAAAGGCAAGAAGAAGCCGGCTGCGAATGCTGGTCGCATCTTCGACTTGCTTCAGCCCCGGGGCGAAGGGAGCCCATTCGTCATGCCCGAAATAGCTGTGTCGAGCGCCGGTCGCGACGACCAGGTAATCGTAAGGGATACGGCCATCCCACATGATCACTTTGCGGGTTGCGGGGTCGACATCGGTCACCTCACCAAGCAGCACGCGAACATTGGGCTGGTCCCGAAACAGGCCGCGGATCGGCCCGGCGATATCGGCCGGCGAAAGGCCGGCGGTCGCGACTTGGTAGAGCAGCGGCTGAAACAAGAAATAGTTTCGCCTGTCGATCAGCGTCACCCGGCAAGCCGCGTGCCGCAACGCCTTCGCCGCGGCAATGCCGCCAAAACCGCCGCCGACAATGACGACGCGCGGGGTTCCCTCGTAAGCGAGACTGCGCATTGCCTCGAGCTTGGGGAAGCGGCGCATGAGCGCGCCGGCGACGAGGCTGTCGATTGACAAAGCGCCCGGGCCGTGGAGGGCGATCAGCCCCAGCACCATCCAATAATAGGCGATGTCGATCTGGTGCTCGAAAGTAGGGTCGACAAGCGCAGTCAACCCGATCAACAGGATCGCGGTCACCCTGGTTCCCGCTCCCAAGACGAGGAAGATTAGACAGGCGAGCTCGACCAGGATGCTGAAGCGTGCAGCCAGAGCCGGAGGCAGCAGCGACTGGCTTGATTGGGCGTGAAAGATCATCTGCGTCATGTCGAAATTGCCGACCTTCATGACGCCGGAGCGGAAAAAAAGAACGGCGATCCAGCAGCGCAACAGAAACTTAATGACGGGGTCACCCCACTGCGACAAGAAATCGAACAGCGACGTAATCGTCCCCGTCAATGGCAGCGCGGTGGCGGCAATCCCACGCCCGATCAGCGCGTCCAATGAGATCGGCCCGGCGCCCTTGACGACAAACCAGGCGAGCAGAACGGCCCAGAAAATGTGCTGATCCAGAGCCTGGAAGGAGAATTGGATCACCAGGGACAGAATTAACATCGGCAGGGCAGCAAACCGTGTCGCGAGACCCAGCACCAACAAGGGCGGGCAAATCAGCTCGATGGACTCTCCCAGCCACGCCGCAGTCACCGGATCCAACCACGACACGGGGTATTCGTGGGCTGACAGATAGAGGGCGATCGTCCAGTTTTGCAGCTTGACCAGACCGGAGGTCCAGAAGATCTCGGCCAGCCATAACCTTATGAACAAGTCAAGAAGCGGGCCGACCGTCTTTTCGGCGATACGCACGACATCGCTCGTCCGGCGGGTCGCCAATGTGGCGAGGCCGAAAGTGTTCGATCGCACTGACCGAAGATTTGCTGGTCGCGACATGAGCTTCATCCCCACAGCTCCGGCAACTGCGCCGATGGAGATATGAGACAATGCGGATGAGGTGCAAATCACTTATCGGCTATCGATTCAATGCCGGCGCGGCATTCAATACCAAGGTTGTGGTGGACTCAGGCAATCGAGAGGCTGTCTCGAGGACGTCAGTCGCAGCGGCAAGTTGCTTCAGTCTGCGAAGCCGATGATCAGCCCTTCGGCGAAGATGCAGTCGAGCGCTGCGGCGAGATCGAAGCCGGGGTCCTTCGCGACCGCGGTCGCCGCTGCCGCAGCGAGCACGAGGCCGTCGGCGAGCGCTGTTCGGAAACCGAAGGTGCCGGGATCGAGCCGCCGCCAGGCGCCGGCATCGCCAGCCCGGCGGATCTCGATGCAGGTACCGCCGCTCGCGAGATCGACCGTCGGCACCTCGCTCTGTTGGTTCGCCTGCCAGATCTCGTCGATCGGCCAGCCGGAGGCGAAATAGCGCACCGACGGCTGCAGGCGCAGCGCGAGGGAGGCGGCCTTTTCGGCTGGAACCGTGGCGAACGTCTCTATCGCCAGCGCGGCTGCCTCCCGCACGGTCGCGGCAATGTTGAGGCACCATTCGAAGCGTGCGACGTCCGCCAGATACGGCAAATCCTTGCACGGCTCAAAACGGGCGAGGAAATCCGCGAAGTCGGCGCCGTACTCGACGAGGCAACGCGAATGCGGCGGGTGTCCGCGCAGGTATTCATGCGCGGCGTAAGCAAAGAAGCGCTCGTCGACGAGGCGGCAGACGACTGGGAACGTGCGTTCCAGGACGGCGCCGAGCGTCGCAAAGGCGTGATTGCGGTAGATTCCCAATCGCGCCGCTGGAGCGAGCCCATCGCCTCGGATGGCGGCGGCGAGCTCGACAGCGTCGCCGCCAAGCACGGCTCGGCGAAGCTGCCTTTGCAGCTCAAGCAGCGTCGACATATCGGCAAATATGGGCCAGCTCCTGCGCATGACGCGCTTCGTCCAACAGGACGTCCAGCGCGGGAAGGTTGGTGTCCCACTCGATCAAGGTGGGCGCGTGACCGAAGCGCCGGAGCGCTTGAGCGTGGAGGTCCCAGACCGGTTGCGCCACCCGCGAGCCGTGGTCATCAATCAAGACATCCACGTCCTCGGCGGCGTGATGGCCGGCAAGATGGATCTCGCCGATCGCTCCCACCGGCAGAGCATCGAGGTAGGCGATCGGGTCGAACCGGAAGTTTCTCGCGCTGCAATAGATATTGTTGACATCGCAGAGGATGCCGCAGCCGGTTCGGCGGGCGGTTTCGGTCAGGAATTCCGCCTCGGGGATGGTTGAATGGCGAAAGCGCAGATAGGAAGACGGGTTCTCGATCAGCAGCCGTCGCCCGAGCGCCTCCTGCGCCTCGTCGACGCGCCGGCAGAAGAGGTCGAGACTCTCCTCGGTGTAGGGTAGGGGCAGCAGGTCGTTCAGATAAGCCCCGCCGCTCGCGCTCCAAGCCAAGTGCTCGGAGACCAGCATCGGCTCGACCCGCTCGATCAGCGCCTTGAAGCGGCGGAGGTGGATGCGGTCGAGCTCCTCGGCGCTGCCCAAGGAGAGCGCCACCCCGTGAACGCTCACCGGGTAGTCACGGCGCAATTCGAGAAGCCGATCCAGCGCCGCCGTTTCGGCCATGTAATTCTCGGCATGCACTTCGAGGAAGCTCACCTCGGGCCGGGCGGCCGCGATCCCCGCCATATGCGGCAAGCGCAGGCCGATACCCGCTCTGCAGTTCGGCAGCGCCGAAGGCTTGGTCACGATCGCAGGCCCGACTGGTGCTCCGGTCGGGCTTTCTTGAGGCAGCCGCATGAAGGCCTACCATTCGAGATATCAGCAGGTCACTCGTCGGTTAGCCGAAGAGCCTGTAGTCCAACCGTGCCGGCGGGTCCATCCTCGCTGATGTCGTGCGAGCAGCGCAAGCGAAGGGCGCAAGGATCCGATCGTGTTTCGTCGCGATATGCTCGCAAACTCACCGTGCCTGCGGGCTGCGCTGGACCTTGCGGCGAAGAAGTCAAACTGGGGGCAGCCACTTCCGCCGCGTGTCGGGCGTGGCGTGTGCGCACAGCCTTCGTACGGCAGCTTCATCGCAACTGTGACCGAAGCCGAAGTCGACGAGCAGGGAGAAGTGCAGGTCCGGCGCGTAACATGCGCTGTGGATATGGGGATTGCCGTCAACCCCGATACCATAAAGGCGCAGCTTGAAGGTGGAGGCAGCTTTGGCCTTACTGCTGCTCTCTGCGGCCAAATCACTATCGAGAAGGGGCGAGTCCAGCAATCCAACTTCAACAACTACCGCATGATGCGAATCGATCAGGCACCCCAGATCGACGTGCACGTCATCAATAGCAGAGAGGCTCCTCGCGGATCGGAGAAACCGGCGTGACCGCTTCCCAGCCGGACTCCGCTACGCGATCTATATTGCGACGGGCGTCGCCCTTCGAAGACTTCCGATCGATCGAGCTCCGTTGGCGACTGAAGCGTGAGCCGAGAATGACAAAAAAAGGACACCTTCTTCAGTCTGGTTGCCATCGCTGTGATCGTGGTGGTTGGAACTCTGTGGTGGCTACGGGGCTGGCCCACAGCTTTTGCCAGCGGTCCGAGGGTTCCGCTGGCGCAATATTCGGCCGATAATCCGACTGGGATCCAACTTTGTTTGCAACCGCTATTCTCGTCGAACGAGGTTCCTATCTTGCACGCGCGGCGGCCTGCTTGGTGTGCCATACGAGCAAGGGCGGCAAGGATTATGCCGTCGGCCTCGCTTTTCGGTTGCCTTTCGGTACTTTGTATTCCACGAACACCACCCCTGATAAGGAAACCGGCATCGGCAACTATAGCGATCAGGAATTCTTGGCTGCGATTCATCGCAGTAGGCGTCGCGATGGGACGCAGCTCTTTCCAGCAATGCCTTACACGTCTGACGCCTACATGACCGACGCCGACGCACTGGCGATCAAGGCTTTTCTGTTCAATCTCCCGCCCTTGCGGGCAGTCGCGTCGACAAACACGCTGATGTTTCCTTTCAACAAGCGCTGGGCAATGAGCTTTTTGGTCCGCGATATTCAGCCCGAATACTCGTCTCGAGCCCGCTATTTCGGAAAGCCCGAGTGGAATAGAGGAGCCTATCTCGCAGAGGCGTTGGCTCACTGTACAAATGCCACACTCGGCGAAACTTGGCATTCGCGCCAGATAACCGCCAGAAGTTTGGCGGCGCAGTGACAGCGGGTTGGTACGCTTTCAACATCAGCTCCGACAAAGCCGCTGGTCTCGGAAGTTGGCGGGACGAGGACATCGTCGCCTACCTCTCAGGCGGCCACGCCACCGGCCACGGTACGACATCGGGACGCATGGGAGAAGCTGTGGACGAGCTTTAGCCAGTTGGCGCCTCAGGACGTCAGAGCTTTAGTGACGTATTTGCGCACCGTTCCGCCAATCGCGTCGCCGAATCTGCCGGCCAAGCTGGCAGCTGCGGCCCCGGCTTCGCACAACGAAGGCGGCAATATTGCAGACGCACGCGGCAAAATGGTGTTTGAAGGTGCGCGTGCGAGCTGTCACGATTGGACTGGGAAGCGCGAGATCTCGCCAACTGCGACGCTCACTGGCGCCCGGGCCGTCAACGATCCCAGTGCCATCAACGTGACTCAAATCCTGATTTTAGGAACAAAGCGGAGAGCGCCGTCGGGAGCTGTTTCCATGCCCCCCTTCGGGGACGCATATTCCGACGGGGAAATGCGGCCGTCGCTAATTACGTGACCGTGCGCTTTGCTGCATCAGGGCCAGCCGCGCGAGGCGGTACCGGCGGCATGGGGGATCCTGGCGGACGGCAAGAAGGCGCTGTTGCACCTGACGCCCGGGACCAAGGAGGACACTGCGAGCTGTAAGGAGTTCCTTCAGGAGATGCGCCGGCGCGGCCTGCGGACCCGCTCTTGGTGGCCAGCGACGGGGCACCCGGCGCATCCGCGCGATCGATGTTCCGCGCCGCATGGCGAGTTCCCCTCGGATCATCACCCAAAAACCTTGGTCACGCCGCTGCACAATCGGCAAGAACCGCCGGTGGATATGTGGACGATCGGCGGCGCCGACCGGCTCCGCTTCCCCGGTTTCCCGAGCAAGCTCGAAAAGCCGGGAAATGCTCGCCTTCGCCCACATACCCACCGGCCCCACCAAAAAAGGAGAATTGATGATCGATGATTCGAAGAACCATACGCGGCCCGCCGAACCCTCAAACGGGGTCCACGTCAAAACAGTTGACACCAAAAGCCCCATACAAGCCTGCCCCCGCGAAGGCGGGGGTGATCTCGCATGCCTTTGGCGAGCGCGCCGTCTTGAAGCCGATGTATGCCGCACTCATTCGCGCCGCTGAACGCTGGCGTGGGTTCAGGATCACCGAGTTCGAGCCAGCAATGACCGGACTTGACCCCCCTGCGCGGCAGGATGTGTCCGAATTTTGCCATGTTCACGGCAGAAGTTCGTTGATGTAGACCCACAGATCGACAAATGCGATGATGGCAGGCTTGGTGCGCGGTGCCTCCGCCTTGTCCGCGGCGTACCTATGTTCGAACCGGTCCCGGGTGGACTGCCTCAAGCTGGTGGACTCACGGAGCGCCGCCTCCCCTTTTTTGATAAGTCAGACGACACCGCTCCACTTGTCATCCTGGACGGACACCGCAATTGCATTGTCCCTTGTCTGCCGCCAATGGCGCCGCCGTGGAATCCGACTTTGAATTCATACTTGCAAGGTGTCGTACGGGACTGGCGCACTCACGAGCGCGAGCGGGCATACGCTGAAGACCAACTCGTCAAGACGAAGTTCGGGATCGATTTCCTGATCGAACTCACAAGCGAGCCCCTGCGATGGCATGGCGATGGGTCCGGCGAGAAGGGATACTTCTACGGCGAACGCACTGCTAGCGATGCTTTGGGGTAAGAAAGCGGTTGAGACTCACTCCCACTCGATCGTGCCAGGCGGTTTTGAGGTGACGTCGTAGACGACGCGGTTGATGCCGCGCACTTCGTTGATGATGCGGGTGGCGGTGCGGCCGAGGAACTCGTGCGGGAACGGGAAATAATCGGCGGTCATGCCGTCGGTCGAGGTCACCGCGCGCAACGCGCAGACGAAATCGTAGGAGCGGCTGTCGCCCATCACGCCGACGCTCCTGACCGGCAGCAGCACGGCGAAGGCCTGCCAGATTGCGCTGTAGAGGCCGGCGTTGCGGATCTCCTCCAAAAAGACCGCATCGGCTTTGCGCAGGATGTCGAGCTTCGTCCGGGTGACCTCGCCGGGAATGCGGATCGCGAGACCGGGGCCGGGGAACGGGTGACGCTCGACAAACCCGTCGGGCAATCCCAGCTCGCGGCCCAATTCGCGCACCTCGTCCTTGAACAATTCGCGCAACGGCTCGACCAGCTTCAGTTTCATGCGCGCCGGCAGACCGCCGACATTGTGATGCGATTTGATCGTAACCGAGGGGCCGCCGAGCGGGCTCACCGACTCGATCACATCGGGGTAGAGGGTTCCTTGCGCCAGGAACTCGACATTGCCGATCCTGTGCGCCTCCTCGTCGAAGACGTCGATGAACGTGGCGCCGATCGTCTTGCGCTTCTCTTCGGGGTCGGCGACCCCGGCGAGCTTTTCGAGGAACAAGCCGCCGGCATCGCGATGGATCAGCGGGATGTTGTAATGACCGCGAAAGAGCCTCACGACCTCCTCGGCCTCGCCTGCCCGCAACAGGCCTGTGTCGACAAAGATGCAGGTCAGCTGGTCGCCGATCGCCTCGTGCAGCAGCGCCGCCGCAACCGCGGAATCGACGCCGCCGGAGAGGCCGCATACGACTTTGGCCTTGCCGACCTGTCGCCGGATTTTTTCGATCGCCTGGCTGCGGAACAGCGCCATCGTCCAATCGCTCCGGCAGGCAGCCACTCGGTGGGTGAAATTGCGCAGCAGCTGGCCACCCTGAGGCGTGTGCACGACCTCGGGATGGAACAGCACGCCGTAAAACCGGCGGCTGTCGTCGGCAATCGCGACATAGGGCGCCGCTTCGCTCGACGCCACCGCGCGAAAGCCGGACGGCAGCGCATCGACGCGGTCGCCATGGCTCATCCATACCTGCTCACGGCCGCCTTCAGGCCATAAGCCTTCGAACAGACGGCACCCGCCGAGGATGTCGATGAAAGCGCGGCCGAATTCCTGATGGTCGCTCAACGTGACCCGGCCACCGAGCTGGGCGCACATCGTCTGCATGCCGTAGCAGATCCCCAGCACCGGCACGCCGAGGCGAAATACGATTTTAGGCGCGCGCGGCGAGGCCGCCTCGGTCAGCGAGGCGGGACCGCCCGACAGGATGATCCCGCGTGGCGCAAAGTCACGGACCCGATCTTCGGGGATAGTGAATGGATGGATCTCGCAATAAACCCCGCTCTCACGGACCCGGCGGGCGATCAGCTGCGTGACCTGGCTGCCGAAATCGAGGATCAGGATGCTGTCGGACATGATTGGCGCTCGAAGATGGCGACAAAGAACCCGTCGGTGCCGTGGCGCGCCGGGGTCAGCCGCAGATATTGCTCGCCGCCCGGCGAGGCGCCGCCAATCGTCTCGCTCCAGGCGCGCGCGGCGGGCAGCAGTGAAAAATCCGTCACAGCCGCGAGAAAGGCTTCAGCCTGCACTTCATCCTCCTCGCGCAGCAGCGAGCAGGTTGCATAGACGAGGCGCCCGCCGGGACGCACCAGGCGGGCGGCGCTGCGCAGGATCTGCTGCTGGCGTTCGACCAGCTCGGCGAGATCCTCGGGGCGCATGCGCCATTTGGCGTCTGGGTTGCGCCGCCAAGTCCCGGTGCCGAGGCAGGGAACGTCGACGAATACCCGATCGAAGCCGCCGGCATGGCGCTTGACCCATTTGTCCCGCTCGCCAGTGAGGGCGCGGCGTTCGACATTCGTGACGCCGGCGCGCCGCAGGCGACGTGCTGCGCGCTCGAGGCGGCGCTGCGACACCTCGCAGGCGACTAGCTTGCCGCGATTGGCCATTCCGGCAGCGAGCGCCAAGGTCTTGCCGCCCGCCCCCGCACAGAAATCGACGACCCGCATGCCCGGTCTCGCATCGGCGAGAAGGGCTGCAATCTGCGAGCTTTCGTCCTGCACCTCGACGAGGCCCTGCTCGAACGCGGCGAGGTTGCCGAGCGGCACTCGCCGGCGCAAACGCAACCCGAGCGGCGACAAAGGGGTCGCTTCCGCGGCTACCCCCTCTGCGGCCAAAGCGCGGCGCGCCGTTGCCCGGTCGGCCTTGAGCAGATTGACCCGCAAATCGGTCGGCGCAGGCCCGTTGAGGGCCGTCATCTCGCGCTCCAGCCCGCTGCCGAGGACACGCTCCAGATACGGCTCGAGCCATTCCGGCAGATCGTTCGCCACCGCCCGCGGCATCTCGGGGTGGCGCAAAGTACGGCCGGAAAGAGCGCGCAACAGGCGTTCCTCATCGCGACCGAGCCGCGCCGGCCGAAAGCGGTCGCCATCGCAACAGGCGACGATGGCTTCGGGGCGCCAGCCCTCGGTCAGTTGCAGGCTCGCCAGGACGCGGGTGCGAGGACCGACCTCGACCGCGTGCCTGCCGATCCACCAGTCGAGCGCCGCGCGGTGACGCAGCACCGCATAGACATGGGCGGCGACCTGTGCCCGGTCCTTGGCGCCGATGTATCGGCGGCGGCGGAAATAATCCGCTGCGACATCGTCAGCCGGGCGGTCCCCCGTTTCGACCGCGGTCAGAATATCGATCGCCGCCGCGACTTGTGCCCCGGGGGTCAATCTGTTGACCCTCTCCCGCACCGCGGGAGAGGGTGCTGAGTGCAGCGGGGCGGGTGAGGGCAACGCCGCACAGACCCTCACCCGCCCAGCCCTGCGGGCCGGGCCCCTCCCTCTCCCGCAGTGCAGGAGAGGGGCTGAATCGTTGAGGAGGCGTGTTCGATCTTGATCAACGGTCCTGCGGGTAGTTCGGGGCTTCGCGGGTGACGGCGACGTCATGGACATGGCTCTCGCGCAGCCCCGCCCCGGTGATCCGCACAAAGGTGCAGTTCTTCTGCATCTCGCGGATCGTGCGGTTGCCGGTGTAGCCCATTGCTGCCCGGAGCCCGCCGATCAGCTGATGGACGATGTTGCCGACCGGACCCTTGTGTGGCACCCGTCCCTCGGCACCCTCCGGCACGAGCTTCAAGGTGCTCGTCACCTCTTGCTGGAAGTACCGGTCGGCGGAGCCGCGCGCCATTGCCCCGATTGAGCCCATTCCGCGGTAGTATTTGTAGCTGCGGCCCTGATAGAGGAAGACCTCGCCCGGGCTCTCGTCGGTACCGGCGAACAATGAGCCGAGCATTGCGCAATCCGCCCCGGCGGCGACGGCTTTGGCGAGATCGCCGGAAAACTTGATGCCGCCATCCGAGATTACCGGCACCCCGGTCTTGCGGCATTCGGCGACTGTATCGACGATCGCGGTGAATTGCGGGACCCCCACCCCCGCCACCATGCGGGTCGTGCAGATCGAGCCCGGACCGATGCCGACCTTGATCGCGTCGGCCCCCGCCTCTACCAGGGCCCGCGCACCTGCTGCCGTAGCGATGTTACCGGCAATCACCTGGGTATAGTTTGACAGCCGGCGAACATCGCGCAACGTCTGCAACACCCGGTCGGAATGACCGTGCGCGGTGTCGACAACCAGGACGTCGAGACCTGCGGCGAAGAGCGCTTCGGCACGATCGATGCCCTCGGTGCCGGTACCCGTCTCTGCAGCCACCCGGAGACGCCCGTGCTCGTCCTTGCACGCCGTCGGATAGCGCTGCGCCTTCTCGATGTCCTTGACGGTGATAAGGCCTACGCAGCGATACACCTCGTCGACGACGAGCAGTTTTTCGATGCGATGTTGGTGCAAGAGGCGCTTGGCATCCTCGCGGGCGACGTTTTCATGCACCGTGACGAGATCGTCCCTGGTCATCAGCTCGGCGACCGGCTGTCGCGGATCGTCGGCGAATCGCACGTCGCGGTTGGTCAGGATTCCGGCCAGCCGACCCGAGCCGCGCTCGACGACCGGGATGCCCGAGATCTTGTGGTCGGCCATCAGCCGCAGCGCATCGGCGAGGGTCTCGTCGGGGTGGATCGTGACCGGGTTGACGACCATGCCGGCTTCGAATTTTTTGACTTTGCGCACTTCGTTGGCCTGCTGTTCGATCGTCATGTTGCGGTGAATGACGCCGATTCCGCCGGTCTGCGCCATCGCGATCGCCAGCGCGCTTTCGGTCACTGTGTCCATCGCGGCGGAGACAAGCGGGATGCCGAGCTCGATTTCGCGGGTCAGTCGCGTGCGGGTGTCCGTCTCGGCGGGCATGATCGCAGACGCCGCCGGGACGAGCATCACGTCGTCAAAAGTCAGAGCTTGCCGAATTTCCATCGGCTCCTCCTTTCCGATGGCGGCGCACTATACACCACCACGCCGCCGCGAGAAGAGATCGGCGCCGACCCGTCGGGCAGCGCCGTCTTGGCCATGATTTGGTTATCCCGCCCCTTCTCTGCGAGGCCGTGCGACGCTAAGAAGGGTGCTAGAAACTGCGCGCCGGAAGGATCTGAACACAATGCGCGTCAACGGGAGGATAGCGATAGCCGCTGTGGCGCTGATCGCAGCGATTGGTCTAGCCGCGGTTGCTCAAGCGGACCCGTTGACGATACGCATCGGCTGGGTCGTGACACCCGGACACATGGCGCCGCTGATCGAAGCGCTCGGCAAGCGCGAGCCTGCGGTGTTCAGACACCTCGGGCAGAGCTATGTCCTGCAGCCTTTGCGTTTCAACGGCACCACACCGCAAATCCAGGCCCAGGCGATCGGCGACCTCGAAGTGGCCTCGTTCTCCACGAGCGCGTTCGCGCTCGCGATCATCAATGCGCATCTCGACGAGCGGCTCGTGGCGGATGTGGTCACCGACGGTCACCCCGGCTATTTCAGCGAGAACTTCGTTGTCCTGGCGGACGGCCCGATCCATTCGGTCGAGGACGTCAATGGCCGCCGCGTCGCCACGAATGTGATCGGCTCGGCCAGCGATACCGCGATGCGGACGATGTTCCGCAAGCACGGCATCAAGGACAGCGATTTCACGATCGTCGAGACGAATTTTGCCAACATGCCGGCGATGCTCGATGGCGGCAAGGTCGACTTCATCGGCACGCTGCCGCAATTCGCCCCTGAGCTCAAATCCGCCAAGTACCGGGTGCTGTTCACTGCACGCGACGCGGTCGGGCCGACACAGGCAGTCGTCTGGGCGATGCGCGCCGATGTCATCGCCGCGCACCGACAGGCCTTCGTCGACTTCTTCGAGGATCACATCCGCGCCGTCCGCTGGTTTTTGGACCCCAAAGACCGCGAGGAGGCGGTTGCCATCCTTGCGGATGTCACAAAGCTGCCAAAGGAAAACCTCGCCTTCGCCTTCACCAAGGACGACTTCTATCACTCACCCGATGCCCGTCCGGATGTGGCCTCGGTCCAAAAGGAGATTGACGCCAGCGCCGAGATGGGCGTCATCCCGAAACGCATCGAGATCAGTCCAAAGCACGTCGATCTGTCGCTGATCGAGGAAGCCAAGCGGCGCATCGACGGCGAGTAGGCGGAGAGCGTGGACGCAGCCTCGCAAATCGTTATCGAAAGGGTCAGCCATGTCTACCGGCCGCCGCGCGGCCGCCCGGTCCCCGCCCGCGAAAATGTGTCGCTCGAGGTGCGCGACCGCGAGTTCGTAGCGCTGCTCGGGCCGAGCGGCTGCGGCAAGAGCACCCTCCTTTACCTGGTGGGCGGCTTCCTGCCGGTCGAGCAAGGTGCGATACGGGTCGAAGGCAAGCCGATCACCGGCCCCGGCGCCGACCGCGGCATCGTCTTTCAGCATTTTGCGCTGTTTCCCTGGAAGACGGTGATGCAGAACGTGCTCTACGGTCTCGAAAAACAGGGCATCGCGCGCGAGGAGCGCTTGCGCCGCGCCGGCGTATTCATCGAGCTCGTCGGTCTGACCGGCTTCGAGGACAGTCACCCTTCGCAGCTCTCCGGCGGCATGAAGCGGCGCGCCGCGATCGCTCGGACATTGGCGATCGATCCGCGGATTTTGCTCATGGACGAGCCCTTTGGTGCGCTCGATGCCCAAACGCGCAGCCTGATGCAGGCCGAGCTCCTCAGCATCTGGCAGGGTTCTCGCAAGACCGTCATCTTCGTCACGCATGATGTCCAGGAGGCGGTGCTGCTCGCCGAGCGCGTCGCGGTGATGTCGGCCCGTCCCGGGCACATCAAGGAGATCGTCGAGACCCGTTTCGACAAGGGGGATCCGGGACTTGCCCGCAGCCCGGCCTTTGTCGAGATGGTCGATCACGTGCGGAGCCTGGTGCGCAGCGAGGCGATCCTCGCCGAACGCAGCGGCGCCGCATGACTGAAGTCACGTCACCGCGATCTTCCCTCTCCGCCCTTGGGGGCGGAGAGGGTCGGGGTGAGGTGGGGGATTCCAGAGAGTTCCCCAAGACCCACCTCACCCTCCCACGTCTTCGGCGCGGGCCCCTCCCTCTCCCCCCTGAAGGGCGGAGAGGGGTTCTTCCCCCGGTGCCGAGTTGTTACGAATGACCGGGATCCTGCCGCGTTACGCCCCGCCCCTGCTGTTGGCCCTGGCGTGGGAGGCGGTCACGCGACTGGGGATTGTCCCGACCGCGGCGTTGCCGCCGCTCGACCGGGTCGCCGACGCATCGCTCAACCTCGCCGAGAGCGGCGATCTGTGGATCAACGGCGTCGCTTCGATCTTGCGCGCCGCCGCCGGGCTCGGTCTGGCGATCGCTTGCGGCAGCATCATCGGCGTGCTGATGGCCTGGTATCTGCCGGTCCGCGTCGTGATCAACCCGATAGTCCAGTTCTTCTACCCGATGCCGAAATCGGCGCTGATCCCGGTCATGGTGCTGTGGCTCGGCTTTGGCGACGCCTCGAAGATCGTGCTGATCTTTGTCGGCTGCATGCTGCCCGTCACATTGAGCGCCTTCAACGGCGCGCGCGGCACCGAGCAGGTGCTGATATGGTCGGCGCGCAGCTTGGGGGCGAGCCGCATGCGGGTGCTGCGGGAAGTCGTCGTCCCGAGCGCGCTGCCGGAACTGTTGAGCGGCATCCGCACGGCGCTCGCTTTTGCCTTTGTCCTGCTCGTCGCCTCCGAGCTGATCGTCGCCCGCAGCGGGTTCGGCTACATGATCGGCTGGCTCGGTGACGGCGGCGTCTACGATGCGATGTTTGCGGTGGTATTGACCGTGGCGCTGCTGGGATTTGCCGCCGATCGCGGCTATTTGATGCTGATGCGGCGGGCTCTGGCATGGCGCGAATACGGCGGGGAAAGCCTCGTATTGCCGCGCCCGGCATTGGCCGGGTTGCGCCTGGACCTCCTCGCCGCCACGGTCGCGCGCCGCATCGGCGGCCTGTTGCCGCTGATCGCGCTCGTCCTTGGCTGGGAAGCCCTGTCGCGCAGCGGCATCGTCAGCACGTTTCTGCTGCCGCCATTATCCGCCGTGCTGCAGCGTGTTTGGGAGGATGCGCTCTCCGGCGAGCTGACGGTCAATCTCGGCATGACGCTTTACCGTGCCCTGGCGGGGTTCGCC
>Ga0209040_10001750_pt1 | contig 17219 bp, 14 predicted proteins | sample BogFormECP12_OM3_FD_188240 | JGI IMG/M metagenome (GOLD analysis project Ga0209040, IMG submission 188240) | Bog forest soil microbial communities from Calvert Island, British Columbia, Canada - ECP12_OM3 (SPAdes) (version 2) | ecosystem: Environmental > Aquatic > Freshwater > Wetlands > Bog ...
GGACGGCTTGGATCTCCCGATGGCCTACACGATCCGGATCGAGTCCCTCCGGGACCTCTTGGAGCTCTACGACCGTGAGATCACCATGCTCGACGGCTATGTGCACAAAGAGCTGAAGGACGACCCAGGCTACCGGGCCCTCTTGAAGCTCCCAGGCGTCGGCAAGGTCCTGGCCGCCATCTTCGTGGCCGAGATCGGCGACATCACCCGCTTCGAGAGCCCCAAGCAGCTCTGCTCGTGGGCCGGGCTCACCCCCAAGCACCGTGAGTCCGACCAGAGCGTCCACCGGGGATCCATCACCAAGCAGGGATCCGGACTGGTGCGCTGGGGGGCCATCGAGGCGGTCGGCAACTACCGGGCCAAGGGCAACGAGAAGCTCCGCGCCGACTACCACCGGATCGCCGAGCGCCGGGGGCGCTACAAGGCCCGGGTTGCGGTGGCCCGAAAGCTCCTCACGCTCGTCTTCTACGGGCTCCGAGACAACGAGGTCCGCAGTCTCAGAGCGCCCGAGGCCGCGTGAGCGCCGGACACGGTTCGACGCGAGCTCGGCGAACGCCGTGGCCCGCCTCAGGCGCGGCCGGTCTTCCTGATTGAGCCCGTTGGACCGTGGCCGAACCCCATCATGTCGGTGATCGACGAATGAATGGCTGGCTGCTCCGGCACCTGTGACAGGGCTGCTCCACAGTGATGGGAACTTGTAGCACGACATAGGCGTCGTCCCCTCGAGGATGCGCCGCTCGTCGCCGGCGTCAACGCCGAGTCCTGCGGATGGCTCCGCCAGCATTGACCCCGACTCCTCAGCGGCGCGCGCTCTCTTTCACGACGACGCCCAGCCTTCAGGAACAAAAGAACGAAGAACCCTCTTGACCCGGCCCCGTCCCTTCATGAACGGCGATAGGGGGCGGTTTCCTACGACGGTTCGGTCGTGTCGCTGAGACAACTCACACGTTGTTGAGCACCTCACCAAGGTGTGCGACATGGCCATGATCCGTATCCTCACAAAGCCCGAAGGGATCAATATGCACGGGCGTCATTCCGGCGGCTTCGGCCGAGCGAATGTCGTACTTCACACTGTCACCCACGTAGATCACTTCGGAAGGATCCAGTTCAAGTGAAGGAAGCGCAAAATCGAAAATGCTTGGATCCGGTTTTGCAACACCAACGACGCCAGAATCAATGATCGCTTGGACGGGCACGCCTGGTCCCGGCCCTACCTGGCAGATCTCGTTTCGAACCATCTCCTCTTCGACGTGACCGTCAGAGTTACTCACAATTCCCAATCTGAGATTCGCTCGGTGGAGGGTCCACAATCCAGCAATCGACCCGCTCAGGACACGCCGCCACAAGTCGAGTGACGGACCCCTCCACACGGGGATAAGGGTGTCAATTGCGCCTTCAAGTTGATCCTCGGGAATCTCCATCGATGAGAGATAGGCGCTGAGGTAGATGCGCCGATCCTCATTGCCTGGCACATTGACCACATCGAGGGCATGAATACCCTCGAAATGCGCCCGATCGCACTGGGCGTCCGACACACCTCCAATCAGTTCACCGAGTGCTTCGATCAATCGATCTTGACTTGGCACCAGGAACACCCCGCCAACGTCAAGCAGCACACCGTGCATCCCACCAGTTTGGCGGCTCACGCACCGGCGAGGAGGAATCTGAGCGTCCCACCTACCCGGCGAACTGGGACAGGGGCCCAGCAGTACCATCGACCGATGGTCCATCGTGAGCAGAATCGACAATTTGTTGAGGGAGCCAAGCCGTGAGCACCAAGCAGCCCAACATCGTCTACTTCTTCTGGGACAACCTGGCCTGGGGTGCAGCGGGAGCAGGCCCTCTCGCCGTCCTTAGCCCCCGTGTGGGACCTCAGGCGGGTGGAAGGTGGTCCTTCCGGTGGGGCGGGCTTCACAGAGGCCCTGGGGAGCCTCCTGGAGGAGCTGTGCCGGCGGCCCGGCCGCTGGATCTTGATCGCCGAGGACAACGCCCGCAGCCACCACTTCTGGCAGGCACTGGTCTTCGAGGACGGGTCGCTCGTCACCGAAGTGGTGTCCAACTACTACCTCAAGGGGGACGACCGCTGGCCCCCAAACCAAGAGGCGCGGCTAGCGGCTCTCGGATGGGAGGCGCCAGATCCTCTCCGCCGAACCAACTGGATCAGAGTCGAGTCGACGACGTCTCCACCGGTCGCGCAAGTCGCCACGAGGGCGAGTGTCACACTGAGGGACGTATTCGGCCTGGGCGACGGGGATGAGGTGTTCGTCAAGCTGTTCGGGTCGCCGATCCGCGGGGACACCCCAGCGAGCCCCGAGTACAAGGTGGACGTCATTGCAGACCTCTCGAGACCCGGCCATGTTCCTGGGGCCGAGTCGAGAATCTATGCCTGGGTTGATCCCGACCTAACCAATGTGGAGCTGGACGGGTTCGCCTCCCGGTTCGTCGACCAGCTTCTCGGCTGGCCATGTGGAGATGGCCGCCATCCAGCCATCGGCTACGACTCCGACTACCAGGTGACCGAGGCCGACCTCCTCGACATCGGATGGAGCAGGATGACTTCGACCCAGACATCGCCGACGACATCGACGAAACCTCCGTCTACCCTCCACTCCCGGGCCAGGGTCGAGGACCCGCCGCGTCTTCGGGCTAGCGACCTCGTACGGTCGCATCGAGCGCTCCTTTCCGAGGATTGTCGACGGTCTCGGCTCGCGGCTCTCTGGTCCGGGCGGACGCCCGGCCCAGCCGGGTAATGAACTGCACCAGTCGGTCTCGCGCTTCCTTAGCCGACGGAGTCAGATGCTGCCGTCCAGCCACGGCCCAGTGGCCGAGAACAACCGGCCGGAGGATCGCGTCATGATGCACGCCAAGGTCGTAGATCCCCGCACGGGCAATGGCCTTGGCGTGCTGGGCGAAACCCGGTATGCCGGTGCCGGGCATCTTGAAGCCCAGCACCTGGCGCTTGATGGCCTCCATCGTTCCCGAAGGGTCCATCTCCAGCGCCGCTGACACCAAATCCCGGTAGAAGAGGAAATGGAGGTTCTCATCTGCGGCCACCCGTTTCATGACCGAATAGCCCTCCTCGTCGGGCAGCGCCTTGCCCGTGTTGTAGTGCGCGATCCGGGTGGCCAGCTCTTGGAGGGCGAGGTAGACGAACGCGTCGGCGACATTCGTGACGTGGGGGGAGACACCGCCAGTGACCTGGGCCATCCGGGCCCGCTCCAAAGTGACCGGGTCGATGTGCCCGCTCATGATCAGGTAGTCCCGCAGGACGATCGAGTGCCGCCCCTCCTCGGCCGTCCATCGCCGGGTCCAGAAGCCCCAGGCACCGTCCCGGCCGAAGAGATTGTCGATCGAAGCGAAGTAATACGGCAGGTTGTCCTCGGTCAGGACGTTGACGAACAAGGCGCTACTCACGCCATCTGGCAGGGGCTTGGCCGCCGAATCGCTCCCCGCGGCCGGCGGCGCCCGCCATTCAATGAGCTCGTGGGGAAACCACTCCTTGGCGATGCCCAGGTGACGGTCCACCAGGCGCTGTGCCGTGGGCCGGAGCTGGGCAAGCATTGACGCGTTGTCCATGTCCCCCTCCTTTCTCCCTCCTGGTTGCGGGCGCCCGCTAGCAGCTGTGCGTCCCAGGCTCCGGTGGGAACAAGGAGGTAACTCTTCAAGGATATCTCAGCACCGACGTCGAGCGGGCAAACCCTGGGTGCCGACATGACCGACACCGACAAACCCATCGAGGTCCGATCCCTCAACAAAGCCTGCGCCGTTGGAGAGCCCCAAGCTCATGGTGGCATTTGAACGACGTCTCCGTGCCACGGCCGTGATGTTGCGTCGTTCCCCCACACTTGGATGCTTGAGAGAACCATGCGGGCAACGGGCAACGACTTACCGGTGACGCCTTGAACCGTCGCTCGCTTCCTACCGGCTGGGCCTGCGTTGGTGCGGGAACTGCCCAGGCACCCCTTCCTGACTGACTGGACCGTTTAATGGTGGTGGCACAGACTCTGCACAGCGACAGCCTACGTCGCGCTAGGATGAGCGGCTAAAGCACGACCTGCAGGCGGCGCCCAGACCGGAGCCCATTTGTCGGCGTGATGCCGAGGTACTCCGAAGGAGCCGGTAATGGCGATGAAGCGCGGGGACGGCGATGACGAAGACCTGATTAAGCTCTACCTGAGAGACATCGGGCGATATCCGCTGCTCACCAAGGATGACGAGGCGCAGCTGGCACAAGCCATCGAGGCTGGCCGCGACGCCACAGCCGCACTCGCCGATCCGGGGACCACGCCGACACCGGCCAAGAAGCGCGCTCTGCAACGGGACCAGCATGCCGCCAACGCCGCCCATGAGGCCTTCGTCTCGTCCAACCTTCGCCTCGTTGTGTCCATCGCCAAGAAGTATCAGGCGTCGGGTCTGCCTCTGCTCGACCTGATCCAGGAGGGGAACCTGGGTCTGATCCACGCGGTGGGGAAGTTCGATTGGCGCAAGGGCTTCAAATTCTCCACCTACGCGACGTGGTGGATCCGCCAGGCCATCACCCGCGGTGTCGCCAACACGGGCCGCACGATCCGCCTGCCGGTACATGCCGGAGACATGTTGCGCACCGTCCAAAAGGCTCAAGGCCACCTCGAGACGAAACTCGGTCGGCGGCCCACCATGGACGAGCTGGCGTCGGAAACTACTTTGTCGTACGAAAGGCTGATCGACGTGCTCCAGTGGCGATCCGAGCCCCTCTCGCTGTCCGAGCCGCTGCGCGAGGATGGAGATGCCGACCTTGGTGACGTCGTGGCTGACGCCAACGCCATATCGCCATTCGACCACGCGGCCGGAACCTTGCTTATCGATGAGATCAGGCGGCTGCTCGCCCCACTTGACGATCGCGAGGCGATCATCCTCCGTCTGCGCTTTGGTCTCGACCGTGGTGAGCCGCGCACGCTCGAGGAGGTTGGCGTGCATTTCAACCTGACCCGGGAGCGGATCCGCCAGATCGAGGCAAGAGCCATGTCGAAGCTCCGTCACCCATCCTCGGATACCGGCGCCCGCGACTTGTTGACCTGCTAGCTCATTTTCCTCTTGGCCCCCGTGGGGCCGGGCGACCATTCGCGAACGTATGAATGAATGATCTCGGCCAGTGATCGGTAGCTAGCCCGTTCGATGACGGAGGCTCCGCCTCGTCTTAACGACAGATCTTCGGGTTGGGCACCCGAAGATTGGGGATTGTGGGCCGGATAGAGCCAATTTTGTAGCGGTGCCGAAGGAACTCAGAACGTCCCGCAGTCGCCTGGTCCAGGGAGGATGAGCGCAGCTAGGGATTCGAAATCACTCATTCACTACTGGAGCAGTGCCGACGTGTCTTCTTGAATTTCTTTGGAATAGCGTGAGTCTGACCCACCGCTATGAGGTCCCGCACTCCCAAGTTCGCCTGACGCTGCTCACGAGGCTGTCGGCGACCCCAGCGCGTGGCAAACGGATGGTCGACAACGCCATCCCGAGCTGGGGGACTCGCAAGATGCCTTCTGGCGCTCGGGGCGATCGCCGCCGGCCGCGAGAACTCCTGCCAAATGACCCTGGTGCCCGGGATATCATCAGCCGTATTCTCGTTGTGGACCGGCGATCAGGGGAGGCTAGGTGGAGCGGCTGAATGCGCTAGATGCCGAATTCCTCCATCTGGAGGATGGAATCGTCCACATGCACATCGCAGGCGCGTGCATCTTCGACAACCCGCCGCCGCCGATTGTCGACATCGAAGGGCTGGTCGGCTCGAAACTGCACCTGATCCCGCGCTACCGCCAGCGTGTCCATTCCGTACCCCTCGAGTTGGGACGGCCGGTGTGGGTGGACGACCCTCATTTCGATCTCAGCTACCACCTGCGGCACACGGCACTGCCTACACCGGGTGACGATACGGCGTTCTGCCGTCTAATGGGACGGATCATGTCTCAGCCCCTCGACCGCGAGCGACCGCTATGGGAGGCCTGGTTGGTCGAGGGCCTCGCGGGCGGACGCTGGGCGCTCGTCTTCAAGGTCCACCACTGCATGGTGGACGGCATCGCCGGAGTCGAATTGCTCACGATCCTGTTGGATCTCGAAGCCAACACCATCATCCATGATCCCAAGCCGTGGGAGCCCCGAGTTGAGCCGCCTGACGCGCTCAAGGTACTCGACGCGTGGAGTGGCCTCGTGTCGAACACCTTCACGGCCGTACGAGGGCTCCCGAGAGCGGTCACGCATCCGGTGACGGCGATCCGATCGACCCTCGCGGACGCGGCAGGCACCGTCCGATTCCTACGACGTCTCGCTCCGACACGGCCTTTGTCGATCGAGGGTTCGATCGGCCCACACCGAGCCTGGGCGCACTCCCGGGCTAGCCTCGCGGACGTGAAGATGATCAGGTCCGCATTCGGCGGAACGGTAAATGACGTAGTGCTTTCGGCTGTCACCAGTGGCTACCGGGAATTGTTGTTGGAGCGCGGCGACGACGCCGACCGAGCCATCGTTCGCTCGCTCGTACCGGTATCGACGCGTCACGACGACGGACACGGGGTGCTCGACAATCGGGTCTCCGCACTCTTGTATGAGCTCCCGGTCCACCTCTCCGACCCGGTGGAACGGCTCAAGGTCGTGCATGATCAGATGACCAAATTGAAGGCCTCCCATATCTCCGAGGCGGGTGAGGTGTTCACCACGATCGGCAACCTGGCCCCGCCGATGCTCGTTGGCCCCGTTAGCCGTATGGCAATCCGCTCAATGCACCGGTTTGGCCAGCATTCGCTCAACACCGTCACGACGAACGTGCCCGGACCACAGTTCCCCCTCTATTGCCTCGGTCACGAGATGCTCGAGTACCACCCCTTCGTGCCGATTAGCCATGGGCTACGCGTGGGTACGGCCATCTTGTCCTACAACGGGAATCTCTTCTTCGGCGTCACCGGGGACTACGAGACGATGCCGGATGTGGCGGTACTCGCCAACGCCGTGCCAGCCGATATCAAAGAGCTCCGCCGCCGGGCGATCGTGCGGCTTCGCAAAGTGCGTTCCAACCGAGCGCGAACGGAGAAGGCCGGGTGATTTCATGAGTGCTATTGCAGTGGAGTTCGACCTATTCTTCACCCACAACGGTCACCGGCTCGCCTACGACACCTATGGCTCCTCCGATGGCCCAGTCGTCGTGTACCTGCACGGCTTGCTGCTCGATGCGGAGCTCAATCGGGGAATCGCCCAAGCACTCGCCGAGCAGGGCTATCGGGTTGTGTTATTGGATCTGCTCGGGCATGGGCGTAGCGACAAACCGACCCACGCGTCGGAATACCGCATCGATAGTTATACGGACCAGGTCGTCGCGCTTCTCGACCACCTCAAAGTGGAGAAGGCCGTGCTCGGGGGCCTCTCGCTCGGCGCGAACGTGAGCCTGTTCGCAGCCACCCGCTATCCGGACCGCACGCGGGCCCTCATACTCGAGATGCCGGTCCTGGAACGAGCCGTTCCGGCCGCAGCAACCCTGTTCGTGCCAATGGTCCTGGCGGCGCACTACGGGCGACGGGTGATGAACGTCACCTCGGGACTGATGAGCCGGATCCCAAGGACACGATTCGGGCCGCTCAACAGCGTTATGAACGCGGCCTCGATCCCCCCTGACGCGATGGCGGCGGTGCTCCACGGTGTGTTAGTCGGGCCAGTGGCCCCCACCCAGGAGGAGCGCCGCTCCATCCAGGTACCGACGCTTGTACTCGCACACCGTTTCGATGTCATTCACCCATTCGACGATGCCATCGGCCTCGTGGACCGGATGCCCAACGGTGTGCTTGTCCGGGCTCGATCGCCGCTCGAATTGAGGCTCCGGCCGGAGCGCCTCACCGACGAGATCGTAGCGTTCCTGTCCGGCCTCGAACCGATACCGACACGCCAGGGATCCCACCGTACCGGCTGAGCCTGGCTCGGTGTTTCCGAGGTTGGTTCCGATCGTGGTAAGCCGCGGCGCCGGGCTCCGGGCTCCGGGCCCCGGGCCCCCGACACCACGCCCGGCCGCCGTATGGCACCCGAGGCGGGGAGGCGGAGGCCCGGGCAGACACATCACGAGAATCGTAAGGACACACCAATGACGATAAGGGGCGATGAACCGATCTTGGCAACAGTGAATGCCTGGATGAGCTGTGCGCAGGTGGCGTCAGTACTTGTCGCTGTGTGGCGGGAAGAAGAAGGTGCAATTGGCTGGTCGACGGGCATAACCGTTCCCACCGCCCCCAGGAGGTCAAGGGTCAGGGGATCGTGACCCTGCCGTGCGGCCGAGGCTGCTGGCCAGCCCGAACGCACTTGCCGCTGGTGGACTATCGCATGAGGAGGGCGGCAATCCGGTTATAGCGCGGGTCCTCGTCGCCAACGATGCGAGCTACCCACCGCAGAACCTCGGCCGCGTTGATATCGGCGTGCGCCACCAACATCGAGTCGATGTCGACCCAATCCTTCGGACGATTGAAGACAACTTTGCAGACGATGAGGTGATCAGCGGCGAGGATGGGAATTGATCTGTCGCCAAATGGTACCGAGTGTCGTGCCGCACCAGCCGCCTCATGGAAGGCGTCGTAGGAGAAGAAGAGGTCGATTGGTGTGTCCTCCCACATGACCCGGACTTGGCCGTCACGGTGGACGATTGCGGCGATGGATGGATCGTCGGCGCCTGCACCGAGCTGGATGAGCGGGGCGGCGACTTCAGGGAACCGCGCCGCTGGCACGAACACGTTGAGGTCGATGTCGATCGTCGCTCTGGGCTCGGCGTAATAGGCAAGGGCCAGCGCACCTCCGAAGGCGTGAGGGATCCCCGACAGGGCGTCCTCGATCGCCAGCACCCGCTGTGCCAGCGTCAACATGGGCGTTTTGAGACCAGCCGAGGAGCCGCCAGCACCCTGATCCGTCGGCGGACCGGAATGGCGTCAGCCAATGTCAGGACGTCGAGCAGCCGGCCGGCGTGCTCCTGGGGGTCGCGGGGCGTGGGCTGGTCCGGGCCGGGAATCACCGCGGCCACCTGCAGCCGCTCACCCCCCGCTTCCACCAGTTTCCGCAGGGTCTCAAGCGTGGGGTCGCGGCGTCCATGTTCGTATGCCGAGATGACGGGCTGGGATGTGCCCGCCCGCTGTGCCAACTCGGCCTGGGTCAGCCCCTGTCGCTGACGCGAGGCCCGAATGATGCCTGCCGCTTTCACCCCTCCAGTATATCGGATCGTCTATTCCCTGTGGCCGCTCACCCCTGACGAGGGCCCCTGAAAACGGTCCATCTGCTGTGAGCATCCAGATCCCAAAGTGGGAGGATGCGAACAGCCATGAAGCGTCACCGCCATAGCCCCGAACAGGCCCTGCGCAAGGTCCGCGAAGGTGAGCGGCTCTTGAACGAGGGCCAGGACCTGGCCAAGGTGCTGCGGCACCTCGAGATCTCCGAAGCCACCTGGAACCGCTGGCGCCCGAAACTTCTGACCCCGGAGCGTCGCCGGCGGGCCGTCTCGGTCCTCCGGGGGCACTTCGGGGTCTCAGAGCCACCGAGCGAGAGCGAGATGAAGATCCGCCGCCTCCTCCGCCAGATCGCCAAGACCCACCCCCGCTGGGGCTGGAAGAAGGCCTATGAGGTCCTGGTCCGAGAGGGCTGGGCCCTCAACGCCAAGCGCACCCGGCGCCTGTGGCGCCACGAGGGCCTGCGGAGCCCCCAGAGCTGCACCAAGCGCCGCCGGCTCCACCTCCACAGCGCCAAGCGCCGCCAGGCCACCCGGCCCAACCAGGTCTGGGCCGTCGACTTCCAGTTCGACGAGACGGCCGACTACCGCCGCCTCAAGCTCACCAACATCGTCGACGAGTTCACCCGCGAGGCCCTGGCCATGGACGTTAACCTCTCGAGCGGCGCCGACGACCTGGTGGCAGTCATCGAACGCCTGGTGGCCCAGCGCGGTGCACCCGAATACCTGCGCATGGACAACGGCCCCGAGCTGGTGGCCTGGGCACTGCGGGACTGGTCCCGCCTTGCCAAGTTGGAATGGAGACGGATGCTACCCGGCTACTCTGCCCAGCGCCTGAGACAGCCTCGCCGGATACGGACTCGGAGCGCAGGAGGGCCATTATCTTGCGCCTTCTTCCGTGGAGGCCTACCGGGAATGCCAGCCAAGACCGCCCGGAGGGCGTCCAGAGGTGAGCCTTGGCGGGCCTGGACGCCTGTAGGCGCACAATGCTTGGTGAACTTCGGATGCAAAGCCCGATCACAACCAAACGTTTCGGCTTTACCAACTGGAGTGCATCTTCGGGTTTTGAACCCGAAAGTAACGGATTGAGGTCCCACTACCGCTATCACCAATACTGGATTGTCTCGCGCCTAAAGGGGCTTTGGGCACGCGGGGCGCGCCAGAACCGACCCGGAGCCGAGTGTCCAGGGCAGTTTCCGCCGGTGGTTCCGACCCATTAGCTGCGGGCATCGTGGCCAACTTCGTCTATCGTCCGCCTACGGGCCGTCACCCTCAGAGGGCCAACAGAGCGTTGACTAGCTTGCGCATGCTGCCGACGTCGGAGTGGATCGCAGCGAGTGTGGTCGCGAGTTCGCCTTTTCTTGCTGCGACCTTCATGTTGGCCACAAGCGTCTTGACCTTGGGGGCGATCTCCTTGCCGAATTCGATCGACTCGCGAAGGTGCTGCGGTGGCTCATACTTGTAGCCCTTAGAGCGTGCGGCCAGCGCCTTCTTCATCGCCGCCGGAAGGTCCCCCAATCTCTTCGTCGGCTTCCACGTCCTGTCGAGGGCGGCCACCATCGGATTGTCGCCTGCACCCCACATTGAGATGGTGGTGTCTTTGAAAGTCACCACTGGAATGCCGAAGGCGAAGGCGGTCGCTGCCTCGACCACCGCCCCCTCGTCGGGGACCCGGCCATTCATGTTGAACACCAGCCCGTCACTGATGAATATCTGATACATCTCGTGGCACCACCCGATCCTCTGTAGGGTTGCGACCGCCTTCTCGAACTCGGGGGACGCAACGCCAGGCTTCAGCATCAATTCGACCAGCGACCGTTGTTCGAGTCCGTCAAGCTGGGCCAAATAGGTGTCATAGCCAGCCTTGACCATCACTGTCCGGAGTCGGCTCTGGGCAGCCAAATCGGCCCCGCTGAACATCGGACCGGCCAGAAATATCCGAGGCATCGATTCCCCTTTCGTTCGATGGCCAGCCCCACAGTGACGGGCCCGTTCGGTTGTTTCAGCTCACTCTACTTGTGACTGCAACTCGGCGAAATGGGCCATGGCCACCTCATCCTCGGGTAGGAGTTCAAGTACATCGCCCTGGGCCCGTAAAGCCAGCAGATATATGCCCCGCCTTGCAGCCTCGGTTGTTGCGGCGGCTAGGCGCAATGCGGCGTCGTCGGGACCGATGGATCCTAGGGCCAGCCCAGTGCGCACTGCCATGCGGACCAGTTCGGCGTCGAGCGCATGTTCCCCACTGCTCTGGTTCATCTGCAGGGCTCCTTCAGCCGTGCCTCCAGCCTGGGCCTGGTTTCCCGCAGCCTCTTGGGCCAGCGCTAGCAACCACAGCGCCACCGAACTGCCGAACCGGTTGTCGGCACCGAGTAAATCGGCGACGGCGCGCTCCGCCTGGGACTGGGAGCCTGGGTCGCCGTCCAGGGCCGCCGCACCGGCCCTCATGAGCCGAGCGAGGTCACGGTAGAACCCAAACCCGTAGACCTCGGCCACCTCTTCAGCCTCGTCAAGGAACGGCCGGCTGAGGCGTGCTTCGTAAAACAGGATCCGGTTCATTCCCGTCATGGTCAGAGCCAGGCAGAGACTTATGGGACTGTCGAGGCGGCGTGCCAGGGCGATCCCCTCGCCCGAGTGGACGAGCGACTTCGAGCGCTTCCCAGCGAGGGTGGCGGCAACCGAGGCAGTAGTCCTCACGATCACCCCGTGATCGGTGCCGAACCCATAGGTGACGTCGAAGTAGTCGTCCTCGACGTACAAGGAGATTGCCGTCTCGGCGCTGGTGCGGGCGGTCGCGACGTCACCGAGGAAGACCGATTCCAAGGCCAGGGTGGAATGCCCACGCAGAAGGGCGATGCGGTCGCCGTTCGACTCACCGAGTGCGATGATCCGCCGTGCCTCAGCCACCGCACGACGCGAGTCCCCGCGGAACATGGCCGTGATCGCCTGGCCGTTCATGGCCGAGGAGCGCTCCCTCTCATTGCCGGTCGATTGGCACAATTCTTCGGCCCTTTCCCATCGCTCGAGCTGACCTGTTGCGCCGTACCCGTCGACGGCGTTGACGGCGTTGCCCAGGGTCATCGTGAGCTGGAGCTCGATCGGTTCGACTGCCGAACGGTTGGCTGAGCTCGACAGAAGCTCGAGACCCCGCTCACACAGCGTCCGGCACTCCTCGCAGGCCCCATTGCGGGCCGCCACGAGGGCGGCGGCGGCAAACTGGCGTGCCGCCGCGATCCCGTCCCCCCCTTCGGCCAGGTGGTGGGCCAGCACCTCGGCCGGGCGTTCGGTGCTGGGCCCGAGCCGCTCCAGCGCATCGGCCACCGATCGGTGGGCACGGCGGCGGTCAGAGCGCACCATTGACGAGTACACGGCGTCGCGCACGAGCGCGTGACGGAACGCGTGAGCCTTCAGTCTGCCCTCGGGCACCAGCACACCTGACGCCACCAGGCGATCGAGAGCGCTCCGGGTCGCCGCTAGGTCCTTCCCGGTTGCGGTGCTCAATACATCCCAGGGGACTCGGGTCCCGACAGTCGATGCCATCTGGGCCACGTCGCGCAGCTCGGGAGTGCGATCGAGGCGCGCCAGCAGCGACGCCTGGAGGGTCGGGGGCAGCTCGTTCCCCAAGCGATCCTCGGCTCCACGGGTCAGCTCCTCCGCGAACAAGGGAATGCCTTCCGCCCGGGAGATGATCGCCTCGGTCAGAGCGTCGCCCAGCTCCAGCGTCGCAACCTCGACCACCAGCTGGCGGACGTCGGCGGGCAGGAGGGGATCGAGCACGACGGCGTCGGCCAGATTGAAGGGTGGGTCGTCGTCGAGATCGAAGCCTTCGGGCCGGGCCACTAGAACGAGGAGCAGGGGACGGGTCCACGCTGCCTGGAGCAGATGGGAGATGAGGGCCTGGCTGGACGGGTCGACCCAATGGAAGTCGTCGATCACCACCACGGCGTGGCCCAGGTCGGCCACTCTGTCCAGCACGACCAGTAAAGCCAGTTCGACGACCGCGTGGAACGCACTCTCCGAGCTCTGGGTGCTCGACATCGGTTCTCCGGCGATCAGGGCGGCCAGGGGGTCAATCGACACAGTTGGGACCCTGTGAGCCGCCACGAACTCAATCAACCGATCAACCCGCCCGCCGGATTGAGCGAGGGGAGGCAGCTCGAGGGCTCGCTCGACCAGTTGAAGCAGCACCGAGAAGGCACTATCTGAGGCCAACTCCGAGCCGCGGACCTCGAGCCAATGCTCGGTCGGCACGTCGCTGGCCAGCGCGGCGACGAGGCGGGACTTTCCCACTCCGGCCGGGCCCAATACAACCACTCCGCCCCCAGAGCCTGCTCGGGCCTGGTTCCATCGGCGCCGCAGCCGTCGGAGCGGTTCGGTCCTATCGATCAGCTGCGTCGACGCCGCGCCCTGCCGAGCCGACGGTCCCTGAACCGCGTAGAGACGGAGGGAGCGCAATACCCCCTTGAGCTCTGGGGCCCCGCGATCGGAGAGATCGAAGTCATGGCGCAGTAAGGCTGCCACATCCTCGGTGATCAGCAGCTCGTTCGCCCCGGCCAAGGACTGGACCCTCGAGGCGATGTTGGCGGTGTCGCCGAACAGTGAAAGGTCGGAACGCTCGTCGTCGCCCATACGCCCGACTACCGTGATCCCGGCGTGCACGGCCACCCGAACTTGTAGCGGGAGCGTCGAATTGACCTCGAGTTCGTCGGCCACCAATTTGACCGACCGGCAGAGCTGGAGCCCGGCCTGGATGGCCCGGTCGGCATCATCCTCGTGGGCGATCGGGTATCCGAACTGGGCGAGCAGGCCGTCGCCCAGGTAGCTGGCGATCATCCCGCCGTAGCCGGTGACAATTTGGCGGCCCCGTTCCTGGTACGCCAGGACCAGTTCGGCGTAGTCCTCGGGATCGAGCGACTGGCTCAACTCGGTCGAGCCCACTAAGTCGCTGAAGAGCACCGCAAGAATGCGACGCTCACCCGAGACCGGATCTCCGTCGTGCACAAGGCAACATTACCGGCCAGGGCTTGGCCACCCCAGAGCTGGGGTGCCGAGTATCTCATGCGGTCCTTCCTGGACCGTGACACCAAACCTCGTCGGTGAAGTGATCGACCAGGTGATTTCGGCCTGGTAAGCGCCGGAGGCGCCGGTAGTGGAAGAAGATTTGCGTCGTGGACTGGCCACTGCTCGCCGAGCTATCGGAGGACGATCGCCGCCGATTCCTGGCCATTGTTCGGCGATGCCGGTCCGCCAGGAGCGAGGTGGTTTTCCGGCTGGGGATCCGGGGGACTCCCTGCACCTTGCGGTAAAGGGTGGGTTCGCCGTCTGGGTTGCTACGTCGACGGGTGACACGACGATGCTGTCCGTGCTCGGTATGGGGGACCACTTTGGTGAGTTGGCTCTCGTAGGCACGGTGGGCCGTCGCTCGGCAACAGTGACTGCGCTTGAGCCGGCCGAGACTCTGTCGGTCGGGCGTGAGGAGTTCGAGCGGTTTCGCTGCGAGCACCCCTCGGTGGACCGGGTGCTGGAGGCGGTGCTCGCGGCTCAGCTGCGAAACAGATCTGACCTAGTCATGGAAATGCCGATACACGGGTGTTGCGCCGCCGCTGGCCGTGGCCGAGCTCTGGGGTGGAGCAAGCCCTGGCCTGGTGGTCCCCCTCACCCAAGGGGACCTGGCCGGCCTGGCGGGAACAACCCGGCCGACCGCCAGCCGGACGCTGCGCCAAGCCGAATCCGCTGGCTTGTTGAGCTGGGGCGTGGTCGGATCGAACTCGTTGATCCGGTCGGCCTCGCTGCCCGTGCTCGGGTTTCCTGAGGGACAGTGTGCTGACGATTTCGCTGGCAGTGTGCGCGTCGACACAGACGCCTGGGTTACAACCGTTCACACTGAAGCTATGCCCACCACGGGCAGGTGAGGACCCAGGAATGCTCTCCGCCCGCCGAACGGTCGAAGCCGGAGTGCAAGCCATTTAGCACAGGAGGCTCCCGATGGCCAGGAAGAACGCTCGGACTGAACTGCTCAAGAGCATCGACCTCTATTCCACGTGCACGTGGGCCCAACTGAAGCGGATCGATTCCCTCACGACGTCTCACCGAGCGCAAGCCGGGCAGGTGCTCACCCGAGAAGGAGACAGAGGGTTGGAGTTCATCATCGTCCTCCAGGGCACTGCAACGGTACGCCGAGGGCGTCTGCCGCTCGGCCAGATCGGCCCGGGCTCGTTCTTTGGCGAGTTGGCTCTTCTCGATCACAGTGAGCGGTGCGCAACAGTGGTCGCCGAGACCGATATGGAACTGTTGGTGTCGTCGGTCTCGGAATTTCGGACCATGTACTTATCAATTCCTCCCGTGTCCCAGAAGATGCTCCAAGTGGTGGGCGCCCGGCTCCGTAGCGTGGATGAAATGCTTGGTTTGTGGCCGGACCCGGGATACTCACGCGAAGCCAGTCAGCCCCGACCTGTCGGCTGTTGGCCGGCGGCAAGTGAGCATGCTCCGTCGCCATCTGGAACCCGTTCTGAGCAGCGCCGCGATTTTGCCGGAGTGGCCGGACGAGCATGATTCGGGTGGACCGGGGCCGCTGTTTCCGGATGATCACCGACGGCGAAACCAGCTGAGAGGCCAGCCGACTCATTGCGACGCCCAGTCGTTTGGAGGGGACGGGAGGACCCCTTGGGGACCTAGGGGGTTTTGGCTCTCGCCGATTCCCAGTTGCTTTCGGCGTTGCGCTTGATGTTGGCAAGCTGACGCATTTGCATCGGCCAGTGAATTAGCGGGTAGATCCAGAAGTTGAATGCGCTCGAGCAAGCGGGAACGCATGGCTTGGTAGCCGCTGACCACGAGCACAGTCATCTCGGGAGAAGGGCCAAGAGCCGCGAACAGGCCAAAACCGCCGCGCACCGAGCACGAGGCGCACGACCACGGGCCGGGCGTCGCGCCACTCGAGAACCGTACTGCGGCGCGGGAGTGGTGGGGGGGGCGAAGGCGTCCCAGCGGCCGAAAACGACCACGCAACGTTCATTAGCTTAGTTATAGCTAGTCGTCAGCCCAGAACTCGTCGAACTCATACGTGTCAGGGTGGTAGACGGTTACCTCCGTAATCTTCCGATGGTGGATCTCGTAATCGACTGCGGCGATTACGTCCAGGGACTTGCCCTTTCTTGTCGCCGTCTCCCGCTGGAAGACCACTACGCGCTCGGGCGCGTTCAGTTCATCTAGGACCTCCACCTTGAACGTTCCACCGCTGCGTGCTTTGAGGTCTCCCAGAAAGCCGAGAACAGCGTCAAGCCCTCTGTAGTCCCCGGCGAAGCTGCTACGTCCTGGCTCGTGCCAGACGACTGCCTCCCCCATCACCTCCTTAAGAGCGTCCAAGTCCCCCGAATCGAAATCCTCGTACGCCCGCCGAATGATCGACTCGTACACATCCTCTGCGGTCACTTCATCCCCTCCCTCCTCTCGTATGCCTTCACTATGGACGCATAATGGCCGGTGGCAAGAGGAGAAAGTCCCTATCCAACCCCGACGGAGCTAGCGGCATCGGTCGGAGGTCTCCTGGAGCACCCCCTGATCCCGCCACGGTCTCGTCTCAGCCCGTGGGCACCGCTCCGATGATGTTGGTCACGTGAACCCCCAGTCCCGGCAGCGAGCCGTGCGAGGTGGCGTCCCCGAAGGCGTAAACCGCCCATCGGCCCCGACCACGTAGTAGCCCTGGCCACTGGGGGTCGCCGCGATCCCGGTGATGTTGCTCACGTGGACCCCGATGCCGGGCAGCGAGCCCAAGAACGGGGCGTTGCCGAACACGAAGACCCCGCCGTCAGAACCCACCAGGTTGTAGCCGGTGAAGTTGTTGGTGGGCACGATGCCCACCACGTCATTGACCTTGACGCCCAGCCCCGGGAGCGAGCCGAAGAAGCCAGCGGACTGGCCTGTGGGGAACACGAAGACCCCGCCGTCGGATCCCGCCAGGTCGTAGCCGCCGATCGGCACGATGACGCTGTGGGTGACCGTGGCCGAG
>Ga0209040_10001751_pt1 | contig 17203 bp, 16 predicted proteins | sample BogFormECP12_OM3_FD_188240 | JGI IMG/M metagenome (GOLD analysis project Ga0209040, IMG submission 188240) | Bog forest soil microbial communities from Calvert Island, British Columbia, Canada - ECP12_OM3 (SPAdes) (version 2) | ecosystem: Environmental > Aquatic > Freshwater > Wetlands > Bog ...
CCGGACTATTCGATCGCGGTCGGGGCACCGGCCAAGGTGGTCAAAAACCGGAAGCTGTCCTGGGAGACGTCGGCCGCGCAGCGCGCCGAATTGGCTGCGGCCCTAGCCGACATCGAACGCAAAAAGGCGTCCCACTAACACGCCACTTACCCCGCGGCGCCGCCGGCGGAGGTTATTCGGGGTGGTCATCGACCTTGAAATCGAAGTTGACGTCGCCGGCGTCGACGCTGGTGACGGCCACCGATATGCCGTACTTCTTACCACCGTCGGTGAGTTCACACCGTAGCGCCGCGCCCTCGACGCCTTCAAGTTGTCGGGACAGGTCACCGAATCCGGCTTTTTCCCCACCTGCTGAGTCAGTTTGTCGCTGATAACGCTGGCGACCTGGTTCTTGTCGACCATCTCCACCATGTCGAACTTGACGTCGTTACCGTTGACGCTGGTTACCGTCACGTTGACGTTGAAGACCTGGTTCTTGACCTTCATCTCGCAGTTCAGCTGCGCCCCGACCTTTGCGGGCAGGTCGCCTGGGCAGGTCACCGAGTCGGGCTTGTTGCCGGCGGCGTCCGTCATCTTCGAGGTGATCTGGCCGGCGACGTCGCCCTTGCTCACCGAGTGCGACGAGGATCCGATCGAACACGAACAGGCTCCAGCGCTGGCCATCAGCCCCGCCGCGGCACCGGAAGCCAGCAACGTCCGAACGATCGAGTGAGCCATATCGCCTTCCTGGCATTGTGAACCGTGAATCGGCTGATAATTACATGCCAAACAGGCTTCGGGTGGGCGGTTCAGGCAAACAACTGCAAGCTGCCGCTCAGATGTTGCGGTAGCGGCGCAGCGCCTCGGCGCGCTCGGCATTATGGTCGACTATCGGCGCCGGGTATCCGGGCGGCCGCGCACCTTTTCGCAGATGAGTGTCGACGGCGCCCAACTCGGGGACCCACTGCCGGACGTAATCGCCCGAGGGATCGAACTTCTCGCCCTGCCTGAGCGGGTTGAATACCCGGAAGTACGGCGCCGCGTCCGTACCGCATCCCGCGCACCACTGCCACCCGTGCTGGTTGTTGGCCATGTCTCCGTCGGTGAGTTGATCGAGGAACCATTCGGCGCCCCATTGCCACGGCAAATGAAGGTCCTTGACCAGAAACGATGCGACGATCATTCGCACCCGGTTGTGCATGAAGCCCGTCTCGCGCAGTTGCCGCATCCCGGCATCGACGATCGGGAACCCGGTTTCGCCGGCTTTCCAGGACGCGAAGAGGCGTTTCGCGGCCGCGCCGGTGTCGGTCTGGATGTCGTCGAAGTCGCTGTTCCAGTTGCGCCAGGCGCTGGCCGGCCGGTGATAGAGCACGGCGGCATAAAAGTCGCGGAACGCCAACTGCCGCAAGTAATTCCGTGCACCGGTGGTGCGTAGATCCATATCGGCGACCATGGTCCGTGGGTGAATTGTGCCGAACTTCAGGTGCGCCGACATGCGGCTGGTGCCCTCGAGATCGGGCCGGTTGCGGTCTTCGGCGTAGCGACCCAGTCCGTCGTCGACGAACGCCGCCCATTGCAAAAACGCCGCCGCCTCACCGGTGGCCAGGCCGAGCGTGGCTCCGGGGTCGGGGATTTCGCACTGGTCGAGAGGCAGTCGCGCGGGATCGAGCCACCGTGCCGAGTCGACGCCTGATCGTGCCGGTGGTCGCCACCCGGCTTCGCTCCACTTGCGGAAGAAGGGCGTGAACACCTGGTAGGGGGTGTGGTCCTCTTTCGTGACTCGGCCGGGTGAAACCAGATAAGGCGACCCCGTCGCCACCAGCGGCACCGAACCCATTGCGGCGCGTACCCGTTCGTCGCGGCGCAGCCCGAACGGCGCGAAATCGTCCGATATGTGCACCGATGAGGCGCCGATTTCGTTGGCGATAAAGGGGATTTGCTCTTCGGGCAGGCCGCGGGTGACCAGTAGCCGACCATCCAGGTCGGCGCGCAGTTGCCGCAACGAGTCACCTAAAAACTGCAGGCGGCGTTGGCCTGACGACGCCTCCAGGCGTGGGTCCAGGACGAAGCAGGCGAGCACCTCGTCGCTGCGGGCGGCATCTGATGCAGACGCGAGTGCCGGGTGATCGCGCAACCGTAGATCGCGACGAAACCACAACAATGCGGGCATCATTCGCTCCGACGGTTGAGCCGCCAGATGTCGGTGGACAGCACGGTAGCGAAGGCGCACCACAGCGGATAGGGGAGTAGCGCCAATCCCGCCCGGGGGTGGGCGTGTGCGGTCCGCCTGGCCAGGTCGGCGCTGCTGACCGTCAGTGCGGCGGCGCCGAGTGCGGACGTGCCGAGTTTGTGATTCCGGAAGAACAGCCAACTCCATCCGGCGTTGAGGAGCAGGTTGACGCTCAACGCGGCAATGTAGCGGCGCGCCTCGTCGTGGCGTCCAGCTGTGCGAAACCGGTCGATTGCCGCCGCCGAGCTGCAGGCGATATCGCCGTAGAGGGTGGTCCAAACCACCGGGAACGCGGCGCCGGGTGGCTGGTAGGACGGCTTGCGCAGCCGTGAGTACCAAGAGGGGGCACGTCTGGGACTGGCGATGCTTCCGATGCCGGCTGCCGCAGCGACGGCGAGCGTTGTTGCGGCCAGTGTTGAGAGCCTTGGGTGCGAACGGTTGCTCACGAGGGTCACGTACCCAACCCTTTCAGTAAATTAAACATTAATCAACTGAAATGGTGACCGGATGCGGATATGCTGCCACCACAATGGAGCGTGGTGAGCAATCTGTGGGCCGGGAGGCGTTGGAGTCGCTGATCTCGGCCGATTTGCGGGAGCTGACGGCCGAGTCCGACCAGATCGGCCGACACTTCGCGGTGTCACATGACGTGCGGCCCACCGATTTTCGCGCCCTGCTGCACATCATGGTGGCTGAAACCGCGGGGCAACCGATGACGTCGGGTGATCTCAGCCAGCGGATGGGCCTCTCGGGCGCGGCAATTACGTACTTGGTAGACCGGCTGATCGAATCCGGCCACCTTCGGCGCGACTCCCATCCCGCCGACCGACGCAAGGTCATCCTGCGTTACTCCGAACCCGGCCTCGACACCGCCCGGTCGTTCTTCACTCCGCTGGGGGCACACACCCACGCGGCGCTGGGTGACCTGCCCGACGCCGACTTGGCTGCTGCGCATCGAGTCTTTACCGCGCTCATCGCCGCGATGCGCCGCTTTCAGGACGAATTGGATTCGCGCACACGCTAACTGGTAGACCGCCGCAGCGCTCAATGTTCGTGCCCAAGCAGATGCCGTAAAGCCTTATCGAGGTCAGGCTGGCGAAACCGATGCCCGGATTGGCTGAGCCGGTGGGGGATCACCCGTTGACTGGCGCAGGCGAGTTCGCGGGCGCCCTGCTCGCCGAGCAATAGCCGGGGCCCCAGCGGCGGCACCGGCAACACCGCGGGCCGGCGCAATACGTGCGCCAGTGTGCGCGTGTACTCGGTATTGCGAACCGGTTGCGGCGCTACCGCATTCACCGGCCCGGACAGCGCGGTATCCCACAGCGCGCGGTGATAGACGTCGACCAGGTCGTCAATCCCGATCCAGGGCAGCCACTGTCGGCCATCGCCGAGCCGGCCACCCAGCCCGGCGGCGAACAGCGGACGCATCAGCTTTAACGTGCCGCCGCGAGGGGACTGCACGATGCCGGTGCGCACCCGCACCACCCGCACTCCAGCCTGCTCCGCCGGCGCGGTCGAACCCTCCCAGTCGGCGACGACGTCCGCGAGAAACCCGTCGCCGCGATCACTGTCCTCGGTGAGGGTCTCGTCGCCACGGTCGTACCCGTAGTAGCCGATCGCCGACGCGGAGATCAGTACGGCCTGGCTCGCAGCAGTGCTGGCAAGGAGTTCGGCTAACCGGCGGGTCGGACCAATCCGGCTGTTGCGCACCGCGTTTCGGTGGTCGTCGGTGAACCGGCCGGCGATCGAGGCGCCGGCCAAATGGATAACCGCGTCGATGCCGGTGAGCAGCTCCGGGTCGGGATTGTCGGGGTTCCACCGCCGCTCGTCGCTGCCTTGTGCGGGTCTGCGGACCAGCCGGATGACGCGATGCCCGCCCGTGGTCAGAAATGCGGTCAACGCCGAACCGACCAGTCCCGACGAGCCGGTGATGGCCACGGTCACCGGCGGCAGACCGTGTTCGGCCGCCAGGCGGTGTGCGGCCAAGTCGTCGGCCAGCTGACGGTGCCGGTAGGCGAACATCGGACGCAATGCCCACCCGGGCACCGGCGTGTCGACCCGGTCGGTCACCCGGGTACGGTTGTCGCCGACGTCCTCGAATTCGTGGGTGTGCCGCCACCGCACGGCGATTCGTGCGGGCAGCGAGGCGGGCCCGTCGCTGCCGATGGTATCGACGAACCGTCGCGGCGGATCGTAGGAATCCGCCTGGTGTTCGGCCACCCAGCGCAGCCCGCCCGGCAGCGCGAGCGTGGCGCGCCCGTCCTTGAGCGAGGCCGCCTCGGTGACCAGCCGCATGGGCTGCCACGGCGGCGACAGGCGGTCGAACGCACCCGGCCTGGTATGCCAGGCGAACACCTCGTCGCGGGGCGCGTCGACCACGCTCGAATACACCACCCCCATCCCTCGACGTTACAGGCGAAGCCCGACGCATGCAGCGAGCCATTTGGGGGAACAGTGGTCTGCATGAATGTTCTCCAGGGAATGCGCTCGCTGCTCGACACCGCGCTGGATCGGGCGGTCGTGCCCGGCTACACCAGCGTTGGTTATCGGCTCCGGCAATCGGGCTGGGCGGACGATCCACCGGCGGACGCGCTTCGCGGTCGGACCGCGCTGGTCACCGGCGCGAATCGGGGCATCGGCAAGGCGATCGCCGCCGGCCTGGCCCGACTGGGTGCGACGGTCTTGTTGACCGTCCGCGACCGGCAGAGCGGTGAGCGGGCGTGCGAAGAGATCGTCGCCGCTGACTCCGCTGCCGACGTGCAGGTGCAGGTGTGCGATGTGTCCGACCTGGCCGCCGTCGGCGCCTTCGCCGCGGACTTGACCAGCCGGGTGTGCACGCTCGACGTGCTTATCCACAACGCCGGGGTGCTGCCCGCCACCCGCATCGAGACCGACGATGGCCACGAGATCACCTTGGCCACCCATGTTTTGGGTCCGGTGTTGCTGACCGAGCGCCTACTGCCGATCCTGGCCAAATCCAACGATCCGCGGGTGATCCTGATGTCGTCGGGCGGGATGTACACCCAAGCACTGCCGGCCGACGACCCCGAATACCGCACCGGCCGATACAGCGGTGCCACCGCGTACGCACGCACCAAACGCATACAGGTGGCGTTCACCCCGATCCTTGCCCGCCGCTGGGCCGCCCAGAACGTCCGCGTGTACTCGATGCATCCCGGATGGGCCGACACTCCAGGGGTGGCCTCGTCGCTTCCGGGTTTCCGGATGCTCACCGGGCCGTTGTTGCGCACACCCGCCGAGGGTGCCGACACCGCAGTGTGGCTTGCCGCAACCAGACCGGCACCGCCCACCGGGGGCTTCTGGCACGACCGTCGGCCCCGCCCAGAGCACTATCTGCCTTTGACCCGTTACGGGGACCGCGACCGCCAGCGCGCGTGGCAGTACTGCGCAGACGCGATCGGCGTCGAAAACCCTTGATAGCCAATACAAATTTGCGCGCGCTGTTGGCGAACAGATCTGCTTGGTCGAGTTGCTGGGCCGCGGCGGCATGGGTGAGATGTGGCGGGCGACACGCAAAGCCCGCCGAAAGCATTGGGAACAAAATTATTTAGCGCTTCCCAGCGCATCGACCAACGATGAGGCGCCGCCGTTCTAACGGGCCTCAGAGTCAGTTCTCACCCCGTTGCGAGCTGCGGCTGCGACGCTGAAAGTCGTTTATCAACGGCGTGCCTTGACTGGTGCGGGACCCGGGTCGACGATCGACCTCAACGGCTGCAACGGCTGCAACGGCTGACGTCGCCACAGTCCGGTCCGATCATTGATGTGCTACCTACTCGGATCCGACTGGTGGCGTGAACAAGTCGAGTAGTGAACTACGCGGGTCCGCGCGCCGGCTCGCTGAGACGATTGCCGCACTCCGTCGAACGTCGACGCGAGAACACATCGAAAGGCAGTAAGAATGTTCGCATTCGCGTACGGGGTACAACCCGGCGACACCCTAACCAGCATCGCCCAGAAGTTCGGCGTCACCCTGGTGGGCCTGGAACTGACAAACCCGCAAATCACCGATCCCAACTTGATCTTCCCCGGACAGGTCATCACTATCCCGCCGACCTATGTGGTGCAGCCAGGGGACACACTCAGCGGGATTGCCCAGAAATATCATGTCCCCCTAGGGTTCCTGGAAGCGGCGAACCCGCAGTTCACCGATCCCAACCTGATCGTCCCCGGACAGGTAGTCACCATCCCTGTTCCTCCCCCGCCGCCCCCCCACACCTATGTGGTCCAGCCAGGGGACACACTCAGTGGGATCGCCCAGAAATTCGGCGTCACCCTGACGGCCCTGGAAGCGGCGAACCCGCAGATCAGCGATCCCAACGTGATCTTCCCCGGACAGGTCGTCGTCGTCCCCGCCACGGTCATGACCTATGTGGTGCAGGCAGGGGACACACTCAGCGGGATTGCCCAGAAATTTAGCGTCACCCTGGCGCTCCTGGAAAAGGCGAACCCGCAGATCACCGATCCCAACATGATCTTCCCGGGACAGCTCATCGTCATCCCGTGACCACGGGCCAAGGCTTGGCATGTTGGCCGTCGCCAAGGCTGACCGTGACGAAGCCATCGCCGGGCCCGCGTTCGTGTGACCGGCGGTGTTCATCTACCCCGATGACCCGCACCGTCTAGACGGTGCGGGTCATCGGCCACGATCATCCGAGACGGTCATGTGGTCGGTTGTGAGCAATTACCAGAACTGCCAACGGATTTAACGTGCAACCTGCTACTGGTGAGGTAACCCTTGATAGCTAACGGTCAGGCAAAGCGTGCTCGACGATGGGCAGCCGGGGCTGCGGTTGGCGTTCGCGGCGCTTGGCCGCCAGGTACACCTGTGCGGTCTCCTTAGCTACCGTCTGCCAATCGAAGTCGCAGGTGAGACGTTCCCGGGCAGCCCGGGCGCGCCGCTGCGCGGCGTCTGGATCGTCGAGCACGGTGCGCACCTCTGCGGCCAGCCCCGCGACATCGCGTGGCGGACACGAAACCCCGGTCTGCCCGTCGATCACCGCCTCGCCCAGGCCGTCGATGTTAGACGTCACCAGCGGCGCGCCCGCTGCGGCGGCCTCGAGGGCGACCAGCCCGAACGGCTCATAGTGGCTGGGCAATACCGCGGCGTCGACGCGATGCAGTACCGCCAACAATTCGGCGTGGTCAAGATGCCCGACAAACCGGGTTGCCTTGAGTACCTTGTGTTTACGGGCCTGGTCGACGAGCCAATCCTGCTGGGTGCCCTCCCCGGCGATGGTCAGCGTGGTACCTGGGTGAGTGCGCCTGATCCGTGGCAGCGCTGCGATGACGTCGTGCACACCCTTCTCGTACTCCAGCCGTCCCACGAAGAGCAGCTCGGCGGGTCCGGTGCGCGGACGACGGGCCGCGAACGGCCAGCGCGCCGCGTCAATACCATTGCGGATCACCGTGATCTCGGCCAGACCGGGACCGAACAGTTCGGTGATCTCGTCGCTCATCGACGCCGAACATGTGATCAGCGAATCGGATTCACGGACGAGCCACGACTCGACGGCGTGCACCTGACGGCTGATTGCGCCGGATACCCAGCCGGAATGCCGGCCGGCTTCCGTCGCATGAATCGTGGAAACAATTGGCACGTCATAGAATTGGGCAAGTGCGAGGGCCGGATGGGCTACCAGCCAGTCGTGCGCGTGTACGACGTCGGGACGCCAGGGGCGGTCGCTGCCGTGTCTCTGCAAGGACATGCCGGCGCGAATCATCGCATGACCCATCGCCAGGGTCCAGGCCATCATGTCGTCGCCGAAAGTGAACTCGTGCGGATCCTGTGCGGCCGCGATCACCCGGACGCCCTCACTGATTTCATCGGAGGAGGGGTGTGTGCTGGGATCGGTGCCCGTGGGTCGGCGGGACAGGACGACGACGTCGTGGCCGGCCGCGGCCAGGGCCGTTGACAGGTGATGGACGTGGCGGCCGAGCCCGCCGATCACGACCGGCGGGTACTCCCACGACACCATCAGGATCTTCACGGGCGCCGCCCGTTCGTCCGCCGAGCATTCACCGGGGCAGCCTTCGCGCGTCCAGGGCGCCGAACAGACCGTCGGCGCGATTCCACCCGTCGGCGAGCCGCTGCGCGGCCTCGCGCCGGCCCGACGCCAACGCCCCGGCGATCTCCCGGGTGGCGTGGGCGTGCAGGTGAGCACGGTAGCGGGCGTAGTCGGCGGCCGATTCCTTGCTCACCATGAACGGCCAGTCGCTGGACACGGTCAGCAGCGTCTCGCGCAGGATCTGATCGGCAACGCGATCGCGGGGAATAGGCCCGTCCAGGGATGCCGTCTGCGCCAGCGCCTTGTCGACGGTGGTCAATGCGGTGTCGACCACTTCCGTGTTGAGCTGGACCAGATCGGCCACCTTGTCACCGGCCCACACCTGCCAGTCCTTCCCGGAACCCCAAGAGCTGGGCGGCAATGCGACCGGATCGCCAACGAATCCGTCGGCGATCGCGTCGCGCAGCGTGCCCACTCGTACGCCGGCGGCGGGTAAGGCCCGCAGCATGCGCTGCAGCCACGTCGGCCCCTCGTACCACCAATGGCCGAACAACTCGGTGTCAAAGGCGGCAATCACGTGCGCGGGCCGCCCGATGCGCTCGGACTCGGCCAGTAGCCGCTTGCGTACCACCTCGACGAAGTCGTCGACGTGGACGTCGACCGCGTGATCTGCGCGCTCGGGATCGTAGGCCGCCTTGGCATCCGACGACACATTGCGCCCGGTGACCCTGGCCGGCTTGAGGCCGGTGAGGTGGTCATAGGTGTGGAAATCACGGTAAGCCGCGTGCCCGGGATAGCCGGATTTCGGCGACCACACCCGGTAGCTGACCTGCAGGTCGCGCCCGAACGCGATCACACCGGTGTCGCCGACCGGCCGACCCAGCGCGGTGTCACCATGCAATGTCGGGCCGTCGACCATGAAGTGAGTGACCCCCGCGGCGGCGTAATCGTGCTCCATGCCCGGGGCGTACGCGCATTCTGGCGCCCAGATCCCGGCCGGGCGGTGCGCCAGCCGCAGCCGAGCGTCGGCCAGGCCTTCGCGCAGCGCGAACTCGCGCAGCCGCGGCGCCAGCAGCGGCTGGAACGGGTGAGCCAATGGGCCGCCCAGCAGCTCGACTGTGCCGGCGTCGATCAGGCTGCGCAGCAGCGGGCTGCCGCCATGCCGCCACAGGGTGGCGAAGTCGTCGAGCGCCTGATCCGCCTCCGCGCATTCGCGAATTCCGAAGGCCCGCAACGCCTCTGGTGTGCATGACTGGTAACTGGCCGACTTCGATCGGAGTGCCGACCGCACGCTGGCCGCCTCCGCGGCGCGCAGCCGCCAGTTGGCGAGCCAGTGATGCATTCCGTCCAGGCAATACGGGTCGTCGAGCTGGGCGTTGACCACCGGAGTAATCCCGAGCGTGATCTGGGGGCCCCTCCCGCTTGCGGGGGACCGATGCCGGTCCTCTTCGGCCAGCGCGAGTAGCACCCGCAGCAGCGGCAGGTAGGCAGCCGCCCACGACTGGTACAGCCATTCCTCGCCGACCGGCCAGCGGCCGTGGTGGGCCAGCCAGGGCAGGTGGGTGTGCAGAACCAGGGTGAACAGACCGGGCACGGGGCTGGCGGATGTGCTCACGGCCGCACCGCGATCGCGATCAGATCCAGGCTGTCATCTATGTCACGTATGTCACGGTCGTGCGAATCGACCAGGTCGAAGTCGTCACAGTTGACGGCGGCGACATCCGCCCGCAGCTCGGGCGACCACGGCGCATCGGCCACCGCCCGCGCGATCTGCGCGTCGATGATGGAGCCACCGTGGCGGGCGTCCATCTCCCGCAGCCGCGGACCGTGGAACAGACCGCTGATCGACACCTGGGAGAAACCCGCGTCGACCAGCAACTGGGTCAGCTCGTCGGCGTTGAGTTCACGGGTGTGAAACGGGTTGATCGGGGTGTCACGGCCCGGGGAGAAGGTGATCCGGTTGGGGGTGGACGCCATCAGCAACCCTGAGGGACGCAGCACCCGGGCACACTCGGCCACGAACTGACCCTGGTCCCACAGGTGCTCGATGACCTGGAAGTTCACCACGATGTCCACCGACGCGTCGGGCAGCGGTAACGCGGCCAGGTTTGCCCGTATGACCTCCACCCCGGGGTAGCGGCTGCGGACATGGACCACCGCGGCCTCGTCGTAGTCCACCGCGACGACCCGACGGGCGACGCCGGCGATCAGGTCGGCGCCGTAGCCCTCGCCACAGCCGGCCTCGAGCACCTCGCGGCCCGCGCAGCGTGGCGCCAGCCGCTGGTAAACCACCTCGTGGCGGCGAAACCAGTAGTTCTCGATGTCCAGATCGGGGATGGTGCGCTCGCCCGTGAGCGTCAGCACGGCGTCAGCCGCCGGCGAGGTTCCGTCGGGGATGCGGTGGGGAACGTCGGGGACGAATGCGCTCATTGCATAGGCAGGCTAACGCGAAGTGTCCGATTCGCGAACCGCGCACTGGGGCCGCCCTTGCTGGCGGGGGAGAGACAGGCGACGGAAACCGCAGGACGACCCGCTATGGTGTGAGAGCGGACCGCACAAAGTTACCCGCCAGTAACACGCCGGTGCGGTTGCTGAACCCCTGACCCAGGTCTCGTAGTCGACCGCTGCGGGACTCCTTCGAGGAGGACGAACCACACTCATGACGAACATCGTGGTCCTGATCAAGCAGGTCCCAGACACCTGGTCAGAACGCAAGCTGACCGACGGCGATTTCACACTGGACCGCGAGGCCGCCGACGCGGTGCTGGACGAGATCAACGAGCGCGCCGTGGAAGAGGCCCTGCAGATCCGGGAGAAAGAGGCCGCCGACGGCGTCGAGGGCTCGGTCACAGTGCTGACGGCGGGCCCCGAACGGGCCAGCGAGGCGATCCGCAAGGCCCTGTCGATGGGCGCCGACAAGGCCGTCCACCTCAAAGACGACGGCATGCACGGCTCGGACGTCATCCAGACCGGGTGGGCGCTGGCGCGCGCGCTGGGCACCGTCGAGGGCACGGAGCTGGTCATCGCCGGCAACGAGGCCACCGACGGCGTCGGCGGCGCGGTGCCGGCCATCATCGCCGAGTACCTGGGCCTGCCGCAGCTCACCCACCTGCGCAAAGTGTCGGTCGAAGGGGGCAAAATCACCGGCGAGCGGGAGACCGACGACGGCGTGTTCACCCTCGAGGCCACACTGCCGGCGGTGGTGAGTGTGACCGAGAAGATCAATGAGCCGCGCTTCCCCTCCTTCAAAGGCATCATGGCCGCCAAGAAGAAGGAGGTCAGGGTGCTGACCCTGGCTGAAATCGGGGTAGAGGGCGACGAGGTCGGGCTGGCCAATGCCGGGTCGACGGTGGTGGCGTCGACGCCGAAGCCGGCCAAAACCGCGGGTGAGAAGGTCACCGACGAGGGCGAAGGCGGCAACCAGATCGCGCAATACCTGGTCGCCCAGAAAATCATTTAGTCGCAGATCCCAGAGACGAGAAGAGCGATATAACCCATGGCTGAAGTATTGGTGCTCGCCGAGCACGCCGAAGGTGCGCTGAAGAAGGTCAGCGCCGAATTGATCACCGCCGCCCGGGCGCTGGGCGAGCCGGCCGCCGTCGTGGTCGGCGCGCCGGGGACGGCCGCGCCGCTGATCGACGGGCTGAAGGCGGCCGGCGCCGCCAAGATCTACGTCGCCGAGTCCGACGACGTCGACAAATACCTGATCACCCCGGTGGTCGACGTACTGGCCGGGCTGGCCGAATCCAACGCGCCGGCCGCCGTGTTGCTGGCTGCCACCGCCGACGGCAAGGAAATCGCCGGTCGGCTCGCGGCCCGAATCGGGTCCGGTCTGCTGGTCGACGTGGTCGAGGTGAAGCAGGGCGCCAAGGCAGTGCACTCCATCTTCGGCGGCGCGTTCACCGTCGAGGCGCAGGCCAACGGCGACACCCCGGTGATCACGGTGCGTGCCGGGGCCATCGAGGCAGAGCCGGCCGACGGCGCGGGTGAGCAGGTCAGCGTGGAAGTGCCTGCTCCCGCCGAGAACGCCACCAAGATCACCGCCCGCGAGCCGGCGGTCGCCGGTGACCGGCCGGAACTGACCGAGGCCACCATCGTGGTGTCCGGTGGTCGCGGTGTCGGCAGCGCGGAAAACTTCAGCGTGGTCGAGGCGCTGGCGGACTCGCTCGGTGCCGCCGTTGGGGCGTCCCGCGCCGCGGTCGACTCCGGCTACTACCCGGGCCAGTTCCAGGTGGGTCAGACCGGCAAGACGGTGTCGCCGCAGCTCTACATCGCGCTGGGCATCTCGGGGGCCATCCAGCACCGCGCGGGCATGCAGACCTCGAAGACCATCGTGGCGGTCAACAAAGACGAAGAGGCACCCATCTTTGAGATCGCGGACTACGGCATTGTCGGCGACCTGTTCAAGGTGGCCCCACAGCTGACCGACGCGATCAAGGCGCGCAAGGGCTGACACCCCGTTTAACCAGCAGTTAACGGCCCCGCAGGCTACCTGCGGGGCCGTTATTATTTTGCGACATTTCGTCATCTAGCGTGCACCGACACGTCATAGCGCCGATGCCGATTAGCACATCGATTACGCAACTTTGGTGGCATGAGCATTGCTTCCGTCCTGATACCCAGCGACAAGCCGGACGCCGCGGCGGCCCCAGCGTCGGGTCCGCGCTACTCCCTGTTGCTGTCCACCGATGCCACCCTCGTCGAGGCCGCGCAGCGGCTTCGATTCGACGTGTTCACCAGCACGCCCGGCTTCACATTGCCGGCGGGGCCCCAAACGGGTGATTTCGGGCAACGGGATGGCCTTGATGTTGACCGGTTTGACGAGTACTGCGACCACCTGCTGGTTCGCGACGACGACACCGGGGAGCTGGTCGGTTGTTACCGGATGCTGGCGCCGGCGGGTGCCATCGCGGCCGGAGGCCTTTATACCGCGACAGAATTCGACCTTCGTTCGTTCGACCCGCTGCGCGCGTCATTGGTGGAGATGGGACGAGCCGTGGTGCGTGAAGGCCACCGCAACGGTGGCGTGGTGCTGCTGATGTGGGCCGGCATCCTGGCCTACCTGGACCGATACGGCTACGACTACGTGACCGGCTGCGTTTCCGTCCCGATCGGCGACGACGCCGACGGAGACGTCCCGGGCAGCCAGCTGCGCGGCGTCCGCGACTTCATCCTGAGCCGCCACGCCGCACCGCCGCAGTACCGGGTACGCCCCCACCGGCCCGTGCTCGTCGACGGGAAGACCATCGACGACATTGCCCCGCCGCCGCGGACGTCGGTTCCGGCGCTGATGCGCGGCTACCTGCGGCTGGGCGCCCAGGTCTGCGGCGAACCCGCGCACGACCCGGACTTCGGTGTCGGCGACTTCTGCGTGCTGCTGGACAAACGGCGCGCTGATACCCGATATCTGCGAAGACTGCGGTCGGTATCGGCGGCCACTGAAATGGCGGGCGGCGACCGATGAGCGCTCCCGCAGTCACCGCCCACGCCTGGCTACCGCGCAACTCGTGCGACCTCAGCTGTGTGGGTATCGGCAGCGCTGCACAATCGCGGCGGTCGCTGGTGGTGCTGCGGGTAGCGCTTCGCGTGATGTTGGCGCTGCTGTTGGCGCCGGGGGTGCCGCTGATGGTGGTGCCGTTGCCGGGCCAGACGAAGGTGCAACGCATCTACTGCCGTTTGGTGCTGCGCTGCTTCGGTGTCCGGATCACGGTGTCGGGCAGTCCGATTCGAAACCTGCGTGGGGTCCTGGTGGTCAGTGGCCACATCTCCTGGTTGGACGCCTTCTGCATCGGTTCGGTGTTACCTGGGTCCTTCGTCGCTCGCGCCGATATGTTCACCGGGGGCGCGATCGGGCTCGTGGCGCACATCATGAAGGTCATCCCGATCGAACGGGCCAGTTTGCGGCGGCTGCCCGGGGTGGTGGACGCCGTCGCACGCCGACTGCGCGCCGGTCAGACGGTGGTGGCCTTCCCGGAGGGCACCACCTGGTGCGGCTGGCACGGCAATGATGTGGGGGATGGGGCCCGAGGAGGGCAGACGCATAAAGGGTCCGGGTCCTTCTACCCGGCAATGTTTCAGGCCGCGATCGATGCTGCCCGTCCGGTGCAGCCACTTCGGCTGACCTATCACCACGTTGACGGCAGCGTTTCGACAGCTCCGGCGTTCGTCGGCGACGACACATTGTTCCGGTCGATCTGCCGGCTGCTCACCGTGCGCCGCACCGTGGCTCGGGTGCACGTCGAATCCCTGCAGCTGCCGGGCACCAATCGGCGCGACCTGGCCCGCCGCTGCCAGTCCGCGGTACTGGTCGTAGCGCCTGCGCAACCAGGCCACGGGCACGCTCGGGTGGCATAAGCGTTCAAGAGCCCGCGGGCCGGCCGGTATCCTGGGGCGCGTCATGGTCTACCTGGATCACGCCGCCAGCACCCCGACGCACGCCGCCGCCGTCGAGGCGATGACGGCCGTGTTCGGCACCGTGGGCAACGCCTCGTCGCTGCACACCAGCGGCCGGGCGGCGCGGCGTCGGATCGAGGAATCCCGTGAGCTGATCGCCGACAAACTGGGCGCGCGCCCGTCGGAGGTGATCTTCACCGCGGGCGGCACCGAGAGCGACAACCTGGCCGTCAAGGGGATCTACTGGGCCCGCCGCGACGCAGACCCGCGTCAGCGGCGGATCGTCACCAGCGAGGTGGAACACCACGCGGTCCTTGACTCGGTCAACTGGCTCGTCGAACACGAAGGCGCGCAGGTGACCTGGCTGCCCACCGCTGCCGACGGTTCGGTGTCCGCGGCCGCGCTGCGCGAGGTTCTGCAGAGCCACGACGACGTCGCGCTGGTCTCGGTGATGTGGGCCAACAACGAGGTCGGCACCATCATGCCGACGGGCGAACTCGCCGCCGTCGCCGCTGAGTTCGGGGTCCCGATGCACAGCGATGCCGTTCAGGCGGTAGGTCAGCTGCCGGTCGAGTTCGGTGCCAGCGGGCTTTCGGCGATGAGCGTGACCGCGCACAAGTTCGGCGGCCCGCCCGGTGTGGGCGCGTTGTTGTTACGGCGGGACGTCAGCTGCGTGCCGCTGCTGCACGGTGGTGGGCAGGAACGCGACATTCGCTCCGGCACACCGGATGTCGCTAGCACTGTCGGGATGGCCGCGGCCGCACAGATCGCGGTGGAAGGGCTGGACGCCAACAGCGCGCGGCTGCGGGTGTTGCGCGACCGGCTGATCAAGGGTGTGTTGGCCGAGATCGACGACGTTCGCCTCAACGGTGCCCGCGACCTGCTGCGGCTTCCGGGCAACGCGCACTTCACCTTCCGCGGCTGTGAAGGTGATGCGCTATTGATGTTGTTGGACGCCAACGGAATCGAATGCTCGACCGGATCGGCCTGCACCGCCGGTGTCCCGCAGGCGTCGCATGTGCTGATCGCGATGGGCGCCGATCCTGCCGCTGCCCGTGGGTCGCTGCGGCTTTCGTTGGGGCACAACAGTGTTGATGCAGATGTTGACGCGGCGCTACACGTGCTGCCGCCGGCGGTGGACCGTGCGCGCCGGGCGGCGCTGGCCGCCATGGGGGCGTCCCGGTGAGAGTTCTCGCCGCGATGAGCGGTGGCGTGGATTCGTCGGTCGCTGCCGCCCGCATGGTCGATGCCGGTCACGACGTGGTCGGTGTGCACCTGGCGCTGTCGAGCGCTCCGGGCACGCTGCGCACCGGCTCGCGCGGCTGCTGCTCCAAAGAGGACGCCTCAGACGCGCGCCGCGTCGCCGATGTACTCGGAATCCCTTTCTATGTATGGGATTTCGCGGAGAAGTTCAAAGCAGCGGTGATCGACGAATTCGTGTCGTCCTATGCCCGCGGCGAAACCCCGAACCCCTGCGTGCGGTGCAATCAGCGGATCAAGTTCGCGGCGTTGTCCGCCAGAGCCGTCGCGCTGGGCTTCGACACGGTAGCCACCGGTCACTATGCCCGGCTGTCGGATGGAAGGCTGCGCCGCGCTGTCGACCGGGACAAGGACCAGTCCTACGTGCTGGCCGTGCTGACCGCCGAGCAGTTGCGCCACGCCGCGTTTCCGATCGGGGATACCCCTAAGCCGCAGATCCGTGCCGAGGCCGCCCGTCGCGGCCTCGCGGTTGCCGAGAAGCCGGACAGTCACGACATCTGCTTCATCCCGTCCGGGAACACCCAAGCTTTTCTGGGTGAGCGCATCGGGGTTCGCCGCGGCAGCGTGGTCAACGCCGACGGTGCGGTGCTTGCCGAGCATGACGGGGTGCACGGTTTCACCATCGGCCAGCGCAAAGGCCTGGGCATCGCCGGGCCGGGACCGGACGGGCGCCCGCGCTACGTGACGGCGATCGACGCCGACACCGCGACCGTTCACGTGGGCGACATGGCCGACCTCGATGTGCACGCGTTGACCGGGCGAGGGCCTGTCTTCACCGCGGGGGCAGCGCCATCGAGTCCTATCGAGTGTGCGGTTCAAGTGCGTGCGCACGGTGAAATCGCCAGTGCGGTGGCCGAATTGGTTGACGACGAACTGCTCGTGCGGTTGCAGACCCCGGTGCGCGGGGTGGCCCGTGGCCAGACGGTGGTGCTCTATCGTCCCGACGCCGATGGCGACGAGGTGCTCGGCAGCGCCACCATCGCGGGGACGTCCCGCTACTCGACCGTCACGTCTTAACCCCCTGGCACGTTGGCGGCGATGTTCGTCATCACGATGTCGGACACCGAATCCGGAAAGCCGCAGAAGGTGACCTCCAACAACGCCAGCGACAAGACTCGGTAGTCGCGCCCGCAGTCGCCGGGGCGGATGCGTAGTGAGTCGGCGTCGGCCTTGAATTCGCCCACGTACAGGTCCCCGGACGAGCTGGCGGCACAGTCCCCGACGGTGGTCACCAGCGCGCTGAAGGCCTTACGGGCGGTGCCGGCGTCCCGGTAGGCCGCGGCGCCCTCGGAGATCAGGGCCCCCTTGGGTGGGT
>Ga0209040_10001752_pt1 | contig 17201 bp, 14 predicted proteins | sample BogFormECP12_OM3_FD_188240 | JGI IMG/M metagenome (GOLD analysis project Ga0209040, IMG submission 188240) | Bog forest soil microbial communities from Calvert Island, British Columbia, Canada - ECP12_OM3 (SPAdes) (version 2) | ecosystem: Environmental > Aquatic > Freshwater > Wetlands > Bog ...
TCCACTTCACCCGCGCCGGATACGAGCGCCTGACCGCGGCCACGGCGCGAGCGCTCGCGGCCCAGTAACCCTCACCCCAACACTCTCCCGCAAAGCCCGCCGAGAGACGGGCGTCTTACGACGCCCTATGCGGGAGAGGGGGGCGCTACCCTTCTCCCGCTTGCGGGAGAATGTGGCCCGAAGGGCCGGATGGGGGCGGCCAGATGAAGGCTTCGGCTCCTAATCTGCTTTCCCCACTCCCGCCTGTCGGGGTGACGATCTCGCTCGCCACACCTGCCTCGCCCCATTGAGAACCCAGCGCCAATATCATAGCCTCGTCGTGGTAAACTCTTCTGGCGCACGCGCACGCGGGGGGCGATTGCTTGGAAGCGGAACGCCGGCAAGTCGTCATTCTCTTCGCGGACATGGTTGGCTTCACCATGTTCTCGGAGCGCTTCGGCGAGGAGGCTGCGTTCGGCGTCGTACGGAGCCTCTCGCAAGTCGTCGAGCGCGCGGTTCGGGTCGAGGGCGCCCGGATCCAGAACATTGTCGGCGATGGGGTGATGGTGGCGTTCGGCGCGCCGACCGCGCTCGAGGACGCGCCGCTTCGCGCTTGCCGCACGGCGTTGTCCATCCTCGCGAGCCTCAAGCCGGTCTGGGCCGAGGTCGAGGCCAAATTCGGCGTCCGGCCGGACGTTCGGATTGGCGTCAGCGCGGGGCCGGCGGTTTTCGGGCATCTCCAGGCGGGCGGAGGCGCGGGGCTCACGGTCCTCGGGGACACCGTGAACGTCGCGTCGCGGCTGCAGGCCTTGGCCGAGCCGGGGACGGTGCTCCTCAGCGAGGCGGCGTATCGGCTGGTCGAGGGTTTGGTCGAGGCGACCTTCGCGGGCGCGCACCCGATCAAGGGGCGCGCCGCCGCCGAGAAGGTCTATCGCCTGAATGCGGTGCGCGGCAACCCGACGCGCTTCGCCGCGTCGGTCAGCAGAGGTCTGACGGCTTTCGCCGGCCGCGACCGGGAGCTTGATGCGCTCGAGCGCGCTTTCGAAGCGACTCGCTCGGGCGTCCAGATCGTCGACATCGTCGGCGAGCCCGGCATCGGCAAGACCCGCCTGCTGCATGAGTTTCGCGCTCGCTCCGACCGGCGGCGAGCCTGGATTCTCTCCAGCTTCTGCACGTCTGACCGGCGACAGACGCCGTACCAAGCCTTCCTCGATTTCGTGCGTGAAGCTTTCCGCATCGCGCCCGGCGAGGACCCCGCCTCGATCAAGGCCAGGCTGGACGAGGGGCTTTCCGCGCTTGGGCTCGGCTCCCGCCAGAATCTGGACCTTCTCCTGAACCTGCTCGGTCACGAGCCGCAGCGCGGCGGCCTCGCGGGGCTGGACGGGGTCTTGATCGGACTTAGGACTAGGGAGCTGTTGCGGCGCATCATCGAGGGGCGATCGCGCCTTGCGCCGCTCATTCTGCTCGTCGAGGACATTCATTGGATCGACAGCGCCTCTGAAGCGTTGCTCGGCGCGCTGGCGGCGATCGATGATCCGCTGCCGATCCTCATCCTGCACACCCGAAGGCCGAACCACGCGCCACCCTGGGCGGAAAGACCCCGCGTGACGCGGCTCGCGCTCGATCCGCTGTCGGCGCGCGACACCTCGCGCATCGCCCAACAGCGCCTCGGCGTCGATGAGCTGCCCGAGGCCCTCGCCGCGGTCATCGCAGCGAAGGCGGAGGGCAACCCGCTGTTCGCCGAAGAGATCGCGAACTTCCTGATCGAGAGCAGCGTGGTCACCCGCGGCGCCGCTGGCGTCACGTTCGATCCGGCCGCCGTGACGGCCGCGCTGCCGCAGAGCGTCCAGTCGATTCTCGCTTCGCGCGTCGATCAACTGCCGCGCGAGGCGCGAAACCTGTTGCAAACCGCGGCTGTGATCGGGCGCCGGTTCGATCCGCATCTCGTGCTCGCTCTGACAGACGGACGCAACCGCGAAGGCTCGTCCTTCGCCGCCATGGAGGCCGCGGACCTCATCCACCGTGACGAGCCGTCAGGCGACTATGTGTTCAAGCACGTCCTTCTCCGCGACGCGATCTATAACCGCCTGCTCGACGGTCCTCGCGCAGCAATGCACCTCAAGGTCGCCGAGGAGCTCGAGCGTCGGAGCGGCAACGCGCTGCTCGAGAACGCCGAATCGCTCGCCCATCATTTCGCCGCTGCGCAGCACGCCGCAAAGGCGTTCAAGTACTCCGCGACGGCTGCGCGCAAGAGCCTCAACGTCTACGCCATCGCCGAGGCCGAGGCGTACTTCCGCAGGGCGCTTGCGACCTTCGAGCGGGATTCGTCCTCAGCCGAGCCGCTGGAGGCGGCGCGCGTCGTCGTCGGCCTGCTCGAAACGCTGATGCTGAAGAGCGACTACCGCGACGCAGGAATGATCGCCGAGACGTACATGCCGCTGGTCAAGCAGGCTGGGGAGACGCCGGAGCTGGTCACGGCCTATTATTACCAGACGCTCTCGCTGGTGCAGCGTTACGAGCTGCGCGCAGCCAACGAGCTGATGACCGAGGCGGTCGCCATCGCCGAGCGGGTCGGCGACGGGCGGGCGCGGGCTTACGCTCGCGCCGGCCTCCTGCATTGCAGGACCCGGCTCGGGCTCGACACGCTCGAAGAGGCCGAGCGGCGAAAGGCCGAGGTGATGGCGGACTGCCAACAGTTCGGCGACAACTTCCTGCGCAATTCGGCCTATTTCTTCGTCACCTGGGACTATCTCTACCGCGGACTCATCAAGGACGCGCGCGCGATCGCGATCAAGCTCATCGCCTCGGACGAAGCGAGCGGCGACCCGCGCGGGATCGGCTTCGCCAACTGGATCCTCGGCTGGATCAACGTCATCGGCGGCTTTCCCGAAGCGGCGATCGCCCATGCCGACGAATGCCTGCGGGTGGCGATCGCGCCGTTCGACCGGCTGCAGGCCAAGATCATCAAAACGGTCGGCGCAATCTTTTCTGGTCGGGGCGACGAGGGATTGGCCCGGATCGAGGCGCTCAACGTCGAATTTAAGCGGCTCGGCGCCCTTTACAGTGTCCTCGAGGGACCCCGCGGAGCGGCGCTGATCGAAACTGGGCGCATCACCCAGGGAATTCGCCTTATTGAACAGGCGATCGCAGCACGCGAAGCCGCCGGCGACCGAACCCAAGCCTCCTTCATCCGCATTCTGCTCGCAGAAGTCTACATTCAGATTCTGGCCGGCGGACGAAAGCCCCCGGCTGCGGTGATGGTGCGGAACCTCCCGACTTTGGCGGCGGCGCGATTGCGAGGCGTGCGCCGCGCCCGCGTCCTTCTGGATGCGGCCGCGGCGAACAAACAGTTCAGCCGGGAGGGCGCCGCCATTGCCCGCATCGACTTCGACCGCGGCCAGCTGTGGGAAATGCGCGGCGGGCGGGCGGAAGCGCGCGGATGTTATGAGCGGGCGCGGGCCATCGCGGACGCGCAAGGACTTGCGCCGTTGCGCAGGCGCAGCGAAATCGCGCTGGCGCGGCTCGCGTAGGGGGATGGGCGCAGGCGGTTTACGCGCGGAAATGCGTTTCCATTGCGCAAAACAGATTGCAAGTTGAATCGGTTAGTGTTATTTTGACAAGACGCTCAGGTTTTTCGCGCGGGGAACCGCGGATGCCGATTTTTGACGACATCATTTCGTCGAAGCTCGTTTGGCCGGTCGAGGCGCGCTGGCCGTGGCGGCGAGCGAACGCTTTGATCGACCGGTTCCGCGCGCGCTTTCCGGAAATCTACTACGACGTCTACTGGGAAACCCGGCTGATGAACGCCCAGGCCTATATCGGCGAGCATGGGCGCTCGGTCCGGCTTTACGGTGGCCTCGGCCGGCACCGGCAGGTCGGCGTCGAGGGGATCGCCTTCGCCCTGGCGCACGAGACCGGACACCATCTCGGCGGTCCGCCGCATCATGAATTCTACACCACTATTAGCAGCGAGGAGCGGGCGAACGAATGGGCCGAGGGGACCGGCCTGTCGCTCGTATTCGGCGAGAAAGTCGCGCGCCGCTATGTGCGCCGCGGCGTCGCCCAACTCGCGGCGGTTTGGAAGAAATATCGCGAACGATACGAGACCGTGCGAGAGCTTGAAGCGAACGCAGGCAGGTAAGTAGGAGGACGCTATGGGAATGCTATTCAATACTGACGACACTCTTGATTGGGTTAAACTTGGGCATCAAAAGTTTAGAGCAGCTTGGGCAACCTTTCAGGGTGCGCACACGACTTGGGACCCAATATTTCGAAACTTGGGCCGCTGGTGGCCTCCCATCTTATAATACTCTTAGCGGCGCGCCGCTAAACTTGGTCCATTCAACAAAAAACGCTAGGTGGACAGCTTGGTTAACCCTCATGGACGCGGCGGGCGTGTCACCAACAATTGGAGGATACATTGCGGATGGAATAAGCAATATTATGCATACTTTCTCTGGCGTTGAGTTTCACTTGGTCGCACACCGGGCGATATCGGCAACTTACGCAGATCTTGCAGATCTTGACCCGAGTACCCATCCCAACACTACATATACTAAAAGCATTACAATTCATACGGTAACCTGGGATAACCTAGCTCCATAGCCCAGACAGTCCACTCCGCGTCCTTCACCTTGGGTTAGGGGCGCGAACGAAGCGGGGGTCAAGTTATCGGAGGGATAGCGAGCCCAGCGCATGAAGCGCGGCGAAGAGCATATCGATGCTGGGGAGAGCGGCCGAAATAGCGGGATGCGGGACTTGGACAGGCGCCGGACCGACCTCAATTTGGCCCCGAGCTTCGCGAGAATGACGTCTTTCACGCGACGCAAGCAAGGATCAGCCATGGATGGCCTTCGCGTTTCCGAGCACGCTTCCGAGACCGGTTGCTGGCGCATCGCAAGCGTCGCGCCGCGGGGGCCTCTCGCAGCATACGTCAGCGCGTTCAACGCCTACGAAGAGCGCGGCGCCTCGTTTCGCCGCCGCCGGGAGCTGCCCGACGGTTCTGCGGTGCTGGTCTTCAATCTGGGCAGCGAGCTGCGCGTCGAGCTGTCCGCGGACGCGCGGCGGTCCTTCGGCGAAGGCCAAGGATTCTTCAGCGGCGCGAGCGCGACCTACGCCGTCACGGAGACGGACGGGGGCCAGTCGGGCGCGCAGATCAAATTCAGCCTGCTTGGCGCGCGACTTTTCCTCGGGCTGCCTCTCGGAGAGTTTGGCGACGCGCTCATCGATGCGTCGCAAGCTTTCGGCCAAACCGCCACGGAGCTCAGGGACCGCCTAGCGGAGGCGCGGTCGCAGGTCGAGAGGCTCAATCTGCTCGCGCGAGCCGCCGTGCCGAGGCTGAGTTCGGAAGATGCGATTGCGCCTGGGCTGGCGTTCGCCTTCCGGCACCTGAGCCGCGCCGACGTTCGGATCGCGGACGTCGCCCGCGAGGTCGGGATGAGCCGCGAGCGCTTTTCGAAGGCGTTCCGCCGGGAGTTCGGTCCGTCGCCGAAGACCTTCGCGCGGATCCGGCGTTTTGCGCGCACGCTCCGCGCGCGGGAACGGGAGCCGTCTCTCAACGGGGCCGCGCTCGCCGCGCAATGCGGCTACGTCGACCAGGCCCACATGGTCCACGAATTCCGGGAATTCGCCGGCAGCCCGCCCTCCGCGCTGTGGCGGCAGGAACTGCCGGACGCCGGCGGATTCATCGACTAAAGCGAGGCGACACATTTCCACAAGACCGGCGCCAGCCGCGCGCTTAATGCGTGAGCGTGTCAGCACGAACGACGGAGACCGACCGATGTCGACGACCCCGAGACCGCCTCAGATCATCCCTTATCTGTTCTACCGCGACGTTCCCGCCGCGCTCGACTTCCTCACCCGCGCCTTCGGCTTCAAGGAGGAGATGCGCGTCGGCACGCCGAGCGGCGGCATACACGGCGAAGCCTCCTTTCAGGGCCAGCTCGTCATGATGGGCCAGGGCGTCCACGAGCGCAGCCTGAAGACGCCGAAGGCGGTCGGCGCAGCGACCATGGGCGTGTTTGTCTATCTTGACGACGTCGACAAACATTACGAGGTCGCCAAAGCGGCGGGCGCGGAAATCGTCCATCCGCCGAAGGACGCACCCTACGGGCGAACCTACTGGGCGAACGATCCCGATGGACATCCCTGGTTCTTCACGAGCCCGCCAAAGGCGGGGTAGCCGTTGCACGGCCCAGCGACCCTGACCCCTCTCCCGCGTAGCCCGTCGAGAGACGGGCGTCATTCGACGCCCTACGCGGGAGAGGGGGTCATGCCTTCCCCCATCCGCCTCCAGTCGGCGTGACGATCTCGATCGCTTCGCTCGCCTCGACCTGAGTCTGGGCGCAGCCGGGCAGGATCTCGATGCGACCGTCGTTGCGGCGGATCGAATTGCGGCCGAGCTCGCCGGGCTCGCCGCCTATCGCGCCGGGATTGGGCGCGACGCGATGGCCGCTCAGCACGGCGACATTCATGTCCCTCAGAAACCGGATGCGGCGCAGCGTGCCGTCGCCGGCCTTCCACCGCCCTTTGCCGCCGGAGCCGCGGCGGATGTGAAAGTCTTCCAGCACGACCGGAAAGCGGCTCTCCAGCACCTCCGGGTCGGTCAGGCGCGAATTCGTCATATGCGTGTGGACCGCGCTCGCGCCGTCGAAGCCGGGGCCGGCCGGCGCGCCCGAGCAGATCGTCTCGTAGTACTGGTAATGCTCGTCGCCGAAGGTGAGGTTGTTCATCGTGCCCTGCGCTGAGCCGAGCGCCCGAAGCGCGGCGAAGAGCGTGTCGGTCACCGCCTGCGACACTTCGACATTGCCCGCCACCACCGCGGCCGGATAGCGGGGCGAAAGCATCGAGCCCTCCGGCAGAATGACCCGGATCGGCCTCAGGCAGCCGGCGTTCATCGGGATGTCGTCGTCGACCATCACGCGAAAGACATAGAGCACGGCGGCGCGCGTGACCGGCTCGGGCGCGTTGAAATTGTCCGGCTGCTGCGGCGACGTGCCGGTGAAGTCGACCGTCGCCTCGCGCTTCTCTTTGTCGACGCTGATCCGGACCTTGATGACCGCGCCCTGGTCGGAGACGGACGAGGCCTCGCTGTCGACCAGCCGGTCGATCACCCGCCGCACGCTCTCGTCGGCGTTGTCCTGCACATGGCCCATATAGGCCTCGACCGTCTCGAGGCTGAAGGCCTCGACCATACGCCTGAGTTCATGCACGCCCTTCTCGTTGGCGGCGATCTGCGCTTTGAGGTCGTTGACGTTCTGCAGCGGATTGCGCGCGGGCCAGGGTCCGCTCGCCAGCAGGTCATAGAGCTCGCGCTCGCGGAAGCGCCCGCGTTCGACCAGCAGGAAATTGTCGATATAGACGCCCTCCTCGTGGATCGAAGTCGCGAGCGGGCTCATCGATCCCGGCGCGACGCCGCCGATGTCGGCATGGTGGCCGCGCGATGCCGTCCAGAAGAGAATGGTCTTGCCGGCCTCGTCGAAGACGGGCGTGCAGACTGTGATGTCAGGCAGATGCGTGCCCCCGTTATAGGGCGCGTTGAGCGCGAACACGTCGCCGGGGCGGATGCGCCCCTCGTTGTCACGCATGATCGTCTCGACCGAACGATCCATCGAGCCGAGATGCACCGGCATGTGCGGCGCGTTGGCGACGAGCCGGCCATGGCGGTCGAACACCGCGCAAGAGAAGTCGAGCCGCTCCTTGATGTTGACTGAATAGGCTGTGTTTTGAAGCGTCACGCCCATCTGTTCGGCGATCGACATGAAGAGGTTATTGAAGATTTCGAGCATCACTGGATCGGCCTTCGAGCCGATCGCCTCGCGTCGGGGAAGGGGCTCGACGCGCCGCATCACGACATGGTTTTTCGGCGTGATCGACGCGCGCCAGCCCGGTTCGACCACGATCGTCTGATTGGGATCGATGACGAGCGCCGGCCCGTCGAGGCTCGCGCCGACCGGCAACGCCTCGCGGAGGAAGACGCCCGCCTTCCGCCACGCGCCCCTGGAGAAGATCCGCGTCTCGCGCGCAGGGGTCACGGGCACGCCCCTCAAGACAGGCCGCGTCCGCTCAGCGAAGCGCGCCGCGCCGCCGAGCGCCTCCGCCGACACGGCCTCGATGACGAGCGCCTTGGCGCGGTCGATGAAGCCGAAGCGCTGTTTATGGGCGCGCTCGAACGCGCGCCGCATCCCGGCGGGCGAGCGAAGCGGGACTTCGATCGGCGTGTCGGACCCCGCATAGCGCAAATGCGCGCGGCGATGGACCTTGATCGCCTCCCGCTCGACGCCTTGCCCCTCGACTTCCGCGACCGCTGCGTCCGCGAGCGCGTCGGCAACGAGGCCAACGCGCACGAGCGCGCCGGCGTCGAGCGGCTCCTCGACCCCTTGCGCGCGCTGGGCGCTGATGTCGGCGAGACCCATGCCGTAAGCCGAAAGCAGCGAGGACAGCGGATGGATGAGGATGGTCGTGATCGCGAGCGCGTCGGCGACGTCGCAGGCGTGCTGCCCGCCGGCGCCGCCGAACGAGTTCAAGGCATAGCGCGTCACGTCGTAGCCGCGCGCAACCGAGATCGTCTTGATCGCCTCGGCCATCTTGCCGACCGCGACGGCGAGAAACCCTTCCGCGACCGCCTCCGCGCTCCGCCCGTCGCCTATGTCGCGCGCAAGCTTTTCGAAGCGCTCGCGCACGATTTCAGCGTCCAGCGGCTGGTCGCCGTTCGGCCCGAACACTTTGGGAAAGAAGTCGGGGACGAGCCTGCCGGTCATCAGATTGGCGTCGGTGACGGCGAGCGGGCCGCCGCGCCGGTAGCAGGCGGGGCCGGGATCGGCGCCGGCGGAATCGGGGCCGACGCGAAACCGCGCGCCGTCGAAATGCAGCACCGAGCCGCCGCCCGCCGCAACGGTGTGGATCCTCATCATCGGCGCACGCATCCGGACGCCCGCGACTTCCGTCTCGAAGGCCCGCTCGAATTCGCCGTCGTAATGGGCGACGTCGGTCGACGTCCCGCCCATGTCGAAGCCGATGACCCGCTTGAACCCGGCGCTTGCGCCGGTGCGCGCCATCGCGACCACGCCGCCCGCCGGCCCCGACAGGATCGCGTCCTTGCCGGCGAAGAGGCCGGCGGACGTGAGGCCGCCCGACGACATCATGAACATCACCCGCGCGCCCGTGCGCTCGACATCGAGCGCTTGCGAGACCTGCCCGACGTAGCGGGCAAGAATCGGCGAGAGATAGGCGTCGACCACCGTCGTGTCGCCGCGCCCGATGAGCTTGATCAGCGCTGATGTCACATGGCTTTCGGAGACCTGGCGAAAGCCGAGCTCGCGCGCGATCTTAGCGACCGCGCGCTCATGCGCCGGATAGCGATAGGCGTGCATGAAGACGATCGCGACCGCGTCAAAACCTTGCGCCCTCGCTTCGCTGAGCGCCGCGCGCACGGCCGCGGTGTCGGGCGCGATCTCAACCGTTCCGTCGGCGAGCACACGCTCGTCGATCTCGATCACGCGCGAGTAGAGAAGCTCGGGCTTCTCGATCGCGCGGGCGAAGATCTTCGGGCGCGCCTGATAGCCGATTTCGAGCGCGTCGCGAAAGCCGCGCGTCGTAACGAGGAGCGTGCGTTCGCCCTGCCGCTCGAGCAGCGCGTTGGTCGCGACCGTCGTGCCCATCTTGGCGACCCGGATCGCGCCCGCCGGGATCGGTTCCCCCGCAGCGGGCCTGAGCAGGCGGCGGATCGCCTCGACCGCGGCGTCCTCGTAAGCGGGGCTTTCGGAGAGGAGCTTCCGCGCATGCAGGCGCCCTCGCGGATCGCGCCCGATCACGTCGGTGAAGGTGCCGCCGCGATCGATCCAGAAGTCCCATCCGCGCTTCGTTTTCACAATCGCTTCTCCCCATATTCCCGGCTCTTTTGAGGAGCCTGACAAAGGTCTTATGATGCGCGCAACCAGCCGAAAAGGGGGATATCCGATGGAGATGGTCAGGTTCGGCAAGACGGGCATGCAGGTGTCGAGGATCTGCCTTGGCTGCATGACCTACGGCTCGACCAAATGGCGCGAATGGGTGCTGGAAGAGGAGGCGTCGCGTCCGTTCATCCGCGAAGCGCTGGAGCGCGGCGTCAATTTCTTCGACACTGCGGACGTCTATTCGCAAGGCGCGAGCGAGGAGATTCTCGGCCGCGCGCTCAAGGATTTTGCGCGCCGCAGCGAGGTCGTCGTCGCGACCAAAGTGCATGGCGCGATGGGGCCGGGCGCCAACGCCAAGGGCCTCTCGCGCAAGCACATCATGGAAGGAATCGACGCCTCGCTGAAGCGCCTCGGCACGGACTATGTCGATCTCTACCAGATCCATCGCTTCGATCCGGCGACGCCGATGGAGGAAACGTTGGAGGCCACGAACGACGTCGTGCGCGCCGGCAAGGCGCTGTATATCGGCGCCTCGAGCATGTACGCTTGGCAGTTCGTCCGCATGATCGGCATCGCGCGCGCCAGGGGCCATGCCGAATTCGCTTCGATGCAGAACTACTACAATCTCGTCTACCGCGAGGAGGAGCGCGAGATGATGAAGTTCTGCGCGTTCGATGGGATCGCCGTCATCCCGTGGTCTCCGATGGCCCGCGGCTATCTCGCGGGCTCCGGCCTCGGCGAGACCGCTTCGACCGTCCGCGGCCGCACCGATCCATTCAGCAAGGCGCTGGGGCTTGGCACACGCCAGGACGAGGCGATCCGCAAGCGCGTCGTCGAAACCGCCGAGAAGCTCGGAACGAAGCCCGCGGTGGTGGCGCTCGCCTGGGTGCTGTCGAAGCCCTATGTGACATCCCCGATCGTCGGCGCTTCGAAGCCGCACCACCTCGCCGATGCGGTCGCCGCAACCGAGCTCAAGCTCGACGCCCGCACAATCGCCAAACTCGAGGAGCCCTATCAGCCGAAGCCGGTCGTCGGGCATACGTGACGTCCCTTCTCCCGATAGCCCGTCGAGAGACGGGCGTTCTTGCGAACGCCCTATGGCGGGAGAAGGTGGCGGGCGCAGCCCGCCGGATGAGGGGTCCGCGCCGTCAGGCGCGACGCTCTTGCGCCGGACCCCTCACCCCCAACCCCTCTCCCGCAAGGGGAGAGGGGAGTTAGAGGAGCAAGCATGACCCAAGCCGGAACCCTCGATCATCCGATCACCATCGCTCCCATCGCCGAGCGCGTGCGCGTCGTCTGGCGCGGGCGCACGATCGGCGACAGCAGGGGCGCGCTCGAGCTCGCTGAAGCAGGCTATAAGCCCGTCGCCTATATCCCGCGCGAAGACGTCGACATGAGTCTGCTCGAGCGCACCGCCCGCGTCACGATCTGCCCTTACAAGGGCGAGGCGAATTACTATTCGATCGCGGACGGGGCGGACCGCGATGACAATGCGGTCTGGACCTACGAGACGCCGATCGCCGGCGTCGCCGAGATCGCCTCGCATCTCGCCTTCTATCCGAACCGGGTCGAGATTTTGCGCGGGTAATTCCCTTCTCCCGCAAAGCCCGTCGAGAGACGGGCGTCTTCGACGCCCTACGCGGGAGAAGGTGTCGGCCGAAGGCCGACGGATGAGGGCAGGCGGGAGAACCCTCATCCGGCCGCGCACAGCGCGTGTCCAGCGGATAGATCGGTAACACAATTGACCGGATACATGGGTGACAGTCGTTCATGTTTTGGTTTCGACTTGCGCCTCGGCGATCCCGCGCGCGGGATCGCCGAGGCGACGCAATTTCCTTTTGGCGGGATCGATCACGCCGAGGGGAACATCGTAGAAGCGGACCAGCCACTGGCCGTCTTCGCTCTCCTCGACGGCGACGGCTTCGCCGACGAGCGCTGTCGAAATGGCGATCAAGTCGCCGCGCCACCTGATCTCGCCGTTGGAGCGCACTCTTCGCGCCGCCGCTTCGGCCGGGTAGTCGGGCTCGGGGATGCGGGCGGGCATCGAACGCGGCGACGGCTGATAGACGCTGGCCGGGGGACGTTGGCCAAGCGCCTCGTGCGGCCGCTCTTCGTTATAGTCGCGGGCGAACGCCTCGAAGCGGCGCTCCTGCGCGACCCTGTCTGGTTCGGGCGGCCGCATCGCCTCCAGCAACGTAAGATGGAAGCGTTCGTGCCGGCCGTTCTGCTGAGGATGGCCGGGGTCGATGCGCTCGTGCCGGATGCCGAGCTTGATCCACCAGGCCGACAGCGCCGTCAGGCCGGTCGGCCCGGTCGAGGCGAAGGGCGCGCCGTTGTCGGAGCGGATCGTGTCGGGCAAGCCGTATTCCCGGAACGCCCTCTCAAACAGCGGCCTGGCTTCGTCATGCGCCGTGCTGGCGGTGGCCGATACGCTGATCAGATAGCGGCTGAACCCGTCCGTCATCGTCAAGGGTTCGACGCGCGAGCCGTCGCCGAGCCGAATCCAACCCTTATGGTCGACGCCCCAGACATGGTTGGCGTATTGCGGAACGGTCAATTCGCCGAGCCGCGGCGGACCGCGGCGCCGCACCCGTCGGGCGCAAACCAGGCCGGTGCGTTTGAGGATCTCGCCGGCCGTCGACACCGACGGCCAGTCGGCCTCGGGCTGCCGCTTGCAAAGCTTGTCGATGATCTTGCGCGGACCCCAGGTTGGGCGTTCGCGCCGCATGCCGACGATCGCCTGCGCCAGATGCTCCGGCGTCGCACGGCCGTGCGACGTCGGAGCTCGAGAGCGCTCCGCCAGTCCGGCAGGGCCTTCGAGGCGATAGCGTTCAAGCCATTTGTAGCCGGTCTTGCGGCTGATCTCGTAACGCTCGCAAAGCTCCGTCATCGTCCACTCGTTCGATCGGTGCTCGATAATGAAGCGCATCCGCTCGTCCATCGCACAGTTCTCTCGCCACGGCATCGGCTGGCCCTCCCAGCCGACAGAGAACTGTCACCCATCTTTCCGGTCCGTTTCGTCACCCATCTATCCGGTCTGCACAGCGTCCACCTTCTCCCGCAAGCGGGAGAAGGGGTAGCCATGAGCCTCGCGGGCAAGACCATCCTCGTCACCGGCTCGACCGACGGCGTCGGCCGCTTTGTCGCCGAGCGCCTCGGCGTCGAGGGCGCGCGGGTCCTCGTCCATGGACGCGACCGCGCCCGCGGCGAGGCCGTGGCCGCGCGAATCGTGAAGAGCGGCGGGAAGGCGCAGTTCCTTGCCGCCGACCTCGCTTCGCTCGCCCAAGTGCATTCGCTCGCCGAGGCGGTGCGGGAGAGATGCGACGGCCTCGACGTCCTCGTCAACAACGCGGGGATCGGGACGGGCGGTGGCGGGGCGCGACGCGAGGTTAGCGCGGACGGCTTCGAGCTGCGCTTCGCAGTCAACTATCTCGCCGGCTTCCTGCTGACGCGCTTGCTTTTGCCGCTCATTGAGGTCCGCGCGCCCTCGCGCATCGTCAACGTCTCCTCGGCCGGGCAGCAGCCGATCGACTTTTCCGACGTGATGCTGACCCATGGCTACAGCGGCGTCCGGGCCTATTGCCAGAGCAAGCTCGCGCAGGTTCTGTTCACAGTCGATCTCGCCGAGGAACTCAAGGGCCGCGACATCACCGTCAACTGTCTCCATCCGGCGACCTATATGGACACGACTATGGTGCGCCTCGCGGGCGCGCGGCCGATCAGCACGGTAGAGGAGGGCGGGCGCGCAATTTTGCAACTCGTCGAGTCGCCCGCGCTCGCGGGCAGGACCGGGCTTTATTTCAACGGCCTTCGCGAGTCCCGCGCCGACGCGCAAGCCTACGACGCGCAAGCCCGCAAGCAGCTGCGCGCGCTAAGCTTCAAGCTTGTTGGCCTCGCCGATCCCGCGGCCGCGTAATGCGAGCGCGGCATGGCCAACCGCGGCAGCCCCGGCTAAGATGAATTGCGGAACAAAGGCCGCTTTTTTCTGTTATCGATTGTCAATGTCGGCAGGGAGGAACACGGTATGAACAAGATTGCCTTTGTCGCTCTCGGATGTCTTGCACTCGCCGCATGCGCCACCCCGACGCAAACGGTGGGCACGGCCGGCGGCGTCGTCGCGGGCGCCGCGGTCGGCGGTCCGGTCGGAGCGGTCGTCGGCGGCGCGGTAGGCGCGGTGGCGACTCGGCCCGGCTCTGTGCTCGGCGGCCATGGCTATCGCTGCCACTACCGCGACCGCTATGGTCACGTTCACTACCACTGGTGCCACGCATAGACTGCGTCTGGCCGGAGCGCCCGCAAAGCTAGGGGCGCCGAATTTGAAATCCGGACTGGCCGGCTCGCGTCCCGCGCGAGCGATGGACGATCATGCGCCTGACGGCGGCGTTCGCTCGCGCAACGAGGCGAGCGCCTCCGCCAGCGCCCGGCGCAGCCCATGCATCTGATCGATGAGATGCAGGATCACGCCGAGACCCTCGTCGTTGACGCCCATATTGTGCCTGAGATCGTGGATGAGGCGCGCCCGCGCGAGGTCCATCTCGGTGAACGCCCGGTCGGCAGCCCCGCGGTTCGGGACTAGCCATTCCTCCCTGATCCAGATTTCGAGCGTGCCGCGATCGAGATGGGCGCGCTCGAGAAACTCCCGCTCGCTGATCATGGGTCACATCTCCTTGCGGGGATCATAATCGTGGGCAGGCATCCATTTGGCGAGGAACGCCTCGAGCTCGGGGTCCGGCGCCGTTGGCATCGTGACCTTGAGCTTGACGAGTTCGTCGCCCGCGCGGCCCCGGGCCTTCACGCCCTTGCCCTTCAAGCGCAGCGTGTCTCCGGTGTTGGATCCCTTCGGAATCTTCAGCATGACGCTCCCGGTCGTCGTCGGGGCGCGCACTTCCCCGCCGAGTGCAGCCTCCTTCACGGTGATCGGCAGTTCGAGATGGATGTCGTCGCCTTCTCGGGTGAAATAGCGGTGCGGTTCGATGACGATCTGCACCAGCGCGTCGCCCGGCGGACCCTCGCCGCGCGAGGGCGCGCCTTTGCCGCGCAGGCGCAAAATCTGCCCGTCCTCGACCCCGTGCGGGATGGCCACCTCGAGCGTTCCGCCCTGGGGCAGGGTGATTGTCTTCACCGCGCCGTTGACCGCCTCGAGAAAGGGTACATGCAGTTCGTAATGCAGGTCGGCGCCCGGGGCGCGGCGCGCCTGCTCGCGGCTTCGCCGCAGGAGTTCGGCGAAGAGGTCGTCGCCTTCGGCGAAGTCGGCGTAGCCCGACGCGCTCTCATAAGGATGGCCCGCGTCGGCGCCAGCATACTCGCGATAATATCTGCCTTGCGGCGGCGCCTTTTCGGCCCCCGAGGCGTCGATCTCGCCCGCGTCGTAGCGCCTTCGCTTCTCCGGGTCCGACAGGAGGTCGTTGGCGGCCGAAACTTCTTTGAACCGTTCCTCGGCGTGCTTGTCGCCAGGGTTGAGGTCCGGGTGCAGCTTCTTCGCCAGTTGCCGGTAGGCCTTGCGGATTTCCTCCGGCGTCGCGGTCCTGGCGACGCCGAGGACGTCATAGGGGTCTTTCACATGCGCCTCCGAAGGGACCGGCGTCGCATGCTTACCAGACTTGAAGGCCTTGTCTCCAGACTGGCCTGGGCGAGAGAGAGGCTATCAGCCACAAACAAAAAAGCCGCAGCGACGGGCGCGGCGGCTCTTCGGTCCGATCATGACGTCGCGCGCCAATCGGGGCTGCCGCCGGTACATCCGCGGTCGACAGCAATTGGACGGCGCGACGCCGTATCGGTCAGCGCATCAGGGCGCCGGCGCTCCCTTTAGCCTCTGCCGCCGGTACATCCGCGGTCGACAGGGGCGAGAAGCGCTTGGCCCAGGATGCGCTTGGGCGCTTGGGGTCAGGCGGCGCTGAGGTTGCCGGCGCTCGACTTGCCCGTGCGCTTGTCAGCGACGAGTTCGAAGTTGACCTTCTGGCCTTCGTTGAGGTTGTTCATCCCGGCGCGTTCGACGGCGCTGATGTGAACAAACACGTCCGAGCCGCCATTATCCGGCTGGATGAAACCAAAGCCCTTCTGGGCGTTGAACCACTTCACGGTTCCGACTGGCATATGTGTCTTCCTTTTTGCGCGATGCGCGCGATCGTACGAGCGCCCAGAGGCGTCCGCTGTTGCGTAATATCGATGTCTAGGGGGTTCTCGTCGGCCTAACCGTGATGTTTCCAAAACGACGCGGGCCAAGTCAGTCGGCCAAAACTCGATGCGCTTATATCGTCCATGATTATGGTTTTTTTGAGATTGCCGATCCGCGTTGCGTGAAAATCGCGGGCCGGATTCAGACGGATGCAAGGAATCGGCCGATTGACAAACCTCACAAAACGAGAAAAATCTTCGAGCAATACGGACTCGGCGTCAGGAAAAGCTTGATGACTTGAGCGAATCACGCGGGAGGGAAACAATGTCAACGACGATCATCAATATTATCATCCAGTTGATCGCAGGCGCGATCGGCGGCAACGCCGCCGGGGCGGCCGCCAAGAACGTGAGCCTCGGGACCGGCGGAAACACGATCGCCGGCGCGGTCGGCGGAATTGCGGGCGGGTCGCTCCTCACCTCGCTCATCCCGATGCTCTCGGGCGGGGCGGGCGGCGTGGATATCGGCGCCCTTGCCGGCCAGCTCGTCGGCGGCGGCGTCTCCGGCGCGATCGTGACCGCGATCGTCGGGGTGATCATGAACAGCATGAAGAAGACCTAAGCGCCCTTCGCATCGGAGCCGTCTTCGGGATCGGGCAGGCGCTGGCACGTCGGGCACGGGCGATATATTGGTCTTTCGGGGCCGAGCCCCGCAGGGCGCGAATATTCGTCAAATCTTCGAGGCCGGCGCCGCCGGCCGGCATAGGGAGAGCCGTTCATGGGATTGATCAATTTCGTCAAGAACGTCGGCGCGTCGATCTTCGGCGGCAGCGAAGCGAAGGCGGCGCCGGCCGAGGAGCTCAAGAAGGAGCTCGACAAGCACGGCCTCGACGCCTCGGGCGTCAAGATCGAGGTCGACGGCGATAAGGTGAAAGTGTCGGGCACGGCCGCCTCGACCGAACAGGCGGAAAAGATCGCAATCGCTCTCGGCAACACGAAGGGCGTGCAGACGGTCCAGAACGACATCAAGCCCGCAAAGGCCGAGCCTGAGTCGAAGTTCTATACCGTCAAGAGCGGCGATACGCTGTGGGCGATCGCCGAGGCCCAGTACGGCAAGGGGAATGGCGCCAAATACGACATCATCTTCCAGGCGAACCGGCCGATGCTGACCCATCCGGACAAGATCTATCCTGGCCAGGTGCTGCGCATCCCGCC
>Ga0209040_10001753_pt1 | contig 17193 bp, 30 predicted proteins | sample BogFormECP12_OM3_FD_188240 | JGI IMG/M metagenome (GOLD analysis project Ga0209040, IMG submission 188240) | Bog forest soil microbial communities from Calvert Island, British Columbia, Canada - ECP12_OM3 (SPAdes) (version 2) | ecosystem: Environmental > Aquatic > Freshwater > Wetlands > Bog ...
TCGTGCCCTTGCCCTCGTCGCCGAAGCCGAGTCCGATGACCACGCTCACATCAGCCATTTCACTTCCCCTCTCATGTTCCACCTCCCTCGTCGCCATCGGCAGAGGGCGGTTGCCATCCTCCGACTCCACCACGCGAAGACGGTGGGCCGAGTCGCCTTTTGGCCTTCGCTGTCGGGCAGTCGCACACGCACTCCACGGAGAACCCTTGACCAGCCACCATGCCTGACTTGCCCGTGCAGGCTTCGTGCGCGGTGTTTGTGAGGCAGCCGGTACAGAAGTCGTTCAGGTCGGCTCCCTTGAGCAAGGGCTCGCGGACAAACGGGTCTTTGCAGGCTTGGATCTGTTTCGGTGTAGGCTTGCTCATGTCAGCCCACCTTTCTCGCGGGCAACACCGTGCTCGCGTCCGCGTTCGTGTCCGGTGCCTTCTCCGGCAGCGCCTTCGGCTTCGCCTCGCGGATGTAGTCGAACAGCGTCAGTTCGCTGGGGTTCATCTTGCCGACCTCGCACGCGAGTCCCCAAGCCACCTGCCAGGCTTTGTACTGCGCCTCGGCGGCAGCGAGCAGCACCTCGGTCGTGTTGCTATCTCGCCGCGAGGCTTGGTAGGCAGTGAGCACGCCGTCTCGTGCCGGCTTGTGCGCCTTCAGAAGGGCCTTGTGCAGCGTGGGCAGCTTGCGCGCGGCTTCGATAACGCCGGGTTGGCCTTCGTAGGCGTCGTCGCATCGATCGCCGTTGATGACGTCCACGAAGTCCTCGAGCCCGGCCTGCATCGCCAGTTTCCAATCGGATTCACTGATTCTGTTCATGGTCACCTCCCCTGGTAGTACGCCCGGAACATCGTGAGTTGTTTGGCCCTGGCCTCCCTGGAGAGGGGCTTCAGCGGGAAGTCTGGGGTCGGCGCCCAGCGCTTCGCCGGCCACTTCGGGCCCGTGACCATGATGCTCATGCTGGGCACGTGGACGGGCCGGACGTAATGCCAGGCGTCGGGATCGATCATCTCGTAGGCCGAGCCATCGCGAAGCTCCAGGGTCAGGATCTCGAGTGGCGTGTAGCTCCCTTGACCAAAGCCCACACCCATCTCGTAGATACCGCCCTTGAGCACCTTCACCGCGCTCGGCCACGGATGCGGATGAAAGAGAGCCTTCTCGCATGGGTAGATCACGTGCAGGAAGAGCCGGTAGTCGTCCTCGAATTGCGTGAAGAGGCGCTCCACGTGAGGCGGCTCGTAGTCGACGTCGAGCGTCTGCCAGAGGGTCACGTCGTTCAGGAGCCCCAAACCTCCTGCCGGATCTGCGAGCGCCTTCTCGGCCCGCAGAAGCACGTTCATCATGTCGCCCTTGTTCATGGCCTCTTACCTTTCTTTTTCGGGTACTCGTGGCGAGCGAAGAGTAGGAAAACTACTCCACCGAACAACAGCACGATCGCGCCGAAGACAAGAATAGCAACAGCGTCACCGATCATCGGAACATTTCCCGGCCCTCGTCGCCATTCCACTTCATACGCGTACCTCCGGGGAAGATCCGATAGTAGTCGATCTCGCTGAACGAGACCTTCTCGGTGCCGTTCTTCGTACGGTCGGCCCAGACTTTCAGGGCTTCTTCCTTCGAGACGTCCTTGGCACAATCGCACCAGCAGCCGTCCATGCCGTCCCAGAGACGAACCGTGAACTTGGCGTTCGCCGTGAAAAGATCGGACTCCATGCTACCGGCCATGACCAGCCTGTAGCGCTTCTCGACGTACTCCTCACGGTCTTCGCGAAGGCGCTCGTCGAACTCCTCACGAGAAACCCCGCCCTGCGTCTCTTCAGACGAAAGCTCGTCCTGGTAGTCCGGATACTTGATGCTCACGAGGAGCGGCTGGAGCGCCGTGTACCACGCGTCGAACGTGTCTTCGCTGGGCTTCTGGCAGATGCCGTCGACCACGCCGCCGAATAGATTCAGGTCGACGGGTTCACGACCAACAGCCAGAATGATGATTGTCGACGGTCTGCCGCTCTTGAGGAAGCGGAATGCTTCCGTGCTTCGCTGATCGATCTCGCCGAGTTCGTCGAGGTCCATCACGAAGACGATCATGTCCTCGTCGGTCGGGGCGAACCGACTGTTGTGAAGTTCGAGGAGGGACGATTGTCGGAGGACCGAGATTTGTGCGCGTACTTCAGGCAGATCCATAGAGCCTCCAGAAAAGGAAAAGGGAGTCCGCATTGGACTCCCTTATGAAGTGGACCAGCTAGCCCGTGGCACTTCGCTGCTGGTCCTGACCGATTGCCTCTCCCCGTCGACGTGTCGACCATCTGCGCGGGGCGGTGCCTTGCTTGTCGGCCCGGTTGGCGAGCTACTTCTTGTCTCCGACGCTGATGACGTGGGTCCTCTGGCCGGAGAAGTCGTAGGGACCGTTTGCGATGTGCTCGCAGACGGCCTTGCAGTTGTTGTCGCGCGAGAGTCCCTCCGCCCACGCTTTCGCTCCGCCCTCGGAGCCGGAGTACTGGTGGATCGTCTCCTTGCCAGAGTACCTGTCGGTGTACTTGATCTCGTAGCTCATGGCGAGTTTCCTTTCTTGTCGGCGGTTGGGTAGCTCATGGCGAGTTTCCCTTCTCCAGCTCTTTCACGATCTGGTTCATCACTGACATAGGGATGACGCGACGGCCGGACAACGCCTCGAAGCGCTTCCGGCCGTCGCGTTTCTCAATCCAGCCGACGACGTGACCGTCGAGGAGCACGTCCGTCCAGTCCGGGATGGAGACGGACGGCTTGAACTCGACATGTTGCACGTCAGAGCCGCTCGGTGCTCTCCGAGCGACCCTTCTTCGCCGGGAGCGAGCCCCCGGTCCCGACCTTGGCGAGCGCCCGGTCCGCCGCGATGGCGCTGACGCTCGACGTGGCGACCGTGGCGATGGTCGCGGTCGTCCCGACGTCCTTGAGGTCGGCGTGGAGGTCGTCGCCCGCGGTGCCTTCGCAGACGCCGATGGTGAGGCCGATGGTCTCGCAGATGGCCGCGGGGTCCTCGAGCTTCATCACGTGCTGCGGGCTGAGGAGGTTCGCCCAGTGGTTGAACAGCTCCGGGTCGCTGAAGTGGCTCGTGCCCTTCGGGATGATGAAGAACACCTCCCACTTCTCCGTGACCGCCGCGATGATCTGCTCGATCGTCGCGCCGACCTCGATGGTGTCGGCGATGAGCGCGCGAAGCTCGGTCTCGCTCGAGCGCGAGTACGGCATCTCGTCGCCGATCAGGAACAGGTAGCCCTTCTTCCCGCGCTTCTCGAAGGCGTCGCAGCTCGTGCGGTGCCCGAAGAAGTAGAGCGCGTTCTGGTAGCTCTCCTGGTACGAACCGCCGCCCTGGCCTTCGAGGAAGATGTTCGTGATGTTGTCGTCCATCTCGATGCCGCTCTCGAACTGCCCCACCTGGAGCGGCGCCTTCTCCCGGTTCACGTAGTCGCCGATGGCTCCGAAGAGCACCTGCGGGTCTTCGCAGTAGCCCTTCCGGAGCAGGAGTCCCATGAGCTTCGGCAGGTTCGCCTGCATGATCTTCGGCACGCCGGCCATCGAGCCGGTCTGGTCGAACATGACGGCGATGGGGATCGAGTTCGGATGCTCCTTCGAGTCGCGAGCTTCGCGGATCTTGTTGTGGATGTTGAGCGTGTCGTGCACCTTCGCCGCGACCTTGCCGCTCCGGATGTCGGCGTCGTAGGCGAACGTCGCCTTGCCAGTGGCCACCCGATCGGCCACGCGGTCCTTGTAGAATTCGTCCGAGTAATGGCTAGAGCCCATGATGTTCGATTCTCCTTGAGGTCTTCTTGGTCATTCGTGAGTGGAAGTCAAGTGTCACCACCTTTGGAGGTGACGCCCGGGAGCGGCACTCGTCCGAGTGCCCACATGAAGTAGTTTTCGTGAGCGTCGCCCGCCCACAAGATGGCGCCATGGGTGGCGCCTTGCGCGTGGTGTTCGAGGAGTTCTTTACGTGCCCGCGCGAGCACAGGCAGGAGCTTCAAGTCACCGCCAGGTGCTTCGATCATGGCCTTCACGGCATCGTGAGGAATGATCGTGACTCCCACGCGGGGTCCTTCGTTGAGACCTACCGCAACGTTGATGTTGTCCAGGTCGAGCTTGGGTGTGCCGATCTCGACGAAGAACCTCAAGATGGCGTTGATCGCCGCCACGATGGTGGGAGGCTGGCGGGAGATTTCTTGGGCGAGAGCTTCTTTCGCATTCACGGCGTCACCGAGACAAGCTTCCCGTAGACCTGCGCTCGGCCGGTCCACCCGTTCACGTAGTTGTGGTTGTTGCTGATCTGCACATGGTCGCCTTGCACGGCCGTGACGATGTGGAGGAACTGGCTACCGTTGACGGAGCAGAGCACGACGTCGCCCTTTTCGAGAGTATCGGTCTCGACGAGAGGCACGACCGTGCAGAGTTCTTTCGGCTTGATCCGCGGTGTCATGCTGTTCCCGGTCGGCCGGAACGCGACTTGGCGTCCGGCTTTCAGCTCAGCGATGTAGGTCGTTGCCCAGCCCATGATCTTTCTCCTGGGCCGGTGCGACCTCGGCAAGACTCACGCCCGCGGTGTTCAGGATCGCCTTCGTTGTCGATGCGACCAGAGGGGAAAGGTCGACCACCGGAGTCTTCGCTTGTGCCGCGAGCCACTCCGTGATGGCTCGGCGAACCACTCTGGCCCGTGTGATGACGTATCCCGTTTTGAGGGCTTCGGCCTCGGCGAACGCGTCGATTGCGAGCACGGTCTTCGCGTCGAGTCGAACTCCGATGTTCTCTCGAGCCATCACGGCCTCCCCGACTCGATCTCGAGTCTTTCATCTTCAGGAATAGGCGATGGGCCGCGACCCCGGTAGAGGTGCCATTTGGTGCGAATCCAGACGAGCTGGACGCGGTGCCAGAGTGGCACCTCGACGGTGCCCGCGGCGTGACCCACGTGGAGAGGGTGTCCTGATCCGTTCTCGTCGGGTACGCAAGCGACCCAGAGGCGCCGCTGCCCCGGCGACACGGCGGTGCGTGCCGGGGCCATGTTCGTGAGTGCAGGCACCATCACGGCCTCCCGGGCATCACGAGAGCCCGGTATCTGGGCTTGCCGACGAGGCGCTGGAGCAGCTCATCGAGTTCCTCGTGGAGTTTCCAGGCGTCGTCCGGTCGCCGGGCCTGGTTCTCCAGAAGGCACCCGCCGAAGAAGGCCCGGAGCGGCTTCGGCACGCTGTCGGGCATCTGGTTCGTTGCTACGTCACCGCCGAGGAGCTGGACCATGCACTTCGCCAACATGAACACGTCGGTCTGGGCTGTCGCGGGCTTCTTCGCCAAGACCTCGGGCGGGTAGAACCCGCGGTACGCCTTCGAGATGGCCTTGATGGCGCCTCTCTTGGAGGCGTCTCGGGTCGCGTCACCCGGCACGGAGTAGCACCAGTCGACGATCTTCGCGCCGTGGTCCGTGGGGTGGACGAGCAGGTGCGTCGGGAGCACCGCGCCGTGGACGACGCCTTTCTGGTGCACGAAGCCGAGCCCCATGAGACATCGCTTGAACATCCACACCATGTCGCGGAAGTCGACGCCCTTCGGGTAGGCTTTGAATACCTCGGCGAGCGAGACGTGCCCCTCGGCTTGCTGAAGCACGTTCACGCGACGATTTACGCCGCCTGAGCGCAGCACGAACGTGTCGTAGAGCTTCGGCAGGAGTCGGAAGAACTTCTCCTCCGGCTGCTTCGGCGGGTAGACGGCCGTGAGTACCTTGCCCTCGTTCTCGAGGAGGTCGTTGTCCGCGGCGCTCTGGGCGATCTTGAAGATCACGTGATGGTCTTTGCCGTCCTCGGCATAGGTGCACGAGTACAGGTCGGCAAGGTCTCCTTGCGCGAAGAGGCTCGTGACCGTGTATTGTCGCTTCCCGGTCTTGATGACCTGTGGATGGATGGTTACCGGGGCGGGCGGCGGCTCGTGGGGTTTGCCGTTGCCGTAGGTGCCGACGTCGATCTTGGCGTCGGCTTCGCTCTTCCAGACGTTCAGCTCGCTGAAGAGTCGCGATGCGAGGTCGGCGTATGCGGACCCCGCGTGCTTGTCGGGGTGGAGCACCATCGCGAGCCTTCGATAGAGCGTGTTCAGGGCGTGCTTCTGGTCGTCGGGCGTCGCGCCGCCGATGAGACCGAAGATGTCCTCGGGGCTCTTCGCATGAGCGAAAACGGCGGAGGTTGCTTCGAGGCTGAGTACGTCGCTCATGGTTCAGTGCCCTTCGCGGATGGGTCGTAGCTCGTTCGTGGTGACGATGCTCTCGATGTGATCGATCGCGAACTGTCGGCCGCTGCCGTAGCTGACGGCTGCGATCCCGATGAAGCAGTCGAGCAGAAGGTTCTCCAGGGAGGGAAGCATCCCCGTGTGGTTCGCGTACCGCCTTGCTCTCTCGAAAGTTCCGATACGGCGAGTGACGGTGCAGGTGATCGGCGTGAAATTATCGTGTCGAAACCACTCGGTTGCGTACTGCCACAAGGTGGTCTCCCACCACGCGTCCCTTTTCGTGATGAGATCGGCGTCCGCGCCGAGGATCTCGAGAGCGCCCAGAGTGAACACCGCGACGTCTCCGATTGCGTCCAGCATCTTGGGCACATGGCCTGCGCTTCGAGCAAGCTCGAACTCGCCAACCTCCTCGGCGAGACCGCATGTTGTCTTTGACAGGTCGGTGGCAGAGGGCCAGCCTCGCCGAACACGATCGGCGATGATGCGTTTTTGAACGGATTTCACGACTCTACCTTTCTTCCCGGGAAGCCCTCGTCCGGGTACGTGGACTCGTCGATCGTTTTGGGAGGTTCGGGAGTACCGTACGGTGGAGGATTCGGCGTCGAGGAGCCGTACGGCGGCGGATTCGGCGTTGAAGAGCCGTAAGGCGAAGGGTTAGGTGTGCTCTCGATCGCGCTCGGCATCGCGTTCGTGAGAGCGCTCGTCACGGCGTCCGTGATCGCGTCCGTGATGACTTTCTTGGTGGTGTCCGCGTCGGTAAGCAAGAGCTTGAGCCAAGCTTCCATGACCTCATCGCGTGACGGCTTGTACGAGCCGGCATCCGCTTGAACGTAGGACACGATGAGGTAGATGTACGCGCTCAGACCGCGAGTTCGAATCTCCGCGATGTCCGTCCGGCTTTCAGCCCTCTTGACGGCGTTGATGATGATTCTCGCGGAGACGGTCATGACTCCGAGCCTTTCTGGAGATAGACCCGGCCTTCGTCGGTGATTTGCCCTCGTTCGATCAAGCCTTTCAGGAGGCATTGGAAGGCCACTCGAACGCCTTCGTCACCCATCGCAGCAACGACTCGAGTGAAGTCGTAACCGTCGTTGAGAGCCATGAGCAGGGCTCGCTCCAGGCTGCCTTTGCAGGCAAGTGCGTAATGCTCCGCCAGCTCCTTGAGCTTCTCGTCCGTGACAGCGTTCACGGCATGACCTCGACACCGTGCGCGACACCGAGCTTGAGCTTCACGCGTCGGCCGGCGGGGTACTTCTCGAATTCGTCGAGGGACTTCGGCTCGATGGCGTGCGTCTCCTTGTCCGAGTCGGTGAAGGTCACCTTGTACACGGCCTCGCGGTGGCTGCGCTCTTGCTGCCCCGGCGTGAAAGGGACCGGAGGTTCTAGGGCCTCGCCATCGGGCCAGGCCGTATCGAGGCCGCTCCCGCTCCGGCGGATGATCCGGTTCGGAATCCACTCCCACGCGAGCCAGGTGAACCACTCCTGGTAACGCGCCTGCTCTTCGTAGTCGTCAATGGTCTCGTACACCTCACGCGGGCAGCGGTCGCACTTGCGCTTGTCAGCGTCGCAAACACGCCGGTCTGGCGAGCACGAACGGTCGCCCCCTGAGCACGTCGCCGAGCCGTTCTTGTTCGAGCGGCAGGTCCGCGGCGTCGTCGTGCAGGCGCCCTTCTCGGTGTGGCACGCACCCTTCTCGGTCGTGCAGCGGCAGTCGTCGTACACGGTGTGGTGCTCCTGGTGCGAGCCGATCTTCACGTGGTCGTGGTGATGAACTCTCGGACCGAGGTCACGCCGGTCGACGGCATCGTAGGGCGGATCCCAACCTTCGTGGGGCATCGTCTGGTAGCGATCGATGTGCACCCGGTGCTCCCACGCGAGAGCCGTCACCGACGCGTCGACGACACGTGTTCGGAAGATGAGCCAGAGAAGGAGCCCAAAGACAGCCGCAACGCACACCACCGTCAGTGGAATGCGAATCTGCTCGAATCGCTCGCGCTGTCCGCGGTCGCGGCGGATGTCTTCCTCGGCGTTGTCCGCGATGCGCTGAACACGGCCTCGAAGTTGCGCCGCGCGCTCGGGGGCGGCTGCGTGGGCGACGAGCCCTTCCACGACCGGCTTGTCATCCGGGACCGAGCTGGTCGCGGTGCTTCCCGTCTCCTCGACGGTTTCGGTTACGACCCCGGTGTCGGGATCCAACCTCTCGACCTTCGCCAACCAGAGGCGCTCGCCGGTCACCTTGTCGCAGCCACACTCGTCGCAACACTTGTGTGTGGCGGACTGGAGGCTCTGGCAGTAGGAGCACTTCCAGTCTGGACCGGCGTTCGCCGCCGCGAGCTTACCGCTGTCACGGATGGCGTTCGCCTCGGACGTGTCCGCCGGGAAGTACTCTTCGTCTTGGTCATCTTTCGGATGGCCGCAGCCGGGGCAGTGCTTACTCAGGCCCCTGTTCTCGGTCTTCTGGCAGAACCGGCACTTCCACAGCATCTCGATCGTGTACGTGGGCATCTTCCGTCTCCGAGTGTTCTTCGAGCATGGCCATGGCCTGGCACTCGCACCAGTCGAAGGTGTCGGGTACCAGGCGACCGCAGTGTTCGCAGCGCGTCACGACTTCTCGAGCTTCGACTTGGCTTCTGCGAGCATCTCCAGAAGATCGTCGTACAGGTAGAGCGGGACAGGCGGTCCTCCAGGCCGATCATTCCAATAGTCGTTGATCTTTTCCTTGGTGGAGACTTCGATGAGCAGCGCCTTCGTCTCACCGTCGAATGGTGGGAAGTTCGGGTAGATGCTGATGATTAGTCGAGGCCAGCGCTTCCCCTCCCATCCGTAGTACCGCCTCGTGAGGGCTCGGTCTTCGAGTTCGCCGATACCGTTTCCTCGCGGGTCTTTGCCGGGGCTCTTGAGTCGCTTCCACATGTCACATGTCTCGTCGGCTCGGTGCCGTTCGCGTCCTGAGGAATTGAACGTAGACGAAGATGCGCTCTTTGCGCCACCAGATGATCTGTTTCGGTAGCCAGACCGGAAGCACGGGACCGAATGCTTCAGAATTGATCGCGGCTTCGAACATCTCTTTGGGAGCAGGATCGAGATGGTGAAGGGGAATCTCTTCCTGATTGTGGAGGTCGAGCATCACCTGGTCCGACACCGTGTTCATGAAGCGAAGCTTCACTTCACGCTCGTCTCGGCCTTGCGCGGCCACGTTGAACTCGAGCCCTTGCGCCACCCAGCATGGACCTGTCGCCGAGTCGGTGCCGACGGATTGGTAGAGAAATGCAGTCACGCGAAAGCGGTTCATTGGAAATGTCTCCATGGTAACTCGTTATCAGCCGTGTCCCATCACTTCGGGCATGGAACGAATGAGGCGTTCTTTGCCGGGGATCGCCACGCAGAAGAGCAGCGCGAGCATCTCTTCGGGCGGCGGCGCGTCCCAGTCGTGGACACAGAGCGCGTGACCCACGTCGAGATCGAAGAGCGAACGGCCCGACGGACCGAACTTGCGTGACGGCGCGTAGACCTCGCGGTCGCTGATCCTGTAACGATGCCCGGTGTCGGCGCCGACCGCGACGAACGCACGGTGCCTTCGAAAGTCCTCGATCTGGTCGTCGTCGAGGAATGCCTCGAGCACACGCGCGGCGCGTACGTCGGCCTCCGGGAAAAGCGGCCACGGGCAGCTCTTCACGGGTTCCGCGACCGTGGCCACGACCTTTGCCTTGGCGGCAATGGCCTTCGCTTGGGCGGCTTTGGCTTCGGCCTCGGCCTTCTCGGCGGCTTCTTTCGCTGCCTTGACCTTCTCCGCGGCCCTGATCTTCTCGTCTTCCGTCGGCTGCGGCGGCGAGCTGACCCTCACCTCTTCGATCGCGCCGTTCGAGAATCGAACCGCGGAGAGCATCTCACGACCGGGCTTGAGAAGCGGCGCGAGCACGCTCTGCACGGCTGCGATCGGCGCGCGGAGGTGCACGGTGAGCCCGGCGGCCGTTCGGTAGCTCGGCTGGCTCAGCTCGTGGAAGTCCTTCTCGCTCGCCCACGGTACGCCGCCGAGCCCTGGCGGCGCGAGCGCGTGCTTGCGGAGCGCCTCCATCGCCTTCTCCTCCGTCGGCGTCAGCTCAAACGCGCGCAATTCCGTCACCTCGACGTCGCCCTCTTTGCGGGCGGAGAGCAGGATATCGCCGTGGAAGGTCGGCAGGAACCACATGAGCCCCGTGGTGTGCGTGAGCACCGTTCCCGTTTGCGCCGTTCGTACCGTTCCGCCGTGTCGCATCGATCGTCTCCTTCTTCTTTTTCGCCCTCGTGGCGATGTTAGTCATCAGCTCGTCACGGCGCTCGGTGAGCGTCGTCTTCTTCGCCTTGCTCGTCTTCCCGGCGAGCGCACGATCGATCTCGTTCACTTCGCGCATCTCGGCCTCAGCAATGTCCGCGCGAGCCTTCTCGGTCGCTACCTGCACGTGCGGGCCGAGGAGCAAGAGGGCTTGCCGTGTGAGGGCGTTCTGATCGAGCGGTCCAGTGTAGGGCATGACGACGCCTCCGCCCCCGATCTGGACTCCGCCCGCGTCTCCGACGTCGCCGCCGTCGCCGTCGTAGCCACCACCTCCCATGACAACGCCGCCGCCCATGACAGGCATCTGGTTCCACATCGGATTCCCGATTGCTTGATAACCGGGGCCCGGTCGCTTGAAGTCTTCGAGACGACGCGACGTCGCAAGCATAAGACCGTGGCCGATCTCCGCGAGTCGCTTGATCTCCACGAACCGCGACCGGAGGTCGCTGCGTGCCATCTCGACGATGAGGTCTGATAGCGCTTCGAGCCCGCGGTCGGCCGCAGGCTTCGGTGGAAGCTTCTTTGTCATGGGTTTACTCCGCGTCGAGCTTCCGAACGCCGGGTTCTCGGTCGGGCTTCTTCGCGTGCTCGACGTACTGCATGTAGATGTTGTCGGGGTACTTCTGGCGATAGAGAATCCCACTCATCTCCCATCGAGACGGGGCGTCTTGAACACCTGGAGGCGTAGGGTGGCTTCCAGGTGTGAGAACTACGTCATCGCCGGCTTCGGCCAGGAGACCGAAGAACTGGTTGATCGTCCCGCAGTACGTGATCCACGCGTTGTTCTTGTGATCTCGTTTCTGAAAGAGGATCTTCTCTTGGTAGTTCATGAGAATTTCTCGATTGGGTTCAGATGTGTCCACGTATTGCCCATCACGGCATTTCGCATCGTCGATTCCGACACGCCGAGTTCTTCTGCAAGAAAGGCAATAGACTTTACCCCGTTACGGAAATAGGCCCTGGATTCCAGCACCAAGGCGTCCGTGAGTTTTGCAGAAGTGTTTCTGCTTCCAAACAACGTTCGTCCTTTTGCCTTACAGTCCGCCATGTTCTCGGCGTGAGTGCCTTCGAACAGGTGATCAGGGTTAGGACAAAATTCCTCATCACAATGATGACATACGCTCAGATTGCCAGGGTCTTTACCGTAAACCAACATGAAGATGAGACGGTTGACGCGGTAACGTCCGAACGTGCCGTAACCATCTTTGTCGACCGCGCCCATCCAACACCAGCAAGGGCCGAGTTCCTTGCAGTGCGCCGGCACAGGTCCGTTTCGGAAAATAAGACTCCAAAACACTTCGAGTTGACTCTTACTGAGAACGACCACACTACCTCCGATGCCAGATACCAGGCGCAATCATGATCACGTAGACTTCGTTGGTGAGCCAGCCGAATAGAATCTTGGCTACGCTAGAAGAGGAAAGCCCAGTTTCTTTTGCGGCTTCCGCGGTGTTGAAGTTGTCTTTCTTCGAGGCCACCCACTGTCGGAGCCTATCGTTGTTGAGTGTGAACGGTACTGCTCTAACCGGAGACGGCGGTGGTACAGTAAGACTCGAAAGACGATCGAGAGGCTTCTTATTTCGTCGGCGCTCTGTATCACGATCCTCCGCACGCTTGGCGGCCAGCTCCGTTGTGAGTCGCTTCACACGAAGAACCGCCTCGTCGAGTTCTCTCTCGATCGTCTTACTGTCCCGCGTCATCGAGTTTCCCCTGAACCGATGCTTCGAAGCCAGATGAGAAGAGCAACCAGTTGGCTGCTTTGTTCGTTACCGGCCACAGCTCGACTGATTGCCGTCTCGGCGATGATGATGTCTTTGCGGGATGGACGTCGAGGCGCAGGCGCAGGACACGAGCTGTCTGCGTAGATCGCAAGCACCCACACTTTGGCTTTCTTCCCAGACATCGTCTTTCGTCTCTTGCCGTTCCAGACTACCACGCCCTTACGTACCAGATCGTTTCGTCGTCCGGAAACGGTCTCGTGGCTACCTCCCGTGAGGTTCTCGAGTTCTGAATCGGTCAGACCGTCTTTACCCGCCTTCTTGAAGCGTTCAAAAACGGTCTTCTCCCACGAGAGGCCGGTGAAGTTTTTCATCTCTGCAACTCCGAGATGTTCTCAAGATTGATGTCGAGTTTGAACTTGTCGTCCTTGACGCCTTTGTTCAGCCGGCCCATGACGGTGAAGACCCACGCCTTCTCTCCGCCTTTGGCGTAAGCGAGGTCGGCTTTCTTGCACGACTCGATGATACCGTTGCTGCCGAGTGCGATGACGCGCTCGGCCCATCGTGGATCCGTGAGAGAGGCTCCCACGGCATGATGTTCGATGAACATCAACGTCGATACGACTCGTGCTTGGAGTTGAGTTTTTCCGCTGATTTGCAGCATGAGTGGAAACAGACGCTTGAGACAAGCTGCGTCGGTCTTCATTGCGGTGAGCAGTTGTTGAATGCAGCGGATTTGACCTTTCTCCGTTCCAGCGGTCTTACCGTGCGCGTCGAGAAGTTCTTGTGTAATCACTGCGACAGGCGTTCCTGTGTGAACAGCAGCATTGAACTTAACGATCGCTGACATGGCTCTTCTTGTGTTCATGAACTCGAACGCTTCAACCTCCTCTTTGAGAGTGCTGAAGGTGAACACCATCGACGGAATCGTGAGAATGTCATTTCGATAGTCAGCGGCGCGGAGGCGCGTTCCAGCGTCATAGGCACAGAAACGTCCAGTAGGACGAGTGGCCAGAGACGCCGTTCCAAAACCGGCCCACGAGAACTGCTCCACGATCTTCTGGACTTGCCGCTCGGACGGTTTTCGCTGGTATCTCCAGTCGATGTCGATGAGGTTCTTATCAACCTCCATGAACACACCTTTTGGTCCTAGCTTTGCCCAACCGAAGGTTGCGACCCGAGGATCGTCTCTAGACTCGTTGGGAGGGTGATCGAGTTCTTCCATCATCATCATCATCCCGTGACCCTCACGTAAACATCTGGCGTGAACGCGGCGGGCGCCGGCTTCCGAGGCGTGGACCCGAGGTCGATGCCCTTGAACGGCTTGTTCCCCGGGAAGCCCGGGAAGCCCGACACGGAGTTCGGCGAGATGTTCTTTTCCTTGAGCTTACTCACGAGGTCGTCCCACCACATGTACCGAAGACGGAGAACGTCGACGAGCATTGGGTTGCGCAGCCCGGAGACCTGGTTGATGCGTTGCGCGGCGTACTCACCCGCACCCGTTCCGGCCATCGAACGCGATTCGAACGTCATGGAATCCATGGTCGGCTTGTCCGCCTTGAGTGACGTCTCGAGCGACTGCGTGCGGACCGACGCCGAGCCACGCGGGCCGCCACGCGTCGGGCTGCCGCCCTTCATGTAGTCGCGCTCGCGCATGCCGCGCATCACGCCGCCGCTCGTGTACTGCTCGCGCGCCGGGTCTTCGTGGAAGATCGCCGCCGCGATCACGCCCATGTCCCGGGCGTCGCCCCGCGTGTGGACGGCGACGCTGCCCTTCGAGTCCGTGAAGAGGAACCGGGCGCCGCCCTGCTGCGTCTCGGGCCAGGCTTCCAGCACGAGCTTGCCGCGGGGCTCGACGACCCAGCGTCGGCCGGTGGCCAACGTCGTCGCGGGCTCGCCGGTCAAGACGTCGGTGCCGTCGATGGAGATCCGGACCTCCACGCGGTTGTGCGTGCCGTTCTCGAGCTGGACGGCGTAAGGCTCGTTGCCGAAGGCGCCGATGATGTGCTCGTTGTCGATGACGTAGGGGATGAGCGTGCGGTTCAGGTGCTCGGGGTGCTTGCTGAGGATCGAGAGAGTGTGCATGGGGTGTCTCCTTCAGGAACGGAAGATGTGGGCGTCGGAGCGGGGAGAGTAAGAAAGCAAGTTCCGCTGCAAGGCTTCTGACAGCGAGAGGAAGAGAGCCTCGTCCTCGGACGAAAGAACGCTCGTCTGGATGTAGGGGATCTTCGAGTGACACACAGCATGCGTCACGGGGTCGTGGGCGACGTTGCCGAAGGCGTCGATCTCCACGTACGTGAGCGATCCCGACTCGGGCGCCCATCGCACGCCGTGCGACTGAAAGACGACGCGCACAGCGTCAGCGTCTCGCGACGGCACGAACCAGACGAGACGAGCGCCCATGCGGCCGATCTTGCGCTTGTCGAGCCAGGTGATGACCTGACCGATCGTGAACCTCGGTGCGACCGACACAGGCACGTGCGGGCGCTTCGTCTTCTTGACCTTGCGGAGGATGCCCTGGGCGTCGACGAAGTACTTGTAGTAGTTCCCCCACACGCGTGGGAGCTTGTGCTCGCCGTTCATCGCGATTTGGTTCAGAATGTGATCGTTCGTCACGTGCCGTCCGGGCGTCGTGCGACGGTCGAACTTCTCGCAGATGAGCGCGAACGTCTTGTCCCAGGACTTCCCCACGCGTGAGTCGAGGAAGCCCTGCACGGGTGCGATCTTGTCGGCGAAGCACGGCTGGGAGGGCTTGCGCTTCGGCGCCGGGATGACATCGGCCGCCTCGACGTCGTTCGCCACGAGACGCAGGAAGTCCCTCGACGCCGTGCGTTCGCTGCGGGCGTAGTCGCTGACTTCCCGCTTGTAGTGATCGCAGCGGCCTCCTTCGATGACCGTGCGGGACAGGTTCTTCGTCGACATCTTGGTCTCCGTTTCGGAGTGAGGTGCTACGCGGGCTCGGCGCTCTGCCGCAAGAATTCGTTCGGCACGGCGTCGAGGGTCCTGGAAACGAACTCCTGCATGATACCCAAATCGCACTGGAGTGCCTTGAGGTTCTCCCTCATGAAGTGCGTCTTGTCGGCCTCGCGGCGGAGCTTTTCGTTTTGGTCACGCAGCACGAGGAAGCGGCGCTTCACTTCCTCGGCGACGGCCTTCGGCAACGTTGCTTCGACGCGCACGTATCGATCGAGAAGCTCGTCGTCGTCCATCGAGTGAGCCCACTCCTCAGGAGATCCAGGCATCACGGCTTCCTCGTGAGTGCTTCGGCCCACTCGCGGTTGATGGCGACGCCGTACCGCATGACGGGCCACGGCGTGTCTTTGTCGGCAAGAGGTCCCTGAAGGGTGGCCACCATATCACACCACATCACGTGGTCCTCGGCCGTTCGGACGTGCTCCTGACAATAGGGGCACTCGACGGCGTGTCCCTGGCGATGGGAAGCTCTCACGCAGGTGTCAGCGAGGACTTTCACGTGGTTGACGAGCGTGTCCCCGATGGAAGCCACACGGCTCAGGACGGAGCCCGCGGCGCGGTAGAGTTCAGCTCTCATGTTCGTGTCTTTCTTACGGCTCGATGCCTAGCGACTTCAAGTCGCCCCACGCCTTCTCCGCGTCTGCGTGCGATAGGCGCGCTTGAGCGTGCACGAGAGCCTTGAAGGCTTCGATGATCTTGCCGGTTTGACCGGCGAGTAGAGCGTTTTCTCCTTTGGCTTTCGCCAAGGCACGCCGCATGCCGTTGACCGCCTTCACGTGGTCCTCCGAGAGCTTCTCGGTCGCCTTCTCGTTCGGCTGTCCGATCGTCTCGAGCGTGTCGGCTGTCGCTCGGGCGCACTTGACCATCAGGAGACGAACCTCTTCGAGATTTAGTGGCTTCTTGCCGGCTAGGTTTGCGAGCGCGTCCTGTACGGCGCGGGCCGCGAGCTTGGCGTGGCGCTGCGTGTCGCGGATTAGTTCGATGCTCATGTCTTGATCTCGGTCGACCTTGAGCAGGTCGGCCGTCTCTGCGCCGGGGCAGGGCGTTCGACTCTCAGGATCGTCGTCCGCGGCACCGCACTTGATACACAGACGGAAGAGCGCCCCCGCGTGCTTCGGGTCGTACTCGTGTTCGATCATGCTCCCGCCTCCGGCCAGTTCAAGTAGGCTCGCGCCGCACGAACCTGCTTCTCCGCCTCATCGAGGCATCGGAGCGCCTCGGCCTTATCCGTGTCGTCCTTGGTCGGAGCGCCCGCAGAACAAGCAGCTTCGAGGAAGTTGATCGCCTCGCACGCGGCGCCGTAGAAGGTGTCGCGCGGAGGGTGACCTCCCGCGTTACGGCGGGTGCTTTTCGCTTCTTGATTCATCGAATCTACACCTCAATGAGGAGGTTAGAGTTGAACTGCTCGTTCAGGTCGTCCGGGTAGCCGAACGGGTTACACACGATGCGCGTCTTGCCGAACTCGTAGTCGCAGCTCGTGTGCGTGTGACCGTGGAACCAGAGCTTCGGCTGTACGACTTGGATGAACCTGTCCATGTTGCACACGAAGAAAGGGTTGGTTACAGATCCTCTCCAGGCCGCCGCCACGGAGCGCTGACTCGGCAAGTAGTGCGTGACCACGACGTCGTTCTCGTTCACCTCGTCGTGGAGAAACTCCACCGTGTCTTTGTTCTCGGCGTAGACCCACGACTCGAAGTTCTTGATGAGATCGAAGTCTTTGACGGCCTTCTTCGGCGCCGTGGGGTGCTTAGGAAAGAAGAGGGTCCCTCCGATGAAGCGCTGGCCGTTGATGATGGTCGGGTAGCCCGACCTGAGCCAGCGGAAGTTCTTGTGCGTGGAGCACGCCTTCGAGAGGTGGTCCTGAACCTGCCTGCGTGTGGCGGTGTAGTACTCGTGGTTGCCCGGGAGGTAGACCACGGTCGCGTGCGAGAACGACTCGCAGATGAGCTGCAAAGCATCGGGGATGCCGTC
>Ga0209040_10001755_pt1 | contig 17173 bp, 18 predicted proteins | sample BogFormECP12_OM3_FD_188240 | JGI IMG/M metagenome (GOLD analysis project Ga0209040, IMG submission 188240) | Bog forest soil microbial communities from Calvert Island, British Columbia, Canada - ECP12_OM3 (SPAdes) (version 2) | ecosystem: Environmental > Aquatic > Freshwater > Wetlands > Bog ...
CCGGCCCGCTACGTCTCGGGATACCTGCACCCGAACCGCAAGGCGCCGATCGGGCACACGGTCGACGGGCAGAGCCACGCCTGGATTCAGGCGTGGACGGGCGGCTGGTGGAACTACGACCCCACCAACGACAACGAGATCAACGAGCAGTACGTCAGTGTCGGCGTCGGCCGGGACTACGCCGACGTCACCCCGCTGAAGGGCATCTATTCCGGCGGCGGGTCGACCGACCTCGATGTGATCGTCGAGATCACCAGGCTCGCCTGACTCAGCCGGCGCCGGGGACGCGGCCGATGCCGCGGTAGCCCGGGTGAACCTGCGGGGCCAGGCCCGCGTCGGCAGCGATGCGCGCGAGCAGGTCGCGCAGGTCGGCACGCTGCCGGTCGTTCAGCGCGGCCGTGACCTGGCGTTCGTGCTCGCGCGCCAGGTCGGACAACTCGTGCATCAGCCGCTCGCCGGATGCGGTCAGGTAGAGGGCGTGCAGGCGGCGGTCATCGGGGTTGCGCCGCCGCTCGACGTATCCGCGGTTCTCCAGGTCGTCGACGAACGCAACGACGCGGCTGGGCAGCAGGTTCAGCTGCTGGCTCAGCGCCTGCTGGCTTCGTCCGGGTCCGCCCGCGATGGCCCGGAGGATGCCCGCCTGGGGCGGGTTGAGCCCGAGTGGGGCGATCCGTTCGGCGAACAACTCCGCTGCGTGGTGGCCCAGCTGCGCGAGTAGAAACGCGACACCGTCGGCCGGCCCGGGAGACACCACTAAACCGTACCTGCTGTGAATCGTTCAGCCATCGAACCTTGCATGAACCGGAGTATCGGGCATATCGTTCATGCTATGAATGATTCGGCTCATGATGGAAACGACGGAAGGCGGCCGCAGCGGGGCGGTCCCCCGCTTGCCCTGCTGGCGGTCATCGTCGTCGTGTTGTTTGCCGGCGGTCTGGGCGTCGGCACCGCGCTGGCTGGCGTGCCGCCCTTCCCGTTCGGTTCCACGCCGACGATCCAGGATTTCTTCGGTTCCCACCCGGTTGCGGTGCAGGCCGCTGCGGTGGGGGTATTCGGATCGTCGGTGCCGCTGGCCATTTACGCCGCGACGGCGAGCGCCCGGCTGCGCCGGCTCGGGGTGACTGCCCCGGGGGCGACGATCGCGCTGGCGGGCGGCATTTTGTCGGCGGGCGCGCTGGGCCTGGCGGGTCTGTTGATCTGGACGCTGTCGCGGCCGGTGGTGACCGCTGATCCCGCGCTGGTTCGGGCGCTGTATTTCCTGGTCTATCTGACGGGTGGCCCGGCGCACGTCGTGGGCCTCGGTCTGCTTGTGGCGGGCGTCGCGGTACCGGGTTTGATCCTCGGTCTGCTTCCGAGCGGGCTGGCGTGGGCCGGACTGGTGATCGCGGCTGTCGCGGAGTCCAGTGCTCTGGTGCTGATCTGGCCGGGACTGTCGGTCCTGCTGCCGCTCGGCCGGGTGCCGGCGCTGGTGTGGCTGGTCGTCGCCGGCGCGCTGCTGCCCCTGCGCCGGCGCCGCGAGGCGGTGGTGTGAGCTACGCCGGTGCGCGCACCTCGACGCGGTGCAGGTCGGGTCCGAGCTCGATGCGGCCGTCGAACGCCGAGGCCGCCAGGGCGCGCCATTCGTCTTCGTGTCCCGGTGCGACCGCGGGAACGCAGTCCCGATGATCGGCAACGGGGTCTGCTCGGCAGTGAACGTGGTCACCCACCGGGTGATCAGCAGGTCACCGAGGTCGGCGATGTGGTCGCTGTGCAGGTGGGTCAGCAACAGCGCGGTCAGGCTGTTGGCGCCGGCACCGACCGCGATCGCCCGCTGAAGGACACCGCGGCCGCAGTCCACCAGGAACGTCTGGCCGCCGGCGCGCACCCGGGTCGACGGCCCGGCCCGTTGCGGATCGGGGATCGGACTTCCGGTTCCGAGCAGGGTGACCTCGATCATGAGACGAGCACCTCGAGCATGAGACCAGGTATGTCACACGAGCGGGTTCCGCCGTGGCCGACTTGGCCCTAACCTAATGTGAAGCAGGTCACATCAGGAAAGGCTTTGAATGCGGATCGCGGATGTGTTGCGGAACAAAGGCTCGGCGGTGGCGACGATCAGCCCGGATACGACGGTCACCGAACTGCTGGCCGGGCTCGCCGAGCACAACATCGGCGCGATGGTGGTGGCGGCGTCTGACGGGGTGCAGGGCATCGTGTCGGAGCGCGACATCGTGCGAAGTCTGAATGAGCTCGGCGCCGCCGCGCTGGCGCTGCCGGTCTCGGAGATCATGACCAGTGTGGTCGTCACGTGCGCGCCCGCCGACTCGGTGGATTCGCTCAGTGCGCTGATGACCAACAACCGGGTTCGGCACGTCCCGGTCATCGCGGACGGCCAATTGGCCGGCATCGTCAGCATCGGCGACGTCGTGAAGACGCGCATGGAGGAGATGCAGGCCGAGCAGGCGCAGCTGCAGGCCTACATCACCCAGGGCTGAGCCGCGTCGCCGGCGGATGATCGGGGCGTGACAATCGACGTGGCTCCGGGGCGCCGGGCCGACGTCCGTGCGCTGGCCCGCACGCTGGGCCGCGCCTTTCACGACGATCCGGTGATGACCTGGATGCTGCCCGACGTCGCCGCTCGCGCAAGGGGATTGCCGCGGATGTTCGCGACGCTGACACGTCACCATTTCCTCGGCGGGGGCGGCGTGGAAGTGGCCCGCGGGAGCGACACGATCGGTGCCGCGGCGCTGTGGGATCCGCCGGGCGGCTGGAAGCAGTCCCGCCTCGAGGGACTGATCATGACGCCGGGTTTCATCTGGGCGTTCGGCCCGCGGGCTTCGGTCGGGCAGGAGGTCGCCGAGACGATGAAGCGGCTTCATCCCGAGGAGCCGCACTGGTACCTGGCCGTGATCGGCAGCGACCCGTCGGTGCGTGGCAAAGGATTCGGGCAGGCGCTGATGGCCTCCCGGCTCGACCGGGTCGACGCCGGGCACGCGCCGGCGTACCTGGAGTCGACCAAACCCGACAACGTCCCCTACTACCAGCGGTTCGGCTTCGAGGTCACCGGCGAGATCGTGCTGCCGAACGGCGGCCCGACGATGTGGCCGATGTGGCGACAGCCACGATAAGCACGATAGGGCGGTGGTGGCGACAGCCGGTCATCTCGCGCGGGCGCCCAGGGCTGAGTCCTCAACGATGGAGTCCATTGTCCATTATTTGCCTGGCATGGATGATCCCGGTCAATCGATCGATTAAATACCTGCCCTACACCGCTGGTGCGCCGCAGAATACGCATGTGCGCCCGCCCTTACTCACGCGGCGTGCGTCAGCTTCGGCCGGCAACCGCCGCGATCGCGACGCTGATCGATCCTCCCGCTCCAGCCGGCCAAGCGGCGCCACAGCCGGCGGCGGCCTTGTAACCGCCGTTAGCGCAACCGGCAACGACGTCGGCTCGACCCTGTCGAAGATCGCTGCCGGGCTCACGGGAGGCTCGGGCCACGCACCCAAGCACGCCACGTGACAACTCTATTCAGCTACCTGGTCAGAGGGCGAAAATCCGGTTGAAGTGCAACAAAACATCACGGTAGTTCACATGAGTTATCTATAACTGTGGCCAGACCGTGGCCACGGTGTGGCCACGGCGCTGCCCCCAACTCGACGAGCGCGCTGCGACCATCACAACATGACCGACTTCAAGGCGGCCGTAGACACCGCCCGCTGGTTCACACCCTTCAGGATGGTGTCGGAAGACCCGCTGCGCTACGAGTTACGCCTCGCCACCGAAGAGCCCACCTTCGGCCGGATGCAGGAGCATCTGAGGGAACAGGGGTGGGTCGAGGAGAGCGAGGGCCTCTGGGCGCCGCCCGACGACGCCGCGGGTCGGCACCGCGCATAGACGCCAGGGAAGGGACATCAGTGCGGCCCGTCATCCTGCTTGGGTGGCGGGCCGACGCTTAAGTTATGGAGTCCGTCGCCCACGTTGTCTCGATGTGAACAGGCTGCGGATCCTTCGCCATTCGGCTGTAAGCGACGCCGCCTGGGAGCATACCGTGATCAACGGGGACATTTACCTCTAGTACGCGGTCCACACGGACACGGTGAGCGCCGTCGATCATGAATGGTCCAACGACCTCAGTAACTTACGATCCTGACAATTTTTTCATTCTGACGCTTGCCTGAATGTCGAAGCGTATGTTTCGGAAGCTGGCAGTTACCTCTACGCGTGTTTTCCGCACCAGAAACCGGTGCAGGACCCTATCCCTAGGAGGAATCAATGAAATACATGGTTTCCTGGACGTTCCGGCTCGGCGGCTCCGCGAGTGAGAATGAGGCCGCCGCCAAACGCATCCTCGCGCTGTATTCGAAGTGGACGCCGCCGAAGGGCACGACGTATCACCAGTTCCTCGGCCGCGCCGACGGCAACGGCGGGTACGCGGTGATCGAGACCGACAACCCGACCGAGCTGGCCGACGTCGCCACGTTCGCGCCGTTCGCCGAGTGGCAGATCCAGCCCGTCCTGGACATCGCCGAGGCGGTCCAGATCGCGACCGAGGCCATCAAGTTCCGGGACTCGATCGGCTGAACCGCGATACACACTAAACGCGGGGCGAGCAGCACCCAATCACGCTGTCCTAAAGCACGCCCGCGCCGGTAAGGCGGCGCGGCCCGCGCGCCGAGGAACACCCGCGCGGTAAACCGTCGGCCCGTCATCCTGCTTGGGTGGCGGGCCGACCCCGTTCATTCTGTTTGGCGATCGAGGTCGTCAAGACTGTCGCGCGCGACGTCGGTCCGGAATATTTCTGCGGGTTCTCGATCTTATCGAGTTCCCACGCCACCTCTTCGTGTTTGCGAAAGCAGTAGTCGTACCAGGCTTGCTCTATTGCCGCCTCAGAGCCGCCTTGTTGGAGGTCATCGAGTCGGTTCTGTGTGCGGTCGGCCTCCGCCTGCCACATACCCATCTCTCGCGCAAGCAGGTAACGGTGCGACAGCCACGAGTGCCCGCTAGCTCCACGAGTACTCGGCCCGCAGCCGCGCCGCGACCCGCTCGAACGTCTCGCGGGCCACGATCGCGCCCTCGCGCCGGATGCCTTCCTCAGGCACGTCGAGCACCCGGTCGAGCCGCACCCAGCTGGCCCGGCCCTCGTAGTCCCAGCTGCCGGAGCCGATGCCGATCCAGTGCGGTTCGCCCTGGTGTTCCCGGCTCGACAGCATCAACCCGAGCAGCGTGCGGCGATCCCGGCCGACGACCAGCACCGGACGGTCCTTGCCGCCGGACGGGTCGTCCTCGTAGACCACCCACGTCCAGACGATCTCGCCCGGATCGGCGCGGCCGTCGAGGTCGGGTGAGTACACCACCTTCCGGGCCCGATGCGCGGTTGGCACGCTGTGGTCGGTCACCGGGCGGCCGGTGGCGATGGCGGGAGCCTGCTCTGCCGCGCCGGCGATCGCTTCCAGGCCGATCCGGATGCCTTGCTGGATCCCCCGCTGCAGGGAGGGCGAGTTCTGCAGCTGCCGGATCAGCTTGGGGCCCTCGTTGAAGACGAGGTTTTCCGCGACTTTCCCCAATCGCCGCTGCAACGTCTTCCACTGCGACGCCATGGCAAAAGCATAGGCGAGGCGGCCCGGGCGCGATTGTGAGCGAAGGGGTCCACCTCGATACCCTTGATGGGAGATCAATCCCGCGAGACACCCTTTCACCTGGAGATTCCCATCAGCAGCTTCGCCGACCAGACCTTCACCGCGCCGGCGCAGATTCGCAACTTCTGCATCATCGCCCACATCGACCACGGCAAGTCGACCCTGGCCGACCGGATGCTGCAGCTCACCGGCGTGGTCGACGAGCGCTCGATGCGCGCCCAGTACCTGGACCGGATGGACATCGAGCGCGAGCGCGGCATCACGATCAAGGCGCAGAACGTGCGGCTGCCGTGGCAGGTCGGCGGCACCGACTATGTTCTGCATCTGATCGACACTCCCGGCCACGTCGACTTCAGCTACGAGGTGTCGCGGGCGCTGGAGGCGTGCGAGGGTGCGGTGCTGCTGGTGGACGCCGCTCAGGGCATCGAGGCGCAGACGCTGGCGAATCTGTACCTGGCGCTGGACCGCGACCTGGCGGTCATCCCGGTGCTGAACAAGATCGACCTGCCCGCCGCCGACCCCGACCGGTATGCCGCGGAGATCGCCCACATCATCGGGTGCGAGCCCGGCGACGTGCTGCGGGTCTCCGGTAAGACCGGCGAGGGGGTGCCCGAGCTGCTCGACGAGGTGGTGCGCCGGGTTCCGCCGCCGCGGGGCGACCCCGACGCGCCGGCGCGGGCGATGATCTTCGACTCGGTCTATGACATCTACCGCGGTGTGGTCACCTACGTCCGCGTTGTGGACGGGAAGATCCTGCCGCGGGAGCGGATCGCGATGATGTCCACCGGCGCGACGCACGAGCTGCTGGAAGTCGGCATCGTCTCACCCGAACCCAAGCCGGCCGCGGGCCTCGGCGTGGGCGAGGTCGGCTACCTGATCACCGGAGTGAAGGACGTGCGCCAGTCCAAGGTGGGCGACACCGTGACCACGGCGCGTCATGGCGCCGCCCGGCCGCTGACGGGCTACCGGGAACCGAAGCCGATGGTGTATTCCGGGCTTTATCCGGTGGACGGGTCGGATTATCCGGACTTGCGTGACGCTCTGGACCGGTTGCGGCTCAACGACGCCGCGTTGGCCTACGAGCCGGAGAATTCGGTGGCGCTGGGATTCGGTTTCCGCTGCGGCTTTCTCGGGTTGTTGCACATGGAGATCACCCGCGAGCGGTTGGAGCGCGAGTTCGGCCTCGACCTGATCTCCACGTCGCCGAACGTGGTCTACCGGGTGGTGCTCGAGGATGGTACCGAGAAGACCGTGACGAACCCGTCGGACTGGCCGTCGGGCAAGATCCGTACCGTCTACGAACCGATCGTCAAGACCACGGTCATCGCGCCCAGCGAATTCATCGGCACGATCATGGAGCTCTGCCAGTCCCGGCGCGGCGAGCTGGGCGGCATGGATTACCTGTCGCCGGAGCGGGTCGAGCTGCGCTACACGATGCCCCTGGGCGAGATCATCTTCGACTTCTTCGACTCGCTGAAATCGCGCACCCGCGGCTACGCGAGCCTCGACTACGAGGACGCCGGCGAGCAGGAGGCCGATCTGGTGAAGGTCGACATCCTGCTGCAGGGCGAACCGGTCGACGCGTTGAGCGCGATCGTGCACAAGGATGCGGCGTCGGCCTACGGCAACAAGATGACCGCCAAGCTCAAGGAGCTGATCCCCCGCCAGCAGTTCGAGGTTCCGGTGCAGGCCGCGATCGGCTCGAAAATCATTGCCCGAGAGAACATTCGGGCGCTGCGCAAAGACGTGTTGTCGAAATGCTATGGCGGAGACATCACCCGCAAGCGCAAACTGCTGGAGAAGCAGAAGGAAGGCAAGAAGCGCATGAAGACCATCGGCAGGGTCGACGTGCCGCAGGAGGCCTTCGTGGCGGCGCTGTCCACCGACGCGGCGGGGGACAGGTCCAAGAAGTAAGAAGCGAGGTGACGCGGTGCGGCGGTTGGCTGGGGCGTTTGCCTGCGGGGCGGTCGGCGTGCTGGTGGCCGGTTGTGCCCACACCGTGGGCGGCACGGCCCAACCGGCCGATCGTGGCGGCGGCGCCACGCCGGGCGGCGGCCTCGACGCCGTCCTGCTGAATGCCGACGAGGTCAACACGATCATGGCCGCCACGGGGATCCGGGTCGTCGAAGCCTCCCAGGACATGCAGAGCACCACCGAGAACGTGTCCCGGCCGGACTGCCTCGGGGCGTTGTACAACGCCGAGGATTCGGTCTATCAGGGCAGCGGCTGGACCGATGTGCGCGATCAGGTGCTCCAGGAGCCCGGTGACGACAACGCCCACTGGGTGGAGCAGACCGCCGTCGGGTTTCCCGGCGCCGGCCCCGCACAGGCGTTTGTCGGCTCCTCCCTGAGCAGTTGGTCGCACTGCTCGGGCAAAGAGGTGGCGCTCACCAGCGGCGCCGACGTAACCCGTTGGGAAATAGGCGATCTGATCATCAGCGGCCGGACCATCAATCAGACCGCGCTGCAACAGGGTGCCGGCGGATGGGGTTGTCAGCACGCGCTTTCGGCGGTGTCGGCGGTCGTGATCGAGGCGACGGCGTGCAGCAACGACGTCGCGGACCAGGCGGTCACGATCGTCGACGAGATGTCGGCGAACGTGTCGTAATGCCGCGGTCGACCGGCTGCGCGCCGACTACGACGCGGCGCCCTCGCTGACCACGCGGAGGCCGGGCGGTGACCGTTCCTACATCGGCGCGTTGGCCGGGACGAACACCCCGGTGCTGTCGGCTTCCTCCTCGGCGCGGATGACGTGCACGACGGCGTTGATCAGCGCCAGGTGGGTGAACGCCTGCGGGAAGTTGCCCAGGTGCCGGCCGGTGCGGGTCTCGATTTCCTCGGCGTAGAGATCCAGCGGGCTGGCGAACGAGAGCAGCCGCTCGCACAAGTGCCTGGCCCGGCTGATCTCACCGATCTCGACCAGCGCCGACACCAGCCAGAACGAGCAGATCGTGAAGGTGCCCTCTTCCCCGGACAGCCCGTCGTCGGTCTCCTCGACCCGGTAGCGCAGCACGAGTCCGTCCTTGGTCAGCTCGTCGGCGATGGCCAGCACCGTGTTGCGCACCCGAGGGTCGTCGGGTGGCAGGAACCGGGTCAGCACGGCCAAAAGCAGTGACGCGTCCAGCGCGTCGGAGCCGTAGCGCTGGGTGAGCACGCCGCGGGAATCCACGCCGTGCTCCAGCACGTCGGCCTTGATCTCCTCGGCGATCGCGCGCCACTGCTGGGCGTAGCTCTTCTCGCCCTGCAATTCGGCCAGCTTGGCGCCGCGGTCCAGCGCGACCCAGCACATGATCTTCGACGACGTGAAGTGCTGGGGCTCGCCGCGCACCTCCCAGATGCCGCGGTCGGGTTCGCGCCAGTGCTTGATCGCCTCCTCGACCTGGTTCTTCAGCACCGGCCACAGCGCCTCGGGGATCTGCTCGCGCGACTTGGCGTGCAGATACACCGAGTCGAGCATGGTGCCCCAGATGTCGTGCTGCTGCTGCTTGTACGCGCCGTTGCCGATACGCACCGGCCGCGCCCCGTCGTAGCCCGACAGGTGGTGCAGTTCCTCTTCCTCGAGGGTGCGTTCGCCGCCGACGGCGTACATCACCTGCAGCGGGTGGCGCTCGCCGTTGTTGGCGCCCGCCACGTCGGCGATGAACGAGAAGAAGTCCTCGGCCTCGCGGTCCAGACCCAGCGTGTACAGGCCCCACAGCGCGAACGTCGAGTCACGCACCCACGCGTAGCGGTAGTCCCAGTTGCGTTCGCCGTGCGGGGTTTCGGGCAGCGACGTCGTGCTGGCCGCCAGCAGCGCGCCGGTCGGCGAATATGTCAGGCCCTTCAGCGTCAGCGCGCTGCGCTGCAGGAACGACCGCCACGGGTGGTCCGGGAAGTCGCCGATGTTGATCCACTGCCGCCAGCATTCGCTGGTCTTCCACATCTTGTCGGCGGCCTCGTCATACGTCTGCGGCGCCGGGTGCTTCGACCAGCTCAGCGCGACGAACACGTTGTCGCCCTCGGTGAGCCGGGTGCGTGCCCGCGCCTCGCGGCCTTCGAGCCCGATGCGCAGGTTGGTCGTCAGCTTGAGCTTCGGGTGCTGGTCGGGATCGCGGTTGGCCCGTGCGATCGCCTCCCCGTAGGCGGCCGCCGAGTACTCCCAGCTGGCGCTGATCCGGTGGTAGTCGAACGAGGGCTCGCAGCTCATCACCAACTCGACGGTCCCGCTGACGCACCGCACGGTGCGCAGCAGGATGTGCTCGGCGTCCCAGTCCATCGGGGTGCGGCGGTGGGTGCGCGAACGTGTCTCGATGTCGTGCCAGGGGCCCATGACCAGGGTGTCGCGGACGATGATCCACCCGGTGTGGGTCTGCCACGTGGTCTCCAGGATCAGGCTGCCCGGTAGGTAGCGGCGCGCCGCCGGCACCGACACCCCGTACGGGCCGAGGCGGAAGTGCCCGGCGGCGCGGTCGAGGATGGCGCCGAACACGCTCGGCGAGTCGGGCCGTGGCACGCACAGCCACTCGACGGCGCCGTTGGACGAGGTCAGGCAGGTGTTCTCACAGTCCGACAGGAACGCGTAGTCGGCGATCGGGGGGAACGGGTTGCGGGTCGATGAGCTCTGGATGTATGGGACCGGACTGGTGACCGCAAACGGGGGTTCGGTCGCCTGCTGGGCGGACTCCGGGCTCAGGACCATTCAGCCATCATCGACCGCGCAAGCGTGTTCCGTCCACTTAACTGGGGCGTGTTTGATGACGTTCTTCATCGCCTGGCGAACGCGGGCGCGTGTTCGGGCAGCGGGCCTATCGCGACCGTGTAGGCGGCCAGCGTGCGCAGCCCCGGCAGCTTTTGCACGGTCCGGACCGCCCGCGGCGGCGCCGGTGGGTGGGCGGGCAACACGTCCCCGTTCACCGCGGCCGCGATCACGCGGGCGTGGATGGCACGTTGGATGGCCTGGATCAGCACCGTCGGCAGCCACCGCCGGGCCTGCACGCGCGCGAGCTGCGACGTGCTCACGTGCCCGCCACGCAGCGGCCCGGCCAGCAGGGCGGCGGCGGCGACCGCGTCGGCCACCGCCAGGTTGATGCCGACGCCACCCACCGGCGACATCGCGTGCGCTGCGTCGCCGATCAGCAGCAGCCCGCCGGTGTACCAGCGGCTGAGCCGATTGAGTTGCACGTCAAGAAGTTTCACCTCGTCAAACGACGCCAAGGTGTCCACCCGGTCGCCCAGCCAACCCACCAGCACCGTCAACTGCCGCCGCAGCGCGTCGAGGCCCTCCCTGCGCATCGCCGCGTCGGCGCCCTTGGGGATGATGTAGGCGATCTGGTAGTAGTCCCCGCGGTCGATCACCGCGCAGCCGTGGCCGGCCTGGAACACGCCGTTGAGTCCGTGCGGGTCGCCGTCGTGGCGCGGCAGCCGGAACCACCACACATCCATCGGCGCGCCGAAGTTCTTCGGCCGCAGGCCCATGGCCGACCGCAGCGTCGACGAGCGGCCGTCGCACGCCACGGTCAGCACCGCCCGCATCTCGCGGGTGTCGCCGCCGGCGTCGCGATAGCTGACCCCGACCACGCGTCCGGCCTCCCGCAGCGGGGAAAGCACCTCGGTGCTGCGCATCAGCCGAAACGTGGGCTCGGATTCGGCTGCGGTGGCCAGCAATTCGAGGAAGTCCCATTGTGGCACGAGCGCGATGTGCTTGTGCGGGCCCGGAATTCGGTGCAGATCGATGTCGATTGGCACGCCCTGCACCTCCATGTGGATCGTGTCGATCATGCGGTGGGGCATCTTCGCGAATTCGCCGCCCAGGCCCAGCTCGTCCATTAGCCGCAGGGTGCTGGCGTGCACGGTGTCACCGCGGAAGTCGCGCAGGAAGTCGGCGTGTTTTTCCATCACGGTCACCGGCACCCCGGCGCGCGCCAGCAGCAGGCCCAGCACCATGCCTGCGGGCCCACCTCCTGCGATCGCGCATGTGGTGGAATCCGCGGCGGCCGGCACACCCCACTATCTCACGTTGGCGGCCGGCGCCTACTCTGGCCGGATGGCCGGCTTTCTGAGTTGGTGGGACGGCGTGGAGCTGTGGCTCTCGGGCCTGGGCTTCGTGCTGCAGACCATCGTCGTGATGCCGGTCGTGCTGGCGCTGGCCTATGGCATCGCGGTGCTGGGCGACGGGGTGCTGGGCCGGGGCATCCGGCTGTTGCGGCGGATGCGCCACGGTGACCCGACCGGATTGTGAGCGGTTTGCCCAAGTCGCGGGTGACGCTGATTCTGGTGATCCTGGTGCTGCTGGTCATCGTGACCTGGCTGCTTAGCCACTAGCCGCCGACGAGCAACCTGGTAAGACTCTGTTAGGCTTCGCGCCATGCGAACAGCGACCGGCAACAAGGGCTGCCACATATTGGCGCTCATTGCCGTGGGTGATTGCGCTGTCGCCGATGTGCACTGTTGTCGCTGACGCATTCCCGTGCGCGGTGGCTGTCAATCCACTGACATGTTGATCGATCGCCTTTCCCGCGATACGGGTCGAGTCCTGCCGACCATCGCAGAGCAACGAAAGGTCTTCCATGTACACGATCGGCACCTCCGCGCATAACTGGCGGTCCGCCGCCGCGCTCGCGTTGACCGCGGCTGTGGTTGCCGCCTGCGGTGGCGGCTCCAGCGACGTCGCCGGGGGCGGCGCCCAGCAGGGTGCGAGCACCACGCTCACCCTGGTGGCCTACTCGGTCCCCGAGCCGGGGTGGAGCAAGATCATCCCGGCGTTCGCTGCCACCCCTGACGGCAAAGGCGTTGCGGTGACCACTTCCTACGGTGCGTCGGGCGACCAGTCCCGCGCCGTGGTCGACGGCAAGCCCGCCGACATCGTCAACTTCTCCCTCGAGCCCGATGTCACCCGCCTGGTGAAGGCCGGCAAGGTCTCGCCGCAGTGGAATGCCGACGCCACCAAGGGCATCCCGTTCGATTCGGTGGTGACCCTGGTCGTGCGCAAGGGCAACCCGAAGAACATCAAGGACTGGGACGACCTGTTGCGGCCCGGCATCGAGGTGGTCACGCCCAGCCCGCTGAGCTCCGGGTCGGCCAAGTGGAACCTGCTGGCGCCCTACGCCGCCAAGAGCAACGGCGGCCAGGATCAGCAGGCCGGGCTCGCCTACGTGCAGCAGCTGGTCACCGGCCACGTCAAGGTGCGCCCCGGGTCCGGGCGGGAAGCGACCGACGTGTTCGTGCAGGGCACCGGCGACGTGCTGATCAGCTACGAGAACGAGGCGATCAACACCGAGCGGCAGGGCAAGCCGGTCGAACACATCACGCCGCCGCAGACGTTCAAGATCGAGAACCCGGTCGCGGTGGTCAGCACCACCCAGCACCTGGACAAGGCCACGGCGTTCAAGAACTACCTGTACACCACCGACGCGCAGAAGATCTGGGCGCAGGCCGGGTTCCGTCCGGTGGATCCGGGGGTGGCGGCCGACTTCGCGGCCGACTTCCCGGCGCCCCAGAAGCTGTGGACCATCGCCGACCTCGGGGGATGGGACACGGTGGATCCGCAGTTGTTTGACATGGACAACGGAAGCATCACGAAGATCTACAAGCAGGCCACCGGATGACAGCTGCGCTAGAACCGAATCCCGAGGCGATCAGGCCCGAGCTCGCCGAACCCGAACTTCAACGCCCGCCGGGCGGCCGCACCGGCGCCACCTCGCTTCGCCTGGGGGTGGCCACGCTGTGGCTGTCGGTCATTGTGCTGCTGCCGCTGGCGGCGATCGTCTGGCAGTCGGCGAAGGGCGGCTGGTCGGCGTTCGTCGCGGCGGTGACGTCGCCATCGGCGATCGAGTCGTTCCGTGTCACGCTGACGATCTCGGCCGCGGTGACGCTGATCAACCTGGTCTTCGGGTTGCTGGTGGCGTGGGTCCTGGTCCGTGACGACTTCCCGGGGAAGCGGCTCGTCGATGCGGTGATCGACCTGCCGTTCGCGCTGCCGACGATCGTGGCCAGCGTGGTGCTGCTGGCGCTCTACGGTCCCTACAGCCCGGTGGACATCCACCTGCAGCACACGCCGTACGGCGTCGGGGCCGCGTTGCTGTTCGTCACGTTGCCGTTCGTGGTGCGGGCCGTGCAGCCGGTGCTGCTGGAGGTCGACCGCGAGGCCGAGCAGGCGGCGGCGTCGCTGGGCGCGGGCAACCGGAGCATCTTCACCACGATCATCCTGCCCGCGATCACCCCGGCGCTGCTGTCCGGCGCCGGGCTGGCGTTCTCGCGGGCCATCGGGGAATTCGGTTCGGTGGTGCTGATCGGCGGGGCGGTCCCCGGCAGGACCGAGGTGTCCTCGCAGTGGATCCGCACGCTGATCGAAAACGACGACCGCACCGGTGCGGCCGCCATCTCCATTGTGCTGCTGGCGATCTCGTTCGTCGTGTTGTTCATCCTGCGGGCCGTGGGGTCGCGGACCGCCAAGCGCGAGGAGCTGGCCGGGTGACGTTGTCGCCGCTGGCCCGCTACCTGGCGAGGTATGCGGCGCTGCTGTACGTCGGGGTGCTGGTGATCGTGCCCGTGGCGCTGATCCTGTGGCGGTCGTTCGCGTCGGGGCTCGGCCAGTTCTTCGCCCAGATCAGCACCCCCGCCGCGGTATCGGCGCTGCAGCTGTCGCTGCTGGTGGTCGCGATCGTGGTGCCGCTCAACGTGTTGTTCGGCGTCCCGACCGCGCTGGTGTTGGCCCGCAACAGGTTCCGCGGCAAGGGCGCGCTGCAGGCCGTCATCGACCTGCCGTTCGCGGTGTCGCCGGTGATCGTGGGCGTCGCGCTGATCGTGCTGTGGGGATCGGCGGGGTTGTTCGGCTTCGTCGAGCGCGACCTCGGCTTCAAGATCATCTTCGGGCTGCCCGGGATCGTGCTGGCCAGTATCTTCGTGACGTTGCCGTTCGTGATCCGCGAGGTCGAGCCCGTGCTGCACGAGATCGGCAACGACCAGGAGGAGGCCGCGGCCACGCTGGGTTCCACGTGGTGGCAGACGTTCTGGCGGATCACGTTGCCGTCGATCCGCTGGGGGCTGACCTACGGCGTGGTGCTGACCGTGGCGCGCACATTGGGCGAGTACGGCGCGGTGATCATGGTGTCGTCGAACTTGCCCGGCAAGTCCCAGACGTTGACGCTGTTGGTGTCGGACCGCTACAGCCGTGGCGCCGAATACGGCGCGTACGCGGTCTCTACGCTGTTGATGACGGTCGCGGTGCTCGTGCTCGTCGTCCAGGTGATCCTCGACGCGCGGCGGGGACGCGCGAAAGCCTAGGCCGGACAGGGAGCTTGTGAGATGACCGACGCGATCACGCTGCGTGGTGTGAACAAACGCTACGGCGAGTTCGCCGCGCTCGACGACATCGACTTCACGGTCCCGTCGGGGTCGCTGACCGCGCTTCTGGGGCCGAGCGGATCCGGCAAGTCCACGCTGCTGCGCGCGATCGCGGGCCTCGACGTGCCCGACACCGGCACGATCACGATCGACGGGCGTGACGTGACGCATGTGCCGCCGCAGCGTCGCGGCATCGGTTTCGTGTTTCAGCACTACGCGGCGTTCAAGCACCTGACGGTGCGCGACAACGTCGCGTTCGGCCTGAAGATCCGCAAGCGGCCGAAGGCGGAGATCAGCGAGAAGGTCGACAACCTGCTCGAGACCGTGGGGCTCAGCGGCTTTCAGACCCGCTACCCCGCCCAGCTGTCGGGCGGGCAGCGTCAGCGCATGGCGCTGGCGCGCGCGCTGGCGGTTGACCCGCAGGTGCTGCTGCTCGACGAGCCGTTCGGCGCGCTGGACGCCAAGGTGCGCGAAGACCTGCGGGCGTGGCTGCGGCGCCTGCACGACGAGGTGCATGTGACGACGGTGCTGGTCACCCACGACCAGGCCGAGGCGCTGGACGTCTCCGACCGGATCGCGGTGCTCAACAGGGGCCGCATCGAGCAGGTCGGTTCGGCGACGCAGGTGTACGACAGCCCCGCCAACGGGTTTGTGATGTCGTTCCTGGGCGCGGTGTCCTCGCTCAACGGCATCCTGGTACGCCCCCACGACATTCGCGTGGGCCGCAATCCGGAGATGGCGATCGCGGCCGGTGACGGAACAGCGGAGTCCACCGGCGTGACCCGCGCCACCATCGACCGCATCGTGTACCTCGGGTTCGAGGTCCGCGTCGAGTTGACCAGCGCGCCGACCGGCGCCCCGTTCACCGCGCAGATCACCCGCGGCGACGCCGAGGCGCTGGGGCTGAAGGAGGGCGACACCGTGTACGTGCGCGCGACCCGGGTGCCGCCCATCGGCGGCGAAGCGCAGGTGCCGCAAGCCGTTCTAAGCGGCGGCTAGGCCGGCGACCGCGTTGTCGAACCGGTCCAGCACGGTGGCCGCGACCAGCGGGTGCGCGCCGAGCGGCGGCGCCATCGGTAGGCCGTTGTCCCGGGCGTAGCCGGCGACGCGGTCGGTCAGCCGTCCCGGGGCCAAAAACCACGGCGCGATCACCAACTGCGTTGCGCCGCGGCGGCGGAGGGTCCGCGCGGCCTCGTCGAGGGTCGGGCGTGGACCGGTCGCGAACGCGGTCAGCGCGCCGGCCCACCGTGTTCCGGCGGCCGCCGCCGGTGCCACCGCGGCGGTGCGGGCGTTGACCATGTCCCACGACGAGCCGACCGCGACGACGATCACGCCCACCCTCCGGTCGCACCGCGACACGCCGAGGCCGCACACCCGTTCCCGCAGCACCGCCACCAGCCGCGGATCCTCGCCCAGCACACCGGCCTGGCGCACCCGATCCGGGGCCGACTGCGCGATCAATCCGGGGATGTCGACCCGGGCGTGGTAGGCGTCGGCCAGCAGCAGCGGCGCCACGACGGCGCCGGTGCCCGCGCCGGCCAGCACGTCGCGCAGGTCCGGCTCCGAGCGCTCACAGAAGCCGACGCGCACGGCCAGCCCCGGCCGCAGCCGGCCGATCTCGTCGGCGACGGCGTGCGCGGTGGCCGGTGAACGCGGGTCGGCGCTGCCGTGCGCGGCGAGCACGAGGGTGCTCACGATGAATGCAGCCCGCATTCGGTCTTCGACAGGCCCTGCCAGCGCCCGCTGCGGGGGTCGGCGCCGGGTGCCGGCTTCGCGGTGCACGGTGCGCAGCCGATCGACGGATAGCCCGCCTCGACGAGCGGATTCACCAGCACGCCGTTGGCGTCGATGTAGGCCTGCATGTCGTCGTCGGTCCACGCGGCCAGCGGGTTGATCTTCACCAGCCCGAACGCCTCGTCGAAGCTGATCAGCGCGGCGTTGGCACGCGTCGGCGCCTCCACCCGGCGCAGCCCGGTGACCCAGGCGGAGTAGCCGCGCAGCGCTTTGCCCAGGGGGGCGACCTTCCGCCGCCGGCAGCATTCGCTGGGATCGCGGGCGAACAGGTCCCTGCCCATCAGCTGATCCTGCTGTTCGACCGTGTGTTCGGCGGTGACGTTGACGACGTTGACGTCGTACACCGCGGCGACGGCGTCCCGGGTTCCGATGGTCTCGACGAAGTGGTAGCCGGTGTCCAGAAACAACACGTCGACGCCGGGGCGAACCTTCGAGGCCAGGT
>Ga0209040_10001756_pt1 | contig 17157 bp, 14 predicted proteins | sample BogFormECP12_OM3_FD_188240 | JGI IMG/M metagenome (GOLD analysis project Ga0209040, IMG submission 188240) | Bog forest soil microbial communities from Calvert Island, British Columbia, Canada - ECP12_OM3 (SPAdes) (version 2) | ecosystem: Environmental > Aquatic > Freshwater > Wetlands > Bog ...
CAGGATGGCATACCAGCTCGAAAACTCCGTCTGGCATGGCGTGCAGTGTCTCTCGCCATGCCCGCACCATGGGAGTGGTGTCGGTTTCGCCCGCATCCAAATAGGTTTCGACTCGGCAATAAGGCGACCAGAAACTTCCGAGCACCGTAGCGGTCAGCAGTTCCATGTAAAACGAGACAGCAAGGCGCCGAGCTGTGCTCCCCTGGTGAGGTCCCCCAATCCTCCCGTGATTGGGCCAGCACCGTATCCGGCTGGCCCTCACTCGAGTGATGCCTTCGGCCCCGAGTGCTCGGCGGAAGGGAACTACCGCGCCGAAGAACAGATGCATGTGGTGGTGCGAATCTGCATGGGTCAGCTCGATTCCCAAGGCTTTGGCGGCTTGGATCTGCGCCCGATATTCCGCTTCCAGTTCGGCCGAGGACACTCCCCAATTGCTGAACTTCCTCGCTATGATGTCCGGGCGCAGGAACTCGCCGTTTTCGGCAACCAGACTCGGTACCTTTTCCGGCGGAAGGGTTGGCCTGCCTTGGCAAATGTTCAGATGGATCCCCACTCCCAGCTTGGGATACTTATGCAATTGCGCGACAGCATAGTCCGTCGCCGGTTGGTTCATCATCATCGATGTGCTGGTGAGCATGCCAGCTTCATGAGCTGCGAAAATCCCTTCGGTGGCGGCTTTCGTCAATCCGAGGTCGTCGGCGTTTACTATGAGCCGCTTAGACATGCGGTCCTTCCTGTAACACCAGCGGAGTTTTCCCCCCGGACTTCATAATCGGAGCGGCAGCCAATTCCGTTTCCACCGTGGAGTTCTCGCCCAGCAACGCGATGATCTCCTTCTGGACCTTTCTTAATTCCTGTTCCGCCTGTGCACCCGATCCCACGGCGCGTATCAACACTTGTCCCGGAGCTCGTTGAACAAACTGACAGAAACGGAATGAGGTTGTTCCCTTCAGCACCTGGTTTACGGAGCGGGGCGAAAAGACGTGTCCGTCCGCTGCATAGAGCAAATCGCTTTCGCGGGTCATGCCCGGATCTACCAGAGGGGTGTTGCGCCCGCATGCGCATTGTTGGGTTGTGCTCCATGAGCCCCGATCGCCAATTCGGTAACGCAACAGCGGTGTGGCGTAATTGATGAATCCCGTCCAAACCAGGTATCCCGTCTCTCCCGGCGAGACTGACTGGTTGTCCTCATCGAGAATCTCCAGGAATGCGTAATCGGGATTCAGGTGCATGCCGCCTTCTTCACATTGCTGGATGAGGCCGCATAGCTCAGTATTTCCGTACGTATCAAACAACCGCGTCGCGAACGCCGATTCAAGTTTCTGGCGTAGGAAGGGATGTACCGGTTCTCCGTCTGTGAAGACGGCACGCATCGGAATCGGGCTTCCTGCTGAGAGCACGAAGTCCGCCAGGATGCCAAGTACTGAAGGAAACCCCTCGAGGACCCAGTTTTTGTGTTTCTGCAGGAACGAAATGTAATCGGCTGCCGTGCTGGTTGAGAGATGGAAGATGCTAAGAAACATCTGTCTCTCGGCGGCGTTGTAGACCCAATAAGGCGGAGTGTTCCGCTTCGGTGGCACCACCTTGTTGCCAAAAGCCGTGATCCGCGGTGTTCTGGGTTGCACACCGGCCCATCCAAACTGCTGCATGCGAAATGCCCAGTTGATCCGCATCACTTCAGATGTGTAACAAACCTTGAGGCTGGCTCCGGTGGTCCCGGTCGTCGCCGCGATGATTTGCTCTTCCTTGGGGACGCTCTGATTGATCAACAGCGAATTGTCTTCGCGTATCTGCGCCCGGGTTAGCAGGGGAACCTGTGCCCAATCAGAAATGGCAGTCAGCTTGAGCGCCGGGTAGCGCCGATAAAATACGCAGTTCTGACGGCTGATATCGAGGATTCGCTGCAGGTTCTTGAGTTGACTCTCCGCTATCTGCTTACTTGTCCAGCGTTCATGTGAATATAGTTGCTCCAGAAATTCGCGAGACTGCGGCGAATAACGATTCTTGGCCAATGTCCAACCCCGGAGCGTGGTCAGGCCCGACCTCACAACGTCAGGCATGCGGTCGTACACCTGCTGCAACTCGCCGGCTTTCGCTCTGTACAATCTTTCCAACACTGAACCGCTCCTCAAAGCTACGCTCTGACAAGAGGGTGGTAGTCCCTACCTACCTGCGACTCTATGAGCTGCTTGTATAAACGACACAGCTTTAGCTGCTCCGGCCGTGTATTGAAGCGATGCAGAACAGCATTTCGTGCCTGCGCTCCCATGCGTTCTGCGTTTTCGGGATCTTGCAGCAACCGGCTGATTGCGTCCGCGAACTGTTGCGAACTCGCGGAGTCGACTAGGTGGCCGTACACGCCCTCCCGGAAAAACAACCGAATTGGCGGCAGATTACTGGCGACAATGGGGAGACCGCACGCCCAGTACTCAAATACCTTGGTTGGAATGTTCTTGAGGAACTTGGGAATGGGCTGCAGCGGAACCACGCCCACTCGGGCCTGCCTGAGCAACAGCGGCACCCCTTCGTGGGGCACTCTCCCCAACAGCTCGAAGCAGTCCTGAATGCCCTTTTTTTCGGCCCTGTCCAGGAACTCCGACTTGAAGCCCGGAGTATCCGTGTACCCGAACATCAGCACCTTCGGGCGAATGCTCCGTTGCGCCAGCTTTTCGATGGCATCCAGGAGAACGAACACGCCGGTTCGCTCCGACATGCCGCCGGAATACACCAGGTCGTAACGCTTGGGGCGGTCCCAGTTTCCTTGGGTGAATTTCTCGAAGAACACCTCTAATGCCGGGAAGTTGTAGAACACCATGCGTCGGGTTTTACCCTTGCGCCTTCCGGCCCTGACGTACTGCCGCAGCACGCCGGGATCGGCGGTGATAACCGCATCCACAATCCGGCAGGCGGCATTCTCGACTTCATATACCAGCTTGCTGATTAGCTTACGCAACCAGTGCGGACGCCATTCCCGGGTCAAGACCATGGAAGGGAAGTCCTCGAACATGTCGTACGCAACGCGTTTGCGGAAGAGAACCTTGAGGAGGACCGCAACTGGCAACAACTGGAAGGTGTGTACGTGGTACACGTCGGCGTGCTCCTTCAGCGCGGGGCGAAGCACCATCGGGCTGCTCAACAACTTGCCAAGTGCCCCCTTTAAGCACGCGAAGTGACGCCTTGTGAACCGTCCGTCTGAGCTTTCGTTCGGATTAGGAGAGATCAGGGTGACGGTGCAGCCGAAGCCCACGAGTGCGTGGCACTGGCGATTGACGATTCGGGACGTGCTTATAGGTATTGTGGACAGCACGCAAACCCTCACCCCCTCGAGGGGCGAAGCCGCGTGGTCCTTTACCAGTACATCCGCGATAGCTGCTGCCGCCATCTACTTGACCCCCACGCTCGCGTGGTATCGCCGGTAGGGTAATTCCTTTGCGGAAACCCCATTCAGCGCCACTCCCAATACCGGAACGGCCAGCAAGTACAGCTTCTCCAAGGCGTTCTCCAGGGATCCTCGGTCGGTAGTCGCGGACTTGGCAACGACGATAGCGCCGTCAGAAACAGCTCCCAGGAAGCAGGCGTCGGCAAAAGGCAGAATGGGCGGCGAATCGATGATGAGAAATTCGTACCTGGCTCTCAGTTCCGTGACCAGATCCTGGAAGCGGTTTGACATCAAAACCTGGGTGGCATTCTCGCGGCGCTTTCCGCAATGCACAACTATCAACTCAGGATGGTCTCCGGACTGGGTCTCAATCTCTTTCAGGGTCGCCTTTTCCTTGCAGTAGTCAGTAATGCCTGCGTACTCCTGGTCCCCGGGTTCGATTTGACTTCCAGCCTTCCGCAAGTCGGCGTTGAGGAAACAAGTCTTTCCGTTGGCGGCCAACGCAATGGCGAGGTTGTAAGACAGCGTGGTTTTTCCCTCTTGAGGGAGGGGAGAGGTTACAAGAAACGCTTTCAGCCGGCTCTGCCGATGGGCGAGCATTATCGTACTTGACAGCGACTGCAGGCTTTCTGCCTCGGGAGAGTCAAGCCGGCCGAGCATGAACTTGTTAAGGCCATGATCTTGAGACTTTCGAGGAAGTCCAAGGCGCGTCCGGTCGCGCCCAAAACTGACCGAGTGTTTCGGGTTGAAATCCGGCACCAGCACCAGCGCCTGGTTGCTATGCATATTCGGTACGTCATTGGCTGAACGCACACTACGGTCCACGCTGTCCCTAAGCAGTCCCGCCGCTGCCCCGCCTACCCATGACACCAGGAATGCGATCGGCAGCATCAAGGAAAGGCGTGGCCAAGTTGGACTATCCAATGCCCGCGCCCTGTCAGCAATTGTGATGTTGCTCGATTTCGAGGCTGCCGAGATGCCGGCCTCCTTTACCCGCGCGTAGAGGGCGTCGTAAAGGTCTTGATTGGCCTGCGCCTCCCGGCGGAGAACGGCGTAGCCGGACATTTGGCTCATCTCCACGGTTGTGCGTTTTACCTCGCTTTGAAGCTGATGTTCGCGACTGCTGGCCGCCGCAAATCCCGCCTTGATTTCGTTGCCGATCGCCTGTTCCTGGGTTTGAAGCTGGTGTTGATTTGGTGTAAAACTTAAGTGGTATTAATGAAAGTGCTCGAGCAGAATGACTTAGGGAGCTGTTGGGAAGCGGCCCCTGGCCGAGAAAGTCAAGGTAATACGTCCGGCCGTCCGGCCGGCATTTCAGGTCGTCAGAAGAGAACTCAATGCAGCTGGTCGTTTGACTTTGAACGATACCGGGCCCAACTTGCTGAGATTTTCATTCGCGCGGCGTGATACCGTGCATAGCCGGCCAGGGCCAAGCGCGCCCTGGCGGAGTAGAATTTTCGCCAGCGCTGTTGTTGCTGGAAGACGCCCCCGAACTTTTTCTTGAACATGCCGTCGCCATTCATGTCGTACGCGGATAGGCGGTTTTCCAGGGCCCATTCGATTACCGTCCACTGCATCAGGTCGTTCGGAGAATATAGCCGGGCGCCGCGGCGGCTGGCTCCTGCCCAAAAGTAAATCGTCTTGTCGTCGTGCGGGAAAAGACCCGTTGCTATGGTTTCACCTGTCGGGCTTAGGACTCGCAACGCCAGGAGCATGCCTTTGGGCTGTAGATGCTCGAACAACATGCGCGCAACCTGCCGTCCGTAAGGGGGAAAAAGCCCCTTTCGGGTCATAGTTGCCATCCACTGGTCGTAGTATTCATCCACAATGGAAACGTCATCGGTTGACACAACCGTGAGTCCCATGCGCCGTCCCTTACGCATGGTAGAGAGGTCCTTCTTGTCGATGCGAGCGAGCACTGCCGCTTCATCCAGTCCGGCAAGCTCGACCACGTAAGTGGGCTGATTGATCAGGCCATATCCTAGGCGAATCATTGCCTCGCTGGCGAGAGCGGGATTGGCCAGTTCAACGACGGCGATGTTCTCGGCTCTCGCCAATTCATCGATCGCTTCCAGGAATGCCTGACCGTTGAAATCGCGATTCACTACAGGCCCCATGTGATTGGTGCCCCACCCTTTCAGCGGGCTGCCCAGTATCCTGAAAGGGCCTTTGCGCAGGATGCCACCGGAAAAGTATCCGACCGTCCGTCCGGCCTCGCGAATAGCGTATTGGCAGATGGATACTCCACGGCTTTTCGCGAGGTAATCGAGCCAGGCCTGGCGATGGAACAACTGGACGCTTTCGAACTTCTCGATCCTCGCGTCCCAGCTCGCGCGGTCCTCCGGTGTCAAGCTTTGCAATTGATACTGCAGAACAGGCCCCACTTCTTTTCGAGCTACGTCTAACTGGTGTTCTAGGCCGAAGCGTACGCCATTACCTTGTGCACCGCAGCGATCGTGTCCCGAATGTCATCCTCCGACAATGTGGGATGAACCAGGAACATCAGGCTGGTCTCGCCCAACTGTCTCGCCACAGGCAAGCGGTGGGCCGGGCCAATACCGTCGAAAGCTTTCTCGAGGTAGATCTCGCTGCAACTGCCAGAGAAGCAGGGAACACCCTCCGCCGTTACGGAGTTCATAATCCGGTCGCGATTCCATCCAGGAAGCAGCGCTTCGGGGCGCACAAAGACGTAATACTTGTAATAGGAGTGATAGACGTCGCTGGGAGGGACGGTAGTGCGCAGCGCTGGAATGTTCAAGAAGGCTTCGGTCAACCTATTCGCATGATGCCGGCGCTCCTCAACCTGCGTGTCGAGTTTGCGAAGCAGCACTCGTCCCAGCGCAGACTGCATCTCAGTCAGCCGCCAGTTTGTGCCAAAGGACTCATGTAGCCAGCGGAAGCCCGGTGGATGCTGGCGCCGGTAAACCGCGTCGTAGCTCTTGCCATGATCTTTGAAGCTCCAGGCCCGCTCCCACAGTGTTTCGTCGTTGGTCACGACCAGGCCGCCCTCGCCCCCGGTGGTCATGATCTTGTCCTGGCAGAAAGAAAATGAACTAATGTCGCCCATCGAGCCCACGGGGCGTCCTTTGTAGCGGGCGCCATGCGCCTGGGCGCAATCCTCCACCACCTTCAGATTGAGTTCGCGCGCCAATTGCAGGATGGGATCCATGTCGCACGGCCAGCCCGCGAGATGAACGGCGATGATCGCTTTGGTGCGCGGAGTGATCGCCTGACGAATTGTGTCCGCAGTAATGTTCTGGCTGGAGGGGTCCACATCCGCCATCACCGGCCTGGCTCCGCGCATGACGGCGCAACTTGCGGAGGCAACGAATGTGCGGCTTGTGGTCACCACATCGTCGCCGGGCCCGATGCCCAGCGCGCATAGAGCCAACTCGAGTCCGACAGTTCCATTGGCGACCGCGACTGCGTGCTTGACCCCGACGTAGGCCGCGTATTCGTCTTCGAATTGACGCCCCTCATCACCCGTCCAATAGTTGACCTTCCCGGATCGCAGAACAGCACCTACGGCTTCGATCTCATCGGCTGCAAAATGGGGCCATGGCGCAAAAAGAGTGGTTCTGATCGCCGGTCCGCCGTCAACGGCCAGCTTGGAACTGGTGGCGGTCGCGGATGAAGACACTAAGCTGGCTTCGAAAGTCATTGGGGATCGGCTCGTCATGGAATTACCAAGGGTAGAACGTATCTCTTATATCTGAATTGTCTCCTGAGTTCCATCCACAACATCACGGGCAAGCGGAATCCTGTGCGCTTCTCTATCGCGTGCGCCGCCAGAAATGGCGGTCCCTGAAATCTCTGTTCCACATTCTACGCGGCCTGCCGCTGTCCCAACTGAACGCGCCCTTCTGAAGGCTGACCTCAGGCTCGCCGTCGCCGGCGCCGACAATCACGCTGACGATATCGAAGCGGCACGGTGGTGGCCGGTCACCGGGTAACCGGCGAACATAGCGACGAGCCACTGAACGAATGTGTTTCTTCTTGTCCAGGTCAACTGCGGTCGAGGGTGGCGCGAAATCAGCGCTGGTCCGCGTCTTCACCTCTATGAAGCACAGCACTCCCTCGTCCCACCCAATCAGGTCAATCTCACCGCGGTCATAGGGCACGCGGAAATTCGCCGCGACCATTTTGTAGCCTAGCTTCCGCAAGTGGAGGTACGCTTCGATTTCACCGCGCTTGCCCGTCAGCAGGTGCTTTGGCGTTCGCGAGGGAAAGTGTCGCCCGGCAAAGTCAAGACTACGAACCACGAACTTGGTCAGCCAGATCATGGGTCAGTGGCAAATGTCTTTCTGATGTCACGCTAAACCCCTCGCCGCTGGCACGTATGTGATAGCGGTCACCTGCGACGGTGCGTCAACTGTTTACTTTGAGTGCCCAACCCTGGGTCAGTTTACATTTCACGAAACTGTAACATCACCCCATTTCGTGGTGGATTACCGGCAACGAAAGGAATTACCTGAAAAGGAGAGCAGCAGCGATAATGAATCAAAACATGAGCTTGACCGCGTCCCGCATCAAGGTATCGAAAGGGATGGCACCAATCACAACCGGGAGGGCTGGGACCAGAGCGGCGATGACGATTGCATAGAGGTCAACTAAGCTGACCGGTATGACGCGAATGTCGTCGATATTACCCACCACACCGTAGAGGTCGGTGGTGGTGGAGAAATCGGGGACGGTCAGAACGTCATCATCCAGGCTGTCCGCCCGGTGCAGCCACTTCTTTTCGAACTGCTCGCCAACGGCACCGGCAAAGGCTCCGTAGCCATACATGCCACGCCGTCTCATCTGCATCAGAGTGCCTACGAACATGCAATACGGCGCGATACAGACGAGGAGGACTGCTCCAATAAGGACGAGGGCCAAGTAGCGAAATGCGAACAGGGGGTGTCCCTCGTGGAGCACTCGATTGGCGACGGCGCCAGCCATCCCGACTCCCATGCAGAAGCTGAAAGGGAGTTGTCCGCGCAAAGAGGCTTCGATAAATCCCAATCCGCCCAGGTGGTCGGGATGGGCCGGGACCAGGCGGAGATTCAGCAGCGTCGTAGAGCGCAAGAACCGCACCCAGAGCAGTTGTCGCGATAGCCAGAGGAAAGTGAAGTAAAAGAGGATCGGATAGCTAACGAACGCTGCCCATGTTCCGGCCGGCGAGAAGAATCGCGCGCCACCGCCTCCCTTCCACCAGGACATAAATTCAGCACCCTCTGGGCTCAGGTACTGCTCCAGCCATATCACAGTTGCGTAAGCCAAAACGAGGAGCAAGATCCGGGCGAACCAGGAGTCCCGGAGTTTCTCATACGAAGCCCAGTCTGCATGAAATTTGGGATGCTGGTCGCGGGGGACAAGAAATGCCTCGAAGTGGTGCGTAACCTGGGTGAGCCGTTCACGCAGAGGTGGTTCGGCGAGAATCAGCACGGGAATAACGACGAGGAAGCGGGACAGAGAAGCATAGTCCGTCAAGAATGACACGAATGAGTGGCCACTGCGGAGAGCGGAAAGAACTGCCACCGGGACCCATGCGATCGCAGTGGAAGCGGCAGCACGCGTCAGCGTTTGCGCGCTGGCCCTGCGAAACAGGTCCAGAAACTGATGCGGACGGGAAAGCGCGGATTTTTGACGCTGGATCGAGCTGTCCGACAACGATCGTTTCATGGGAAACTCCGCAATCACGGGATTTTACTAGACCTCCCATAAGAACGACGCCGCGGCACTAGGATTTTTTCGAGTTGCTTGAGGACGGTGGTGCGGGATAGAATTCCCCACTCGCAGGAGAGCGCAGCGCCTAATCGACCTTCCATTCATCGCGGGTTACACGCCTTGGTGGGTTGATCGTGGGGATCAACTCATCCCAACCCTCCCTCGCGGGACTAACCGGAATTACCTGAAAAGGAGAGCAGCATGGATTTTGGAGCAGGTGTACGAAAACTGACGCTGGGCGCGTTTGCCATCTCCAGCTTTTTGCTGGCGGGCGGCAGTGCGACCGCACAGGCGCAAGCCGCCAACGCTAAGCCGCCTAACATTCTGGTGATCATGGGCGACGACGTGGGTTGGTTTAACATCGGCGCCTATCACCGTGGAATCATGTCGGGCAAGACGCCGAACCTCGACAAGCTTGCCGCCGCGGGCATGATGTTCACCGACTACTACGCCGAAGCGAGTTGCACGGCGGGGCGCGCCAACTTCATCACCGGCGAAATTCCCCTCCGTACGGGTATGACAACTGTGGGCCAGGCCGGAGCTGATGTGGGGCTGCCGGCGCAGGCGGTTACCCTTGCTACGGTTCTGAAATCGCTAGGCTATGAAACCGGGCAGTTCGGCAAAAACCATCTCGGCGACCTGAACAAGTTCCTGCCGTGCGTGCACGGCTTTGACGAGTTCTTCGGCTACCTCTATCACCTCGACGCCATGTCAGACCCCTACTGGTTCGACTATCCGCAGGACTGGATTGACAAGACCGGACCGCGCGATCTGACTCATTGTTGGGCAACCGACACCGATGACGCGACAGTCCAGCCAAGATGGGGGCCGATCGGAAAACAAAAAATTGTGGACGAGGGCCCGCTGCCGCCGTTCCCCAATATGGAGGGCATGCAGAACTGGCAGAAGGGCCGCCCTGCCAAGTACGACATGGAGACCTTTGATGAGGTGCTGGTGAAGAACACCACTGGCTTCATGGACAAAGCCAAGAAGGACGGCAAGCCGTTCTTCATCTGGCACAACACCACCCGCATGCACGTCTTCAGCTACATCCCACCCAAGTACCAGGCGATGATGAACGCCAGCAACAACTACAACATCGAAGAAGCCGGGATGGCCCAGATGGACGACTGCATCGGCGAAATCCTGAAGCACCTTGACGATATCGGTGAGGCTGACAACACCATCGTCATTTTCACCACGGATAACGGGGCCGAAGTGTTCACCTGGCCGGACGGCGGTATGACACCGTTTAAGGCCACCAAGGGCACCAGCTTCGAGGGCGGCTTCCGTGTACCTGCGATTATCCGCTGGCCGGGACACGTCAAGCCGGGCTCGGTTGAGAACGGCATCATCTCCGGCCTCGACTGGTTACCTACCCTCTCGGCCGCTGCCGGCAACCCCAACATCACCGAACAACTGCTGAAGGGTGTGAAGCTCGGAGACCGGACCTACAAGAACCACCTGGACGGTTACAACCAGATGGCACTCCTTGAGGGCAAAGGACCATCCGTTCGTCACGAACTCTTCTATTTCGCTGGCCCCCATCTGGGCGCACTTCGCATCGACGACTTCAAGTTCCAGTTCATCCAGCAGCCATGGGGCTGGCCGGGTGAAAAGGTCACCACCGACATGCCGTCGATTGTGAACCTCCGGCAGGATCCGTTTGAGCGTACGCCGTCCATCCGAGGCGAGAGCTTGAACAATCTTGGCGGAGGTTACATGAATGACTTCTTTGCGCGCGAGTTCTGGCGCTTTGTGCTCGTTCAACAAGAGGTGGGTAAACTGGCTCTGACGGCCGTCGATTATCCTCCGATGCAGGACCCGGCGAGCTTCAACTTGTCGGCCATCAAAGCGAAAATCACTGAGATGATGAAGGCGCACGAAGGCCAGTAGTCAAACACCCAACCCGGCGGGCGGTTCGCAAGGGCCGCCCACGGCAACCCGCGGAAACCGGAAAGGGAAGATCGAACAGTTGATGGCTGCAGCCACAAGAACAAAGGTGGCGTGCATAATCGCACGCTCCCTCGATGTCCTGTAGGCGGGCCCCGAGGATGCCACACGTTCGAAACTCGTGGCTGACGCTCGTGCTAGTCGTACTCGTGCTGGGATTCCACGCCAGCGCGCAGACTGACGAGTTGCTGCCCGAAATTGATGCGTACTACAAGCTAAATTCGGATGTGAGGGTTTGGTTCCAGGCCAAAGAAACCAGAGAATTCGGCGATCGGGTAAGCGCGGAGATCGGGCCCAGCCTTGATTTCTTTCTGAAGCCCTGGATCAAGCTTAAGAACGCGACCGTCTTCGATTTGGATGACACGAAGGGCAGGCTGGTCCTATTCTCGATTGGCTATCGCTATCTGCCTTACGCCAACGCGCCTCCGAAAAATCGGCTGGAGCCGTTTGTGACGTTTAACTTCTCCATGAAGGGCAAGCTGCTGCTCTCCGACAGAAACCGTGCCGACCTCAACTGGCAGAGTGGCAACTTCTCCTGGGTGTACCGTAACCGTTTAACTGTGAAACGGACGTTCAGCATTCGTCGCTACCATCTCTCGCCGTACGCCAGCGTCGAGACGGGGTACACGAGCAAATACTCGAAGTGGAGCGACACGGCAATCTATGCCGGCTGTCTGTTTCCCATCAGCAAGCACGTCGAGTTCAACCCGTACTATGAGCACCAGAACAATACCGGGAAAAGCCCGAACCTGCAGTTGAACCAGTTGGGGCTGATGCTTAACCTGTACTTCAAGAGGAACAATCTATGACCGGGACCTTAGGAAAAAGGCGAGCCGCTCTCTGTGTGGCGACATGCCTGACTGCGTTTCTCCTGACTGGCTGCGGCAAGAAAGAAGAACCCCCCGCCAGTACGGAGCAGGCAAAGAAGCAGCCGGCGCCAGCTTCGCCAATATCTTCACCGGACGAACCACCTGCGCCGTCGAGCGGCATGGTGTTCCCGAAGGCCTTCGGACGTCAGATCGGCGACCTCGATGAGATGGCGAAGAATCGCAACATCCGTGCCCTGGTCCTACTTAACCCCATCGGTTTTTTCTACGACAAGGGGCAGCCCAGGGGCGTGATGTACGAGGCGCTGGAGGAGTTCCAGAAGTTCGCCAACCAGAAGCTGAAGACCGGCAAGCTGGATGTGAAAGTGACCTTCATCCCCATGCGAGTCGACCAGATTGAAGCGGCCCTGACCGAAGGGGTGGGAGACATTATTGCCTCCGGGATCGTTATTACGCCCGACCGTGAAAAGCGAGTTGCCTTCTCGACGCCGATACAGACGGACGTGACCCAGATTGTTGTAACGGGATCAGGTTTCGGCCCGGTGTCCAGCCTTGCGGACCTTGGTGGCAAAGAGGTGTACGCCAATCCGCTTACCACGTATTACGAAAACCTGCAGAAGGCGAACGAGGCGCTGCAACAGGCCGGCAAGACTCCGATCGTAATCAAAGCGGCAGACAAGAACTTGATGGACGACGACCTGGTGCAGATGGTGAACGCTGGATTGCTGCCGGCGACGGTCACGACCAAACAGCGGGCCGACCTTTGGTCGAAAGTGCTCGATCACATTCAACCGCATCCTGACCTGGTGATCGCGAGTGGCGGTCAACTGGCTTGGGTCATGCGCAAAGACAACCCGCAATTGAAGCAATTGGTCGACGAGTTTGTCGCGTCACACGCGATTGGAACGTCCTTCGGCAACACTTTGCTGCGACGCTACCTGCAAAACACCAAGTGGGTGAAGAATTCGACCTCGGCGGAGGAGATGAAGAAGTTCCAGACGAACCTTGAGCTTTTCCAGAAATATTCTGGGGAGTACGACTTCGATTATCTGATGATCGCCGCGCAGGGCTATCAGGAATCTCTGCTGGACCAGAGCAAGAAGAACCCGAGCGGCGCGGTGGGCATCATGCAGGTCATCCCCAAGTATGCCGCGGCCTCGCCCATCAGCATTCCGAACGTGGGGACGGCTGACGCCAATATTCATGCCGGGGTCAAAATGCTGCGCAACATTGATGATAAGTATTTCAATGACCCCAAGATCGATTCTCTGAACAAAACTCTGTTCGTCTTTGCCAGCTACAACGCCGGACCGAATCGCATCGCCAGGCTGCGCAAAGAGGCACCCGATATGGGCCTTGACCCGAACGTATGGTTCGGCAATGTGGAACTGGTTGCGGCCAAAGATATTGGGCAGGAGACGGTCACCTACGTGTCCAATATCTACAAGTATTACATCGCTTACAAGCTGGCCGTGGAACAGCGGCAGATCCGGGAGAAGGCAAAAGGATTGCCGGCGAATTCAGGAGGTAAACCTTGAGGAAGTATGTTGCGGAGGTGGCCGGGATATTTGTTCCTGGTTTTGGGTGGTGTGGGTAGCGCCGGATGCCCCATTCATCCACGCTTTCTTGCGAATAAGCCGGAATAGTGGAAATCACACTGAGTCGATGAACAATCGCGGCAGGGAACCGGCGACATGAATTAATATCCCACCCAACCAGAAGGCGGCGGGGTGCTACACACACCGCCTTATCTGACCCGCTATTCGGGCCTTAACGCCACACCCGAAGTCATTGAAGTCATTGCCCGGATACAACCATTCGTCGGGGGAGCCGCTCTAAATTAGTACACCCAAAAGAAAGCTGGTAGAGGATAGGGCATTGTAAAATGCTCTCGCCTCCACCCCTCGGCGCCAGACGAGCCAATTTTGACCGATAAAGCTACCGCACGCAGAGCGCTTCAGCACGACGAAGCTAGACTTCGCCTGGCGCAAACCGCTGCTCAGATTGGCACCTGGGAATGGGACCCGGTACGGGGCGTGTCCTCATTGTCGGCTGATCTGCACCGAATCTTTGGCACGCATCCCAATGATCCCGAGCAACAGCAGATATGGGCTTCGCGCGTGCATCCCGCTGATTGGAAGGACGTCCAGCAGTGGATGGAGGAAGGATACCGCTCCGGCAACATGGAATTCGAGTATCGCTACCATCATCCGGAAACCGGGCTACGCTATTTCTTCTGCAAGGGCCACAGAGTTGAGCATGAGTCGCGAATGTCGGGGGTGCTCCTCGATGTGACCGATCGCAACCTCGCGGAAAAGGCTTTGCGGCAGAGCGAGGAACGTTTTCGCGCCATCGTCGAGACCACCCCGGAGTGTGTAAAGGTAGTGGCGCCCGACGGCACTTTGCTGCACATGAACTCAGCCTGTCTGACCGTCTTCGGCGTCGACTGTTCTGACGAAGTGGTGGGCAAGAGCTTCTATGATCTGATTGCGCCCGAGGACCGCGACAAGTTCCGTCAATTTAATGAGCGAATCTGTCGCGGTGAGAAAGGCGCTCTGGAGTTTGACATCATTGGCGTCCGGGGTGTGCGCAGGCACATGGAGAGCCAGTCGGTCCCCTTTGCCTTAGATGATGGAACCACCGCGCACCTGGCGGTGGCGCGCGATATCACCGCGCGCAAGTCGGCGGAGGACGCGCGGTACAGGCTGGCTGCAATCGTTGCGTCCTCCGATGATGCGATCGTCAGCAAGAGCTTAAACGGCATCGTGACCAGTTGGAATGCAGCCGCCGAAAAAATGTTCGGCTACACCGCGCAGGACATGATCGGCCAGCCGATTACAGTCATTATTCCGCCCGAGCTGCACCAGGATGAACAACTGATCCTGGAGACCATCGCGCGTGGTGACCGCGTCCAGCACTTCGAAACCGTGCGAGTTGCAAAGAACGGCGAACGCATCGAAGTGTCGTTGACCATCTCTCCCGTAAGAGACGAGGCGGGGAGGATCGTCGGCGCGGCCAAGATCGCGCGCAACATTACCGAAAGGAAGAAGACGGAGCAGGCGTTACGCACAAGCGAGGGGCTTGCTGCTGTGGGAAAATTGGCCGCGACTGTGGCCCATGAGATTAACAACCCCCTTGAAGCAGTTCAAAACCTAATTTACCTCGCTATGCACTGTGCGGTTAAAGACGAGGTGCGAGGCTATCTCTCTGCGGCAGAAGAAGAACTGGATCGCGTCTCTAACTTAACAAAACAGACCCTTAGCTTCTATCGCGGCGCAACCGAACCAACCCCCACAAGGCTCGGACCACTGGCGAAGTCGCTGCTCTCCGTGTTCTCTTCCAGAATACGCAACAAGGAGATCGACGTCCGGCCGGAAATTAGGCAGGACCCGGAAATCATGGCCGTATCCAATGAGATGCGACAGCTCGTGGCAAATCTAATAAGCAACAGCATTGATGCAGTCCCACCAAGAGGCCGTCTTCGAATTCGCATATCCGCTGCAACTGAGAGAAGCGGCTGCCGCAGACCAGGCGTGCGCCTAACCGTGGCTGACTCCGGACCCGGCATTCCAAGGGCCTTGCATTCCAAGCTCTTCGAACCGTTCTTCACTACCAAGAAAGATGTCGGCACGGGTCTGGGTTTGTGGGTATCCAAGAACATCGTCGAAAAACACGGCGGATTTATCCAATTGAAGAGCAGTGTGACACCCGGCAGGAGTTGGACAGCTTTTTCCGTGTTTCTGCCGGCAGATTCGCAACCGTCAATGATGGAGGATGGGCTCAAGCCCGCTGTATGAAGCCTCCTTTTCCAAACGAAGTGAAAGCGGCGCAATCTTCTGAGCGCCTGCAACAACGCAGGGTTCTGGTGGTTGACGATGAAAGACGGATCGCTGACACGCTGACCGCTATTCTGCGCCTCAAAGACTATCATGCCGAAGCCGCTTACAACGGCCCATCGGGTATTCAGATGTATCGCCGGCTTCAGCCCGCCCTCGTTATCAGCGATGTAGTGATGCCCGGAATGACCGGTATTGAAATGGCAATCGTACTCCAGCGGGAGTTCTCGAGATGCCGGGTTTTGCTCTTTTCCGGGCAAGGCGCCACGTCAGATTTGTTGGAACGCGCCCGAGCTGAGGGATACGAATTTGAAGTGCTCGCAAAACCAGTCCATCCGGATCAACTTCTCGAAAGGGTCATGCAGATGATTGGACCAGGCGACGAGGTTGCAGCTAGCCAGTCTTAACTCTCGCCGTCGCATCAAATTTGGTTCTCCGACTTCGAGGGCCACATTTGACCACATGCCCGTGATCTCATGATTGTCATCACGAGGAAGCGCGAGGGAGCTTGGCGACCGAGCGTGACCGAGGGATCTGTTTTTTCCTTAAGGGCTTCTTCTGTTGGAGGGGAAAGGCAGATTCCTCGATGACTGAAGTCATCTCCCAATGACAATTCGATAAAGTGTGGGATGTCAACAGAGCGGCGTGTTTCATAATTCGGTTTGTAACAGGGGACGGCTTCGGTCGTGCCGAACGCACTGCACGCCGCGCTTGCCACAGGAGCAGAACCGCGCTACGGTTATAGGCAATGAGCGATTTGCGAAATGAGATAGAAAGCCTCTCCGCCGCTGAAAAGGCGGAATTGCTGGATGCGGCCTAGGAGAGCCTGGAAGCCGATGCGCTGTCCCTGACCGACGCGCAGCGCGCCGAGTTGGATTATCGCATCGAGCATCATGAGCAAAATCCTTCCGCTGTCATCCCCTGGGAGCAAGTCCGAGGGGATTTGTTCAAGAAGCCGTGACGCTGCCGGTTGTCTGGACACCGGAAGCGGCCGCAGACTTGAAAGAAGCGCAGGCATGGTACGGGAACATACGCCGTGAACTCAGCGAACGTTTCGCACTGGCAGTCGAGGCCACGGTTGAGGCCATCGCGGAACATCCCATGCAAAGTCCCGTCGTTTACCGCGGAGCATGGGCCGAATTTGGCATCGCGGTGGTCTAAGATAGACTGAAGAAACCCATGGAAACCGACATCACACAACAACGTCAGGAGGCGCATGCGCTGCTCGACATGCTGCCGGAAGAGAAGCTGACCGCGGTGCGCAGCTTGCTGGAAGTGATGGTGGAACCGCTGTCGCGTTCGCTGGCCTCGGTGCCCGTGGAAGAGGAAGAAATCACCCCCGAGACGGCCGCCGCGCTGGAGCGTGCCCGCGCTTCGCTGGCCCGTGGCGAGGGCGTTCCCCACGAAGACATTCTGCGCGAGTTCGGCATGAGTAAATGACCGAACCGCC
>Ga0209040_10001757_pt1 | contig 17153 bp, 20 predicted proteins | sample BogFormECP12_OM3_FD_188240 | JGI IMG/M metagenome (GOLD analysis project Ga0209040, IMG submission 188240) | Bog forest soil microbial communities from Calvert Island, British Columbia, Canada - ECP12_OM3 (SPAdes) (version 2) | ecosystem: Environmental > Aquatic > Freshwater > Wetlands > Bog ...
GCCCTTGCCGCCACCCGCCCGCGCGGCCCCCGCTGCGGCGGTCAAAGGAGTCGAAGCCGCCGCAGCGGTGGTCCTCGTCATCCGGCGCTGGCCACCCACGCCGACACGGTGCCGCCGCCGGCGATGGCGACGGTGACAGCGGCCCGTATGTATCTGAACGGCGTCAAGGTCGCGACACCCAGATAGACCGCGGTTCCAGTAACGGGCGCGATCTGATCATTCGGCGCGGTGGCGTTAGTCAGATTCGTCGCCGGCAGCAGATTAATCCAGCTCACATTGTCTTGCGAGCCTTGCAGCTGCACTACTCCCGTCGCGGCGGTCGAGGTGCCGGTCAGAACCACCACGACGGAATGATTATTGCGAACGCCAACGTTATCGAGCATCAAACCGGGACCGATAGCCGACACGCCCGATAGCGATTGCACAGGGGCGAACCCGGCGACACCCATAGACACCGGCGCGAAAGACCCGTCACCCATGTCTTTGTTGCGCTGCCCCTGCTGCGGGGGCAGCCCCGAGAGACGGTCGTAGACAACATCAGCCATTAGGCACCGTCCCTCCCAGCGCCTCTTTAAGGGCCGTGATTTCGCCGCGTAAACCCAGCGCCCGCTGCATTTCGGTGGCGGTCAAATCCTCGCCGCGGTCTTTGACCACCAGCCCGATAAACTCGGCGCGGCACCGCGCCAGCCGGCCCATCGCTTGCGAACGCGTGTAGTCCAACGTCAGTTCACCCCCGGCAGCGCCGCCACCCGGGCCGCCCGGGCCGCGATCGAAGCCCGCATCGCGGCAAGCTTGGCCGCGGCGATATCGATGTCACGATGCCCGCGCACCGGCACACCGCCGGCGGCACTGTCGGCGGCCTGCCGCTCGGCCCTGGCCGCGGCCTGCACCAGCATCGCCCTGACCTGCCTTGACGCCGCATCGATTTCGCGGACGCCCCGCAGGTCGCGATCCAACGTCCAACACGCTCTTGCCAACAGTTTCCGCTGCTCCGGATCGTTGAGGCGGTCCATGTCGATGATCCCCTGCCGCACCGTGACCGACGTGGACTCGTACGCCGGGAACAGGACAGGCGAAACCTCCGCCACCAGGACCTTGAGGAGGGTCCGGATCGGCAGATCATCGTCCCGAACGCTTGGGTCCCAACTCTTTTCCAGCTCCCTCAGCAACGCCATGTCCGTTTTGATGGGGGTCCCGTCAGCGTAGCTCCACGCCTCCTCCAAAACCTCGAAGCGGAAACTCATCGAATCGATCGCACCCACCGAAATCGCCTCGCGCACAGGGGAAATCAGCCACGAATCCAGGAGGCGCCCGATAAGGTGGACACCGCCGGACGGCGCCCACACCGGGTCAACATCCTCGGCGATCGACGTGATTTTGCCGATCGGCAGGCCGCCCACAAGCGGATGCCGGCCATGCTCGAGTTGCAGAGCAGGCGTTTTCTGGCGGAGGCTTTGGGCGCAGGACCCGGGGGCAAGCTGCTCGACGAACCGGCCCTCCCAGCTTGAAATCACGGTGGGGGTGTTGAACAGGATGGCCCATCCTTCGATCGTCAACCCGTCGCCGGGTTCCCCGTCGCCGGTGTCGTCGCGCACCAACGCGAACGGGGCCTCCCTCGTCGCGGTCATCGGCGGGCGCGGGACGCGCTCAACAGTTTCAGTCATATCTGGCTCCTTTGAAAAGGGGTTGGTTGCCGGTTGCCCGGCGCGGTGGAAAGGGCTTGGGCAGCCGAAAGACCGCGCAAAACAACCGGCAAGTGTCGGTTAGGTGAATGCGAATGCTCATGAATCGGCCCAAGACTCTTTCCTCATTGTGGCCGTACCTACAATGCTACCGCAGCATCATTCCCGCCGCCCAGCGTCACGCTGGCGGCTTTTCGGCGTGGGTGGTGTTGACGCTAGGCCAGGTTTTGGCGGAGCCGCTTCAGCTCCAAATCGAGCAGTTCGCCGAAATGCGGGCTATTCCGATACCCGGATAGCAGCTGGCGGTATTCCGCCGATCCGCGATCAATTCGCGCGGCTACCCGGTATTCCTCGAGCTTCTCGGCGATATCGCCGTCAAGTCCAGTAGGTGCCATTCGCTGCTTTCTCCTAAACATTAGTCGTCACCGCCGACAGCCCGCTTCGCGTCGACGAGATCATCGAACAGCCGCGGCCGCCCATAAACCTGCCCATCATCCTCGATGGTCTCAAGCTGGTAAAACCACCCGCACAGCAGCTTCAACCCAGGCCGCGCGGTCGGCGGATAGGGGATATGAATATGGCGAATCACATGCGTCCTGTCGCCGTCCACGGCGCGAAGGCTGCCGTCGTCATCCTCCGACCAACGCATCAGCCCCACCTCGGCGTGGGCGGTCGGCCGCCGAACGGATTCGGCTTGTCATCAGTGCCGCTGCGCCCTGGTGTTCGCGTATCACGCGCGGCCGGCGCGGAAAACTCGGAGCTGAACGCGGCGATCCGCTTGCCGATCTCGGCCTCGACCGAGATCAACCGCCTCCACGTTGTCGTGCCGGCAGGCTCATGCTCGAGCGCCGCGACGGTCTCACGCTGGCGCACCAGGCAGAGGCAGTGACTGAGCAGGACTTCAGGCGGCGGCATCGGCTGGTCCCGCTCCACCAGGTCCTTGACCACACCCCGCCACTGGCGCCGCACCGCGGGCGGCAACCCGCGCGGCATCGACGGCGGCACCAACACCGGCCGCGGCGGTATGGGCACTTTCCGCCCGCCGCTATCACACCCAGGTGCCCGGCCCTCCAAAAGCCTGACGGCGGCCGGCTTCGCCTTACGCGGCATCGTAAACCCCACTTTCCGGTGTTTCCGGGCCAGTTTGACCAACTTTATCACTCGTCTGAGCTGTTTCTGACCCGCGCTTTCGAGCTTACCGAGCAAAACAGCTCCCGTGGGTAAGCATCAAACCCGTTGTAACCCAACAACATTGGCGTCACGGAACCTGTTGCGGTGCAACGGGTTTCCCAGAAAAACCGCGATCGTAGTGAGGAGAGATAAATTTTCTTAGGCGACGCTGTTCAGAATAACGATATTCCTCGATTGCCATCCCACCCCGGGTTTTTTGAAATAGGCTGCGCTGCAACGACATCGGCTGGTTGGCGTCGTCGCCTGAGTTTGCTGGGTTGCATTAGGGTTTCGGGGGATGCTTCGCATCTAGTTGGGGGCAACGGGTTTCGGCGCTGCCCATGGGTTACCCTGTATCGACTTACCGCGTCTTACTGAGGCGGGTGCTGGTGTTGAAGTCGCGTGCGGCGTCGTGCGCATCGCGCATCGCGCAATCGGCTTCAGCTTGGTCGGTGGCGGTCTAGGTGGACATTCGTGTTTGGTGACGTTGCCCGATACGCCGTTAGTCATGGCGCTTCCTATCGCTGCTGCTCTTGCTCGGCGGTTGTGGACAGCCTGACGCTTGATAACGGGTCCATTTCCCACATCCAGCGCCCGGAGGCGTCCGCGTAGACGATCAAGGCGACGGGCACGCCAGTGAATTTGCGGGTCTCGACCGTGACCATGCCTCGGTATTCGTTGCCGGTGCCGTTGACGTTGATCAAGAAGATATTTTTGCCGACGTGAAGGCCAAGGTTTTTCGTGTTGTCTTCGGTGTCCAACCGGACTTGCAGGCTGCTGGTGACCGACTGACCAAGCTTGTCCACGTCGAGCTTGTACTCATCAGCCCACCAGTGGCCAGCCACCACAACAGATATGCCGAAGACCAAGCCTATGGCGATTAGCGTCGTTTGGACGACACGGATGATGTTGCTGAAGGTCATGTTTCGTCCTTCATTCTCTCGGAGTTCGGAGTCCGGCTGGGTCGGGTCAGCAGCCAAGACCAACCTCCGCAGCACCGATAACGAAGCTTGCCGCTGTGTCCGTCAGGCCGAGGTCAGACTGCAAGAGGCCAGTTAGCTGGTCGTCGTCCGCACCGGCCATATGCGCGTCGCAGACTTTGTGACCCTCACGGAGCCAGACCTGCGGGCTGTATCGCTGGTAAAAGTATTCGCCCCTCAACGTTTGCAGGTAGATGTCATCGTCGGCATGCGCTGGCGATGCGAGTATGACTGCGCACACCGCCAGCACCGCGAGCGCAGCCGTCGCGATTGTGGCCAGTATCAAGGCAATTCGATTCATCCAGTGGTCCTGACGCTGCGACATCAGAACGGCGCTCGGCTTGGGCAGTAGTTCTGGACCGACCTGTCGACGAAGTGGGTCGCGCTGGTAGTTGACCAGCCGCCGGCTCGGTCTGCGTTTATGGGTGTGGCGAGCATGATCGCGGCCGTGGCCGGCGTCATCGGCTCGGCTTGGGTTGGTCGTGGTCGTGTTGGGTGGCCGGCTCGGTGTGCGGCTCGGTGCTGGGCGGCTGGCGATCCCACAGACACTGGCATGGCCGTTGGTCATAGACTTCGCCACCGCAGTATCGACAGCGGGGCCAAGCGATCCTAGCCACGTCGTGGATTCTAGCCATGTGTCGCCGTTTCCCCAATCTTCGCCGCGCGCGGTTTGCTGCGTCGGTGCGAGTGCTAGAGAGTGCTAGATGATTTGCATTATGACCTGGGTGGAGAAAAGGGAATGATGTTTTACCAGGTCGCGCCAATGGTTCTCGCGCATGACGTTGGGATCACAGAAACATCTATCACTATCTAGCACGCGGCTAGGCTGAGCTGCACATATCTGCCTTTCATCTAGCACTGGATCTAGCACTGGATCTAGCACTGATCTAGCACTGGCGAGATCCGCGCCGCCGCGACCAGTGCTGGATGCCAGTGTCGGATGGTCCTATCTAGCACTGGTTAATCGTCTTTGCTGCAACGCATGTCATTGCCCGAAACCCAACCGGTCGCGTCGGTGGAATCCTCGATCTGCAACCCGTACACGTAGTTCTTGCCATTCGAGCGGCCCACCTTCACCTGGTAGTTTTTCAGCTCGCGCCCGAAGATGATGTTGGATTTGGCTTCTAGCCCGTTGTCGCGGCACCATTGCGAATAGCGTTGCCAAACCACACTGGACGGCAGTTTGAAAGCGTCACCGTTGACGCGGATGCAGCATTCCGCGATGAACTGCCCCACCGTGTCCTCGGACTCCTCATACTCCTGGGTCGCGGCTTTCACGGATTCCGGTGTCTGCAAACCGTTTGCGAGGACATCGACCGAGCCCTTGACCATCCACGCGAGGATCGCGGCGCCTTCCTCGTCGAATAGCTGCTGGTCGTAGCCGTCGATCTTTTCCTCGACCTGGTGCCGGAACGGTATCAGCCGCAACCGGCGCCAGAACGCATGTCCACCGGCGGTGACGTTCGGCATGTGGTTGCCGACCAGGAATAGGGTGTGCGTCGGGGTGAAGTCGGTGTAATCCTGCCGCATGAACCGTCCGGTGAGTTTGTCGCCACCGGTCAGGAGTTTCACCTTGGCTTCGTCAAACTTGGCTCCCTGGTTGATCTCTGAGCACACCACGAAACGCTGGCCCTGCAATCTGGCGATCTCGGTTGCGTGTTCGTTCTTTCCTGCCATCAGGAAATTCGCGGGTGCGGCTATCGCGTAGTCGCCCAGCACGTGCGAAACCGTTTCCAGCAGACAGGTTTTCCCGTTGTCACCAGCGCCGTAAAAGAATGGCAGTATGTGGTGGATGACTTTCCCGACGCATGTGTAGCCGAGCAGTCGTTGCATGTAGTCGATCAGCTCGCGGTTGCCTTGGAATGTGGTGTCTAGGAACGCTTTCCACTTAGGGCAGTCGCCCCCCGGATCGTAGCCTGCGCCGGTCACTTTGGTGTGGAACGATTCGCGGTTGTGCGGACCCAGCTTCCCGGTGGTCAGGTCCACGATGCCGTCCGGGGTGTTCAGCTCAAATCCTTTGGTGTCCAACATGTCCAGGCTGATCCGGATGTCGGGGTCGGCTTTGGCGATGCGGACGGCGGCGCGGATTCCTCTGTCGGACAGTGAATAGTTCCGCCAGGCTATCGCGGCGTTGCGTGCCTTGACTGCCTCGGCCAGCGCGGCGCGTGTCGCGATCTGGTCTGGTGTAAGGGCTTTCGGCATTGATGTGTTCTCCTTTTCTTCTTATTCGGCTGCCTCGTTGGCAGCGTCAACGGCTTCGATCAGCCGTTCCGGTATCTCCGGTACCGGTGTTTGGTCCGCGAGTTTCCGCGCCTTGTATTCGGCTCAGCCGTCGTCGGGTTCCCGGTGCCATGAAACCCGCGCCCAGCGAAGCCATTTCGCGGTTTCCGGCACGTACCAGCCGTAGCCGGTCGATGCCTCGACCAGCTTGGCGGCGTTGCCGCTGTCGGTCCAGGTGCCCTCACCAGGCTTCGGGGGGCTCTCCTCGGTGTCGTTGCCGGCCGTGGTGGTGTCGTCGTTGAGGTTTTGTCCGCCCGGGTAGCGCCCGAACACGTCGCGCAGTTTGGCTTCGGCCTCCTCCCAGGTGACCGGGTAATTGCAGTCAGGCGGAGGGGTGCTGTGGAACTTCGCTTCGGGGATTAGCCCTTCGGGCTGCTCGCACAGCAGCCAGCGCGCCCGGAATACGGGTAGCGCCTCTTGGTAGTCGAGGTCCTTGCCGCGGAGCCGGCCCGCGTAGGCGACGAGGCCATTGTGCCGGTGATGGAAGCCGATCTTGTCGTTGTTGTGGTCCCGGTCGTCGCGTTGTTCCCGGTCCTGGCCGGCGTCCTGGTGTGGTTTGCCGTTGGCGATGGTTGCGCCGGCCAGCAGCAGTGTGGCGGCCTTGGCGGGCAGGGCGGCGATCTCGTGCCCGTTGCCGGTGTACAGGTGGCCGTCGGCGTGCCGGGAGCCTTCGCCTACCGCGAAGCCGCCGTCTCCGCGGACGTTGATTTTGAAGCCTTTCATGGCTTTCTCGCTGTTGCCGATGCGCGTCACGCTGTGGTCCCACCGGTAGTAGAGGTGCCCGCCGCGGCCCGTGGTGACCGTGTAAGTGTCGGGCAGGGTGATTCCGTAGGTGACGCACCAGCGTTCGATCTCCCCGGCGGCGTCCTCGTCGAGGACGACGAGTTGTGAGGGTCCGCAGGCGACACCGATGTTGGCCAGCCCGCGGTACTTATCCCATTCGAGGTCGATCATCTGGGGGGTGACTGTGTGCGCCCAGACTCCCCATTTGACGGCGGGGTGCTTGCCGCGTTGCCCGTCGCACGGGGTGTCGGGGCCGTGTTTCCCGATGCACTGCGGGTGGTTTGGGTGGTCGACGGGGAAGACGTGCAGCCCTCGGTCGTGAAGATTGCGGGCGCTGCTATGACCGGTGAGCTGGTCGGCGGTCAGCCGCCATTCCTCGATGGCGTTGCGCCCCGCCGATCCGCTACGCTTAGGGCTGTTGGTGGTGGTGTCTGCTAACTTCTGGTCTGGCCTGGCGGCTTGGTAACCGTCGGGCCTTTCCTTTTCAGGCGGCCCCATCGCCGGCGGCTTTCCGGTCGGCGGCCTGGCGGGCCGCTTTCTTGGCTTTACGAACCGCGACCGACTTCAGAACCATGGCTTTGAAGTGCGCTTTGCGCATCGATTCGGCGCGTTTCGGGTCACCGCCGGCCAGGGCGAGGAACCGGGCGTCGGCGGCTTTCCGTGCGTTGGCGGTGCGCGCCGGCCGGTCTTCCGTGCGGCCCCAGGACACGTCGGCGGCGTACGAACGTTTCAGCGACAGCAGAGAATCGGGCTGATCGGTCAACGGGGTGCCTCCATTGATGGAGGCCCTCGTAGACCTGCCCTAACGGGCCTACGCCCGGGTTGAACCGTTGCCGGGCGAGCGGCTACCGCACAGTCTAGCCATGCACAGCGCTAGTGGGAAAGTTTGTGCTTCGTGTCCCCGCGCGCCACAGCCCGGGCCAGCTCGGCGCACAGCGCCCAGTATTCGATCGAGCCGTCATAAGTGCAGCGGCCGCTGAAGCATCGGGCGCGGAGCCGGCCGATTTTTTGTTTCGGCGCGTAAAGGACCGACAGCCCGCACCGCTCACCGTAGAAGGACAGCCCCGCCTCTGTGACGTCGACGATGGCAACGAAATGCCCTTTCGGACACTGCACCTTGATGCTCACAGTTGATGCACGCCCAGGTCGAGGCGGTCGAATTCTTCGGCGGCCAACTGCTCGGACGCGGTTTTGACGTAGCGGGCGATCATCGTGTTATCGGTCCAGCCGGCGTGCGCGCGCAACCCGACCTCGGAGCCACCGGCACGCAGCCAGCGCACAGCGGCCGTGTGCCTGAGTCTGTGAATGTGGAAGCCGATCACCCCGGCGTCGGCGGCGCGGCCCTTCAGCGTGGCGACCAGCCCGGTGTAGGACAGCCGCTTGCCGCGGTCGCTGATCCACAGCGGCCCTTCGGCCGGGCGGTGTATCGCGGCGCGGCGCGCCCGGCAGTAGCGGTCAACGCTTGCAGCGGTGCTGGCCGAGAAACGGACCCGGCGGGCCTTGTCGCCTTTGCCGTGCCGCACGCGCAGCACGCAGTCGTCGAGGTCGATATCTGTGATGTGCAGGGCGAGCAGTTCGGCGGCGCGCAGCCCGGTTTCGGTGAGCAGCGCCAGAATCGCCGTGTCACGTTTGTCCCGTAGCGCCGTGCCGGCGCACGCCTTGAGCATGCGGCGGATCTCCCCCTCGGACAGATCGGCGACGGCGGCCTGAGCGAGCTTCGGGGCCTTAATCGCCACAATGCCATCGGCGTCGAAGTGTTCCTCGACGGCGAGCCAGCGGGCGAATAGCTTGAGCGCGGCCAGGCGCAGCCGAACCGACGCGGCGCCGGCCTCGTGCTGGGTGTCCAGCCACGCGATGACGTTGGGCTTCGTGAGTTCGCGCGGCCGGCCGGCGTCGTCGCAGAACGCCAGGAACGCCTCGACGCCGCGGCGATAACTGCGCAATGTCTGCTCGCTCTTGCGGTCGCGGCGTAGGCAGCGACACCACGAGTCGAGCATCTCAGCAAGGTCTAGCAAATCGGTCGGCATGCCAGTTACCATACACTTGAATGCTATGCACTCGGTGTTAGCCGGTATCGCAGCAGGTCAAAGCGATATTCTGTTGAGAATCAAGTGTCGTTTATACTGTGTTACCGATGCCAGCCCAGAAGCGTTGCCGGTCGTTAGAGCTGGCTTACGGCTGGCACCGCAAAAACGGCGGCGGCATCGTCAGATCGACGAAGTAACGCACCACCGCGCTGTCCACGCACTGGTTACCGTCGAAGACGATGGTGTGCTGGGTCCCGTCGTAAGTGATCAGCGGGGCGCCGAGCTGGCGGGCCAGGTCTACCCCGGCCTGATACGGCGTGGCCGGGTCGCGCATCGTGGAGACGACGACGACCTTGCCCGGCGCGACCTGCGGCGCGGGGTGCGGAGCCGACGTCGCCGGCACCGGCCACATTGCGCAGATATCGCGGGGCGCGTTCCCGGTGAACTGCCCGTAGCTGAGGAACGGAGCGGCCTCGCGGATCCGTTGATCGGCGGCCACCCAGCTGGCCGAATCCGTCGGCGCCGGCGCGTCGACGCAACGGATCGCGTTGAAAGCGTCCTGGTCGTTGGCGTAGTGGCCGTACTTATCGCGGCCGTCGTAATCGTCGGCCAGCATCAGCAGGTCGCCGGCGTCGGTGCCGCGCTGCAGCCCGAGGAGGCCACTGGTCAGGTACTTCCAGTGCTGTGGGGTGTAGAGCGCGTTGATGGTGCCGGTGGTGGCGTCGGCGTAGCCAAGCCCCCGCGGGTCCGACGTCTTACCCGGCTTGCTGGCCAGCGGGTCGACCAGGGCGTGGTAGCGGTTGACCCATTGGGCCGGGTCGGTGCCCAGCGGGCAGGCCGGCGAGCGGGCGCAGTCCGCGGCGTAGGCGTTGAACGCGGTCTGGAATCCCGCCATTTGCTCGATGTTTTCCTCGATCGGGCCGACGGTCGGGTCGATGGCGCCGTCGAGCACCATCGCCCGCACCCGGTCGCTGAACCGCTCGAGGTAGGCGGTGCCTAACTCGGTGCCGTAGCTGTAGCCGAGGTAGTTGATCTGATCGTCGCCGAGCGCCTGCCGAACCATGTCCATGTCGCGCGCGGCCGACGCGGTGCCGGCGTTCGCCAGGAACCCGGTGCCCATTCGGTTAACGCACTCCTGCACCAGCTGCGTGTAGAGCTGCTCGATGTGCGCAACCCCGGCCGGGCTGTAGTCGACCATCGGCTCCCGCCGGTAGGCGTCGAACTGGGCATCGGTGCGGCACCGCAGCGTCGGCGTTGAATGGCCTACCCCTCTCGGGTCGAACCCGACCAGGTCGAAGTGGCTAGTGATGTCGGTGTTTTGCAGGTCTGGCGCCATCCCGGCGACCATGTCGACCGCGGACGCGCCAGGTCCTCCCGGATTGACCAGGAGCGATCCGATCCGCTCGCCCGTCGCCGGAACACGGATCACTGCCAACTTCGCTTGTGCACCAACGGGATTGTTGTAGTCGACTGGCACCGACACCGTCGTGCATTTTGCGGTGGGGACGTCACTGGTGTCGTCAACGAACTGGCTGCAGCTGCCCCAGTTCTGCTGCGCTGCCCCCGCGGGCTGCGGTGCCTGGGTCTGCCCCGCACCGGGTTCCGGGGTGGCGCCGGCCAGCGGCAATGCCACCGTCGGTTGCCCCCCAAGCAGCAGCCCAAACGAAAGCAGCGCCGAGCTCAAGGGTCTCAGGCGCGACATGGCAGCCATCGTCGCACCTTCAAATACTTGCGGGCAGCGCGAAAAGGTCACGCCTTGATCTCGTATCGATGGCGCGTTAACACTTGGCGCCGCTCGGCGGCGTGGTACCGCCGATCAGATACTCAGTCACGTAGTCATCAATACAGCTGTCGCCCTGAAAGACGACCGTGTGCTGGGTTCCGTCAAAGGTAAGCAGCGAGCCGCGAAGCTGATTCGCCAGGTCGACCCCGGCCTTATACGGTGTCGCCGGATCATGAGTGGTTGACACCACCACGGTCGGCGCCAGTCCCGGCGCCGAGACGGCATGCGGCTTGCTGGACGGTGGCACCGGCCAGAACGCGCAGGTGCCCAGCGGGGCGTTACCGGTGAACTGCCCGTAGCTCATGAACGGTGCGATTTCCCGTGAGCGGCGGTCTTCGTCAATGACCTTGGCCCGGTCCGTAATCGGCGGCTGGTCAACGCAATTGATCGCCACCCGCGCGTCGGTGGCATCGGTGTAATGGCCCTTCGAGTCGCGGCGCATATACATATCGGCCAGCGCCAGCAGGGTGTCCCCGTGGTGGTCGACAAGCTCGGACAAGCCGTCCGTCAGATGGTGCCACAGGGTCGGTGAGTACAACGCCATGATGGTGCCCACGATGGCGTCGCTGTAGCTCAGCCCGCGCGGGTCGTTCGTGGGCGCCGGCCTGCCGATCATTTGGTTGTTCGGGTCGACCAGCGGGTCGACCAGGCTGTGGTAGACGTCGACGGCTTTGTTCGGGTCGGTGCCCAGCGGGCAGGTCGGCTTCTTGGCGCAGTCGGCGGCATAGTTGTTGAACGCGTCCTGAAATCCCTTGGCCTGACGCAGGTCGGCCTCGATGGGATCGGCATTGGGGTCGACGGCACCGTCGAGGATCATCGCCCGCACGTTCTGTGGGTAGGCCTCAGCGTAGGCGGAGCCGATCCGGGTGCCGTACGAGTAGCCGAGGTAGGTCAGCTTGTCGTCGCCCAACGCCGCGCGGATGGCATCCAGATCCCGGGCGACGTTGACCGTCCCGACATTCCGCAGGAATCTCTTGCCCATCTTGGCCACACAGCGGCCGACGAACTGCTTGGTCTCGTCCTCGATGTGCGCCACACCCGCCGGGCTGTAGTCGACGTTCGGCTCGGTGCGCAATCGGTCGTTGTCGGCATCGGAGTTGCACCAGACCGCGGGCCGCGACGCCCCCACCCCGCGCGGGTCGAACCCGACCAGATCGAACCGTTCCCGGACCCGCTTCGGCAACGTCTGAACAACACCCAAAGCAGCCTCGATACCGGACTCGCCCGGGCCCCCGGGGTTGATGACCAGCGAGCCGATCTTGTCCCCGGTCGCAGGAAAGCGAATCATCGCCAGCGCCGCCACGTCGCTGCCGACATGATGGTCGTAGTCGACCGGCACGGCGAGCTTGCCGCACAATGCACCGCCGGGGATTTTCACCGACCCGCTGGTGGAACGACAGGGTATCCACTTCACCGGCTGGCCCAGCTTCGGCCCGGCCATGTGAGCACTCCCGCCGACCACACGGACGCAGCCCGCGAGCACCAGCGCTACGGCAGCGATCGCCGTGAAGATCAGCAGCAGATGCGCGATCTTGTCGCGGCGAGGCAGGCCCATGCCCACCCATGCTGCCAGAGCAGACTCAAGATCCTGGTTAGCGGCCGTCACAGGCCGGCTAACCCGCGATCGCACGCAGTTCTTGCATGCCGATAGCGAACTCGTCGGCCATCGCCCATAGGTCCGGCAACAGCTGCGGACACGAGATGAGCCCGACGTCCAAGTTGCGGTTCAGCGACATCACGGTGATGTTGAGACCCGAGCCGTGAAAGATCGGCCCCAACGGGAACATCGCCTTGACCTCACAGCCCAGCATGTACAGCGGAATCTGCGGGCCCGGCACGTTGGAGACCACCAGGTTGTGCACCGGCATCTCGGTCAACCGGGTCCTGGCATAGACCCGCATCGCGATACCGAAAACCGCCGGCGCGGCGAACTGTGTCCAATCCTGCAACAGGGTGGCGCCGATGGCCGAACTATGTTGCTTGGCAACCGAATTCGCTTCCGCGATCGCCTTCAGGCGTTCCGCCGGGTCGGCGATATGGGTTTGCAGGCTGGAAAACATGCCCGAAACCTGGTTGCGACCGGGGCGATCGGACTTGCCGTGCACCGAAACCGGAACCGTCGCGACCAGCGACGTGTCGGGCAACGCGTTGCGCTCGGCCAGGTATTGCCGAAGCACCCCGGACACCAAGGCCATCACCACGTCGTTGACCTTGACGCCGAAGTGGTTCTTCACCGTCTTGATGTCCTCGAGATCCAGTTTGGCCAACGCGACGTTGCGGCGGCCGCTGATCCTGGCGTTGAACACCGTGCGCGGCGCGGCGAACGGACGCGCCATCGTCTGGCCCTCGCGGGCCCTGAGCAGCGTTCCGACCACCGAGGACACCGTTCCCGGCACCACATTGGCCAGGTGCAACGGCCGGCTGGCGAACCGCACCAGCCCGCCCGCGGCGATCTCCCAACCGCTTGCGCCGCCGACGCCGTCCACCGGATCCGGCGCGGGCGCGTCGGCTTCGGTGGTGCACAGCTGCGACATCAGGTTGGCGCCGGTCACCCCGTCCACGCCGGCGTGGTGCACCTTGATCATCACCCCTATGCGGCCGTCGCGGTGGCAATCGGTGCCCGCCACGCCTTCGATCACCCACATCTCCCACAACGGCCGGCGGCGGTCCAACGGCAACGACGCGATATGGCCGCAGATTTCCGACAGCTCGGCCCGCCCGCCCGGAGGCGGCAGCCCGATGCGATGCAAATGGCGATCGATATCGAAGTTGTTGTCATCGACCCAGACGGGGTGGTCGAGGTTGAGCGGACTGTTGGCAAGCTTTTCCCGGAACTGCGGCATCGCCCGGATGCGAAGTGACTACGCGTCGCGCAGCCGGTCGAAGGTGTAGCCGCCCGGCATCGTCGATGTGTCCAATTCCATAATCGAGCACACATGCATGGGCTGGTCGGAAGTTTCGAGGTAGAGGAAGCTGGCGTCGAGCCCACTCAGCCGCTGCATCCGCCGATGGTATGTCCCAACGGGGGCCTGGCGGTGCATCTGCGCGCAAGAGATGGCAGACTGTCAGGGTCAGACGAACCCGGGGACCCTGAGGGGCCACGAGGATCGACCCGACCCACACCATTAGGACACTGATGTCTGAGCAGAATGTTTATGGGGCTGGCAACTCTGCGCCACGAACCAAGATCCGCACCCACCACCTGCAGAAGATGAAGACCGAAGGCCACAAGTGGGCAATGCTCACCGCCTACGACTATTCGACCGCCCGGGTCTTCGACGAGGCCGGCATTCCGGTGCTGCTGGTCGGAGATTCGGCGGCCAACGTCGTGTACGGCTACGACACCACGGTGCCGGTCTCGATCGATGAACTGATCCCGCTGGTCCGCGGGGTCGTGCGCGGTGCCCAGCACGCGCTGGTGGTCGCCGACCTGCCGTTCGGCAGCTACGAGGCGGGACCCACCGCTGCGCTGGCCTCCGCCACCCGATTCATGAAGGAGGGCGGCGCGCACGCCATCAAGCTCGAGGGCGGTGAGCGTGTTGCCGAGCAGATCGCGTGCCTGACCACGGCGGGTATCCCGGTGATGGCGCACATCGGCTTCACGCCGCAAAGCGTCAACAGCCTCGGCGGCTTCCGGGTACAGGGGCGCGGTGACGCCGCGGAGCAGACCATCGCGGACGCGATCGCCGTCGCCGAAGCCGGAGCGTTTTCCGTCGTGATGGAAATGGTGCCGGCCGAGTTGGCCACCCAGATCACCGGCAAGCTGACCATCCCGACAATCGGGATCGGAGCCGGTCCGAACTGCGACGCCCAGGTCCTGGTCTGGCAGGACATGGCCGGCCTCAGCAGCGGCAAGGCCGCCCGGTTCGTCAAGCGATTCGCCGACATCGGGGGCGAATTACGGCGCGCCGCAATGCAATACGCAGAAGAAGTGGCTGGCGGGGTATTCCCGGCCGACGAGCACTGCTTCTGAGTTACTGCATCTGACACCGATTGCGGAAATCGGTCAACGGCTGGCGAATGCCCTCGAGATCAGCGTGGGCCTGCGGGTTGGCATCCATGTACTGCTGCACCTGGTCACGAATGTCGTCGCGGGGCTGACCCTTCAAGCTGGTGAAGTAGGCGTTGACGTCCGGATGGGCGAACAGATACGCCGAGGTCGAGGCGGCAACGCCGGCAGACACTCCGGCGAGATCGGCCGCTGTGCAGTTCGGCGGTGCCGGCTCGGGCGCCGGATCCGCTCCCGCTTTTGGAGAAGCCAAGGAGGCGGTACCGAAAAGCATTGCGACGCCTATCACACCGGCAGCGAATCCGCCCGCAACTACGCGGGATGCGGCACACCCGGAAAACAACATGGAAAGCTCCTTCATCGCGACGGTTACCCGCACCGCAAACCATAAGCGGTTTCGGTCGCAGGCATGGACAAAAACAGCAGGATCCCTCCCCCGGCACGGCATTCGCCGGCAAGTGGGTAATCGTGATGTGGCACGCTAGGCACGCCAGAAATACCTATCCGTGTCCATCTTCTCGACCGCGCCGACGCGCCCTCACCGGAGGCGAAAATGCCTGTAAATGCGCCCAAAACCTCGCGCCATCTGGAGGTGGAGCGCAAGTTCGACGTCGGCGAATCGACAGTGTCGCCATCATTCGAGGGCATCGCCGCGGTGGCCAACGTCGAGAAGTCACCGACCCAGTCGCTGGACGCGTTGTATTTCGACACGCCGGGTCACGACCTGGCACGCAACAAGGTCACCCTGCGACGCCGCACCGGTGGTACCGACGCTGGTTGGCACCTGAAGTTGCCGTCCGGACCCGATGCGCGCACCGAGGTCCGGGCGCCGCTGGACGCGTCCGACGAGGCTACCGTGCCAAGTGAGTTGCTCGATGTGGTGCTGGCGATTGTTCGCGACCGCCCCATCGAGCCGGTCGCCCGAATCACCACCCAACGGGAAAGCCAAGTGCTCTACGGCGTAGAGGGCACCGCACTTGCGGAGTTCAGCAATGACCAAGTCACCGCATGGTCGGCGGGCAAGTCCGGGGACCCCGATTCGGGCCCCGCCGAACAACAGTGGCGCGAGTGGGAATTGGAGCTCGTCGAAACTGGGGGGGCCGACGACGGCACGGCCGACACCGAGCTGTTGAACCGGCTGAGCAATCGGCTGCTCGATGCCGGTGCGGCACCCGCCGGTCACGCCTCGAAGCTGGCGCGCGTGCTCGGCACGACGTCACAGTCCAACGGCTCGCAGCCGCCCACAGACCCGGTGCACCGTGCGGTGGCCGAGCAAATCGACCAGCTGCTCGTGTGGGATCGCGCCGTCCGCGCCGACGTCCCCGATGCCGTACACCAGATGCGGGTCGCCACCCGCAAGATCCGCAGCCTGCTGCGGGACTCCCAGGATTCATTTGGATCGACCAATGGCGAATGGGTTCAAGACGAACTGCGTGAGCTTGCCAGTGTCTTGGGTGTGGCGCGCGATGCGGAGGTGCTCGGTGAGCGCTACCAGCGCGAACTGGACCTGCTGGCACCGGAACTGGTGCGTGGACCGGTACGGGAACGTCTGGTCGAGGGCGCCCAGCGCAGGTACCAAACCGGGCTGCGGCGGTCACTGATCGCAATGCGGTCGCAGCGATACTTCCGTCTGCTCGATGCCCTCGACTCGATGATGGCCGAAATTCCGGTCGCCCCTTCTGGTGAGGAACCGGCCCCGGTGACCATTGACGCGGCCTATAAACGGGTGCGCAAGGCCGCGAAGGCCGCCGCCGAAGCCGCCGAAGGCGCCCAAGGGGAAGAAGAAGGGAGCGAAGGCGAGCACGATCGCGACGAGGCGCTGCACCGGATCCGTAAGCGCGCCAAGCGACTGCGCTACACAGCGGCGGCTACCGGCGCGGAAAAAGTGTCCGAGCAGGCCAAGGTCATCCAGACGTTGCTCGGTGATCACCAAGACAGCGTGGTCAGCCGGCTACATCTGATTCAGCAGGCCGAAGCTGCGCATGCGGCAACCGAGGACACCTTCACGTACGGTCTGCTCTTCCAGCGGGAGGCCGAGTTGGCCGAAAGCTGCCGTCAGCAACTCGATGCGGCGCTGCGCAAACTCGCCAAAGCCGTGCGCAAGACACGGCACTAACCGCAGACGTAAGGCGGGCGAGTTGGCCTGTAAGCCGGATTCTGTTCCCCGCCGCCGCGCTTAAGCAACGGCGGCGCGGCGGCGACCATCCATCTGGACACACCGTTGCCGGGTGCCTCGAGCGGCCTACCCGCAGGCTCGGGCGAGCAACCCTCGAACACCTGCGCGGCCGCACCTTTCGGTGCGGCCTTCTTGGCCTTGCTTCGGGTGGGGTTTGCCGAGCCATCCCGGTCACCCGGAATGCTGGTGCGCTCTTACCGCACCGTTTCACCCTTACCACCGCGAGGGTGGCGGTCTGTTTTCTGTGGCACTTTCCCGCGAGT
>Ga0209040_10001758_pt1 | contig 17144 bp, 17 predicted proteins | sample BogFormECP12_OM3_FD_188240 | JGI IMG/M metagenome (GOLD analysis project Ga0209040, IMG submission 188240) | Bog forest soil microbial communities from Calvert Island, British Columbia, Canada - ECP12_OM3 (SPAdes) (version 2) | ecosystem: Environmental > Aquatic > Freshwater > Wetlands > Bog ...
ATGATCACCAGTTGCGTTAGACCGCAGCGGCCATACAACATGTTGCGATGCCATGGGAATCCATCACAACTGGCTGGTTTCATGGAATCGATGTACTAGGTGGCGCGCGTTCGCATGGGTTTGACTCTCACCTCCGCCTAACGGCGCCAGCTACCCCTGGGCTCTGGCGTTGCGGCTGCCGTCCTTGAATCCATCTGACAGCATCAGCACGACGGCCGGCGAGCGCCCTAATCCCAGCTTGACCAGGCGTTGACCACCGTCGCGGCCGCACCCAGAACAACGGTCCCAGCGGTCCAAATGGCGCCCCATCGGTTGAGTATCGCCGATTCTCCGCTCGCCTTCATGAGCGCGTTCATCCATCCGAGCTGGACTTGCAACGGGTCCGTGGGTTGTTCTCGTCCTACCTCTACCCAGTCAGGCACTGCGGCAACCTGGCTGGACCTGTACCAGTACCAGGCACTTCTAAGCGCCGTGTATGTTGTCGCAAGCGCGAGCAGCCACGTCGCCATCAGTTAGCACTCCGATATTCCGCCACACTCGCCATCCGGACCGCCCGCACGGGCGATTTGATCGCCCTCGGCTGCAGGCAGACCACGAACAGCCGATCCCGATACGATGCTGGTCCCAACCTGCCGCATCGGCAAGCGACAATACGCATCGAGCGTGCCACAACCTCCGCCGCTGCCACTTCGTGGCGCGTGATGGTGCAGCGGCATTTGGCAGCGCCGCCCCCGGCAGCGCGATTCGTGCGGTCTGGCGGTTGCAATGATCAGAGTGATCATGCCGGCAATATCGTCAGGACCCAGCCGCGCTGGTATTGAACAACCTTCGGCAAGAGGAAACGAACAATGCGACTCTTCTACGCCGCCGCATCGCCCTTCGCTCGCATCGTCCGGGTGGCATTGCTGGAAACTGGTCTGGACGCTCAGGTCCATAAACAGGAAGTAACGTTACGCGATCCCAACTCCGCGCTGTTGCCGTACAATCCCGTCGGACGTGTTCCGACCCTCGAACTCGATAACGGCACGATCCTGACTGAAAGCCTGTTGATCCTGAACTATATCGACACGCTGCACGCAGGCCGCCCATTGCTGCCCAGAGACGGCTCGGACAGGTGGCGCACGCTCGCGGAAATGGGCACCGCCGCAGGCATGTTGGAGGGTATCGTCACCTGGGCGCGCGAGTTGCGTCGTCCCGCGAACGAACGCTCGCCAGGCGTGATCGCGCTGGAGACCACGCGGGTCAACCGGACAGCCGACGTCCTTGAGCGCACGGTCGCGACGGGTGGTTACTCAGGCGAGATCAATGCCGCCCGCATCGTGCTCGGCTGCGCCCTCGGCTGGGTCGATCCGCGTCACCCTGTCTGGACCTGGCGCGCCGGCCGGCCGGCACTGGCCGCGTGGTTTGAGGCCATCGCGGCAACACCGTCCCTTCAGGCGACGGTGCCGCCGCCGGTTTAGCGCCTCTGGCCGAACGCATGCGGCAGGGGGTGGAGGCCTCGCCAGCCCCGTGGCCCCCTCCCCCCAACCCCCTCCCGCAAGCGGGCCCGCAAGGGGAGGGGGAGAATGGTCCGGCGATTGTCGCGCCGGCTGCCGGTCGGCTATGAGCAGCCGGGGCAATGGACGCCAATTCGACCTCCGCCACACTCGACCTTGCCGAGCGCTACGCCGCCATGAGCACTCTGCCGGCACGCTTCGTCGATTGGTTCGCGACACAGGGCTGGACGCCGCGCCGCCACCAGCTCGCGATGCTGGACACGGCGCGCGCCGGCGAGAGCGTGCTGCTGATCGCGCCGACCGGCGGCGGCAAGACGTTGGCGGGGTTCCTGCCGACGCTGGTGGCACTGGCCGAGGCGCCGCGCGCCGGGCTCCATACACTGTATGTCAGTCCGCTGAAGGCGCTGGCCACCGATATCGCGCGCAACCTAACGCGACCGGTGGAGGAGATGCGGCTGCCGGTCTCGATCGAGACCCGCACCGGCGACACGCCCGCCAATCGCCGCGCGCGCCAGCGCGTCGCGCCGCCGAACATCCTGCTGACCACGCCGGAGAGCCTGGCGGTGCTGTTGTCACTGCCGGATGCGCCGGCGATGTTCGCCGGGCTAGCCAGTGTGGTGATCGACGAGGTGCACGCGCTCACCGGTACCAAGCGGGGCGACCAATTGGCGTTGTGCGTCGCGCGGCTGATGACGCTGGCGCCGGCCGCTCGCCGCGTCGGGCTGTCGGCGACAGTGGCGCATCCAGCGGCTATTCGGAAATATGTCGGCGCCGAACTCGTGATCGAGGAGCCGGACGGGACACCGCCGGAACTCACGATGATGCTGCCGGAGGGCGAGCTGTCCTGGGCCGGCCACATGGGGCTGGAGGCGGCGCCCGGCGTGATGGCGCGTATCCGAGAGGCAGGCATGACGATCGTGTTCGTCAACACGCGTGCTCAGGCGGAACTGATGTTCCAGGCGCTGTGGCGGCTGAACGAACCGACACTGCCAATCGCGTTGCATCACGGCTCGCTGGAAGTAGAGCAGCGCCGCCGCGTCGAGGCGGCTATGGCGGGGGGAAAACTGCGTGCCGTGGTGGCGACATCGTCGCTCGATCTCGGCATCGACTGGGGCGGGGTGGATCAGGTGATCCAGGTCGGCGCGCCGAAGGGCGTGTCGCGGCTGCTGCAACGCGTGGGCCGCGCCAATCACCGGATGGATGAGGCGTCGCGCGCCATTCTGGTCCCGGCCAACCGGTTCGAGGTGCTGGAATGCGAGGCGGCCATGCTTGGCGTCGCCGCACGCGAACTGGATGGCGATCCGCCGCGGCCGGGCGGGCTGGACGTGCTGGCACAGCACCTGCTGGGGTTGGCGTGTTCGGCGCCGTTCCGTCCCGACGACGTGTATGCCGAGGTACGGTGCGCCGCGCCGTACGCGGAGCTGTCGCGCACGGACTTCGACGATGTGCTGGGGTTCGTGGAGAATGGCGGCTACGCGCTGTCGGCGTACGAGCGCTGGCGCAAGCTGTTCCGCGACAGCGAGGGCCGTGTGCACGTGCGCAGCGAACGCATCGCGCGCCAGCACCGCATGAACATCGGCACCATCGTCGAGGCGCCGCTGGTGAAGGTGCGGCTGGTCGGCAAGAAGCGCTTCGGCCCGCTGCTCGGCGAGATCGAGGAGTATTTCGTCAACCTGCTGCGCCCGGGCGACACGTTCATGTTCGCCGGCCGGCTACTGCGCTTCCTGCGGCTGCACGAGAACGTGGTGGAATGCGCCGAGGGCGGCACCGGCGAGCCGATGGTGCCGGCGTATGAAGGCGGCAGGCTGCCGCTGACCACCAATCTCGCCAACGGTGTGCGCGGACTGTTGCAGAACCCGTCGAGCTGGGGGCTCTTCCCCCAGGGCGTGCAGGACTGGCTGAAGCTGCAGCGCGCGCGGTCACGGATGCCGGGGCGCAACGACCTGCTGGTGGAGACCTTTCTGCGCGGCGACCGCTGGTATCTGGTAGCGTACTGCTTCGAGGGCCGTAACGCACACCAGACGCTGGGGATGCTGCTGACCAAGCGCATGGAGCGCGCGGGCTATGCGCCGTTGGGCTTCGTCGCAACCGACTATGTGTTGGGCATTTGGTCGCCAGAACCGCCGCGCGATGTGGCGAAGCTGTTCGATCAGGACATGCTGGGCGACGACCTGGAGACGTGGCTGGCGGAAAGCTCCATGCTGCGGCGAACGTTCCGCAATGTCGCGGTGATCGCTGGGCTGATCGAGCGGCACCATCCCGGCGCGGAGAAGACGCGCAAGCAGGTGACGGTGAACTCGGACCTGATCTACGACGTGCTGCGCCGGCACCAGCCGGACCACATCCTGCTGCGCGCCACACGCGCCGATGCGGCGGGCGGGCTGACCGATCTGTCTCGCATCGCGGGGATGCTGGCGCGGGTGAAGGGGCGAGTCGTGCACATGGTGCTGTCGCGGGTGTCTCCGCTGGCGGTGCCGGTGCTGTTGGAGATCGGCCGCGAGAGCGTACGGACGCACGAGGATGAGGAAAAGCTGCTGGCGGAGGCAGAGGCGATCATTGCCGAGGCGACGGGGGAGAAGGAACCGGCGCTGGTGAAGGCGATCCATCGTAGGAATGTGACGCGCAGGCGGCCGATGCAGGCGTCGCTGTTCAGTGCATGAGTGGCTCAGCGATCCAAATGACCGCCGCCCCGATCCACCTTGCTGGCGAGCGTCTCATGCTGGACCCCGCCGGCGCGCTGTTTTGGCCGGCCACCGGCCTGCTCGCGGTCTCCGACCTGCACCTGGAGAAAGGCTCCTCCTACGCCCGCCACGGCCAACTCCTGCCGCCCTGGGATACCCACGCCACGCTCGACCGCCTCACCCTGCTGCTCCGCCGCTATCATCCCCGACTCGTCGTCGCCCTCGGCGACAGCTTCCACGATGCCGACGGTTCGACCCGCCTCCCCTCTGGCGAACTATCCCGCCTCCGCGCCATGACCGAGGCGCACCGCTTCATCTGGGTGCAGGGCAACCACGACCCCTCGCCACCCCGGGAACTGGGTGGCGAATGGGTGGAAGCCTTCACCACCGCCACGCTGGTGTTCCGCCACCAGGCCACGCCCGGCGCACGGGGCGAGATCGCGGGCCACCACCACCCCAAGGCGACGGTCCCCGCACGCGGCGGCAGCGTCAGCCGCCCCTGCTTCGTGGCCGACCGGCACCGCCTGATGATGCCGGCGTTCGGCGCCTACACCGGCGGGCTCGATGTGCGCAATCCAGCCATCGCACGGCTGTTCCCGCGTGGCGGCCGTGTGTTCCTGCTCGGCCGCGAGCGGCTGTTCAGCTTCGCGCTCGGGACATTGCGCTCCGCCTGACCTCGCCGCAGGCTGCGCCGACATGGCTGTCCGATCCCTCCCGCAGGACGCGCCCATCCGCGTGGTTGGCGACGTGCATGGCGATGCCGTTGCATTCGGCTACGCCGCTGCCACCGACCGCTTCGTGGTGCAGCTTGGCGACCTCACCGACTACGGGCCGGACAACGCCGGAACGCTGCGCATCATGTTCCGCCTGATCGATGAAGGCCGCGGCCTGTTCCTGCTGGGCAACCATGACCTCAAGCTGGCGCGCTTCCTCGCCGGCCATCCGGTCCGCAACGAGGCAACCCTGGACGCGACGCTGGCGCAACTCGATGCCGACCTTCGCCACCGCGTGGTGGCCGAGGTTGCCGCGGCCCCGGCCTGGCTGCAGCGCAATGGCGCGGTGTTCGTGCATGGCGGCTTCCACACCGCGATGCTGGAGATCCCGGCGCCGGAGCACGGCCTGGAGCGTGCGCACGGCGTACTGGCCCGTGCGCTGTACGGCGAGCCGACGGGACGCATGCAGCCCGATGGCTATCCGGAACGCAGCCTCCGCTGGGTCGATCGCATCCCGGCCGGGATCACGGTGTATTGCGGCCACGATCGGCGCAGCAACGATGGCCGTCCCTACATCCGGCGCGGCGCGGCCGGCGGGTCGGCGGTGTTCCTCGACACCGGCGCCGGCAAGGGAGGGCATCTGTCGTGGATCGACCTGTAGCGGTGGTCACCGGCGGTGCGTACGGCATTGGGGCGGCGATCGCGGCTCGGCTGGCGCGCGATGGTTGGCGCGTGGTGGTCGCCGATCGCGATGCCTCCGGTGCGGCCCCGGACAGCGGGCGGTATGTCCTGTGCGACGTGGCGGACGAGACGGCGGTAGGGACGCTGCTCGCGGGCGTGGCAGAGGAGGAAGGTCGGCTCCACGCATTGGTGTGCAACGCCGGCATCAATATCCACAAGCCGATCGCACAGCTCACGCTGGCTGAATGGTCGCGGGTGATCGGGACCAACCTGACCAGCTCATTCCTGCTCGCGCGCGCGGGCGAAGCGATGCTGCGAGCGGCCAAGGGTGCTGTAGTTACGATTGCATCCACGCGTGCCCATATGTCGGAGGCGGACACGGAAGCCTATGCCGCGTCCAAGGGCGGGCTGGTGGCGTTGACGCACGCGTTGTCGATCAGCCTGGCGCCGGAGGTACGGGTGAACTGCATCAGCCCAGGCTGGATCTGCACCAAGGGCGAGCCGCCACGACCAGAGGACCACGCCTTCCATCCTGCCGGCCGCGTCGGCACACCGGAGGATATCGCGGCACTGGCTGCATTCCTGGTGGGCCCGGAGAGCGGGTTTATCACCGGCGCCGAGTTCATCGTCGATGGCGGCGTGACGCGAAAGATGATCTACCCGGAATGACGGCGGCGGCCGTTCTTGATTGCGTGTCCTCTTCCTCTGCTCTACGCTATTCAATATTTGACGGGTAAGCGGCGCGGTGCCGCCGTGAACCAATAACAACAGTGCGCCGATAGGGGGCGACGACGATGGCGGACACACCATTCTCGGCGAACGAGCACGCGCTGGAACATCAGCCTCTCGGCGCCTTGCAGATCCGCGTCGCGGTGATCTGTGGTCTCATTCAGATGTGCGACGGCTACGACGCGGGTTCGATCGGCTGGTCGGTGCCGTCGTTGACCCATGCCTGGCATGTGGCGCCGTCGTCATTCGCTCTGGCCTTCCTTTGGTCGAACATCGGCGTCATGGCGGGTGCCCTGCTTGCGGGACCGATCGGCGATCGCTTCGGCCGCAAACCGCTCCTGATGATGAGCCTGACGCTGTTCAGGATTGCCTCGCTGGCCAGCGCCGTCTCCCCCTCGCTCGATGTCCTTGCGGCGACACGCTTCTTCACCGGCGCCGGGATCGCCGGCGGATTTGCCGGAACGGTGGCGCTGACCGGCGATTACACACCATAGCGCCTGCGTGCGATGATGATCATGCTGACCTTCACCGGCGCGCCACTCGGTGGCTTTGTCGGCGGTCAGCTCGTCTCGCTGCTGCTGAGCGAAGGATTCGGCTGGCCGATCATCTTCGTCATCGGCGGCGTCTTCCCGCTGGTGCTGCTGGCGATCACAGTACTATGGCTGCCTGAGTCGCCGCGTTTCCTTGCCGTGCGGGCAAACCTGGCGCCGCGCCATCGCGCGGTGCTGCAGCGGCTTGCCATCACGCCGTCTCCGGGAGAGGCGCATGCGATCGAGGCCGCACGGGGCAATCCGCTCAGACTCCTGTTCGGCGACGGGCTCGCGCTGCCCACGACATTGCTGTGGATCATGTTCTTTTGCAGCCTGCTGGATCTTTTCCTGTTCGTCTTCTGGCTGCCGGAAGTGCTGCATCTGGTGGGCCTGACGCCGGCCCAGTCGGTGTTCGTGTCGAGCCTCTACGGGCTCGGCGGGATCCTTGCCGTCCTCTATCTCGGATGGGCGATCGATCGATTCGGTGCGCGGGCGCTGTCAGTGCATTTTGCCGTGGGCATCGTGTTCATCGCGCTGCTCGCACTCGTCGCGCTGCCTTATGTCGCGTTGCTTGCCGCCGTCTTGATGTCCGGAGTGACGGTACTGGGCAGTCAGACCGGCTTGAACGCGACATGCGGCAAGTTCTATCCGGCACGCATACGCGCGAGGGGTTACGGGTTCGCGACCGGCGTCGGGCGATTGGGCGGCATCGCCGCCGCCCCGCTCGGCGGATTCCTGCTGGCGCGCGGATTACCGCCAACCTATGTCTTCTTGTCCGCGTGCCTGTTCGCGGCGATTGCCGCCGTGGCGGCCGCACTCCTGGCATTGCCCGGCAGACAGCCAAGTGCCGTTCCGGCGACCGAGGCGGCGTAGCGATCAGGTGAGGCCCGCCAGCGGTGCAGCAATCCTGGCTCTCGCTGGCCCGCGCTGGCCTTGATTACAGCGCGATGTCGGTCCCGAGGTGGAACAGACAATCCCCCCGCACCGTCCGCCCCGGCACGCGTTTGCACAGCACAACCCCGTCATGCGCGAAATGCGCGATCACCGGCTCGGCCCACGGCGTCTCCGGCAGATGGATCCGCGCCGCCGGCTGCCCCGCACGCACCATCTCGCCCAGCTCCACCAGCGGTTCGAACAGCCCGTTCTCGGGTGTGTAGACGAAATAGTCAGGTCCGCCGACCTCCAGGAACCGCGTCGGCCCATCCGGTGCGATGCGATCGCCCTCCGGCAGGATTCCGAGATGCACCAGCACGTTGTTCACCCCGCGCTCGACCATGCGCAGCGCCGCCCGCGTGACGTGACCGGACCCGCCGGCCTCGGTGCCCACCAGGGTGATGCCGTGACGCGCGGCGCCACCTGAGAGCGTGCGGGCGCCGCCCTGGTTCGCTTCCGCGACATAGGCGATCGGCGAACCGAACGCCGTCAGCGCGGCGACGCCCGCCGCGGTACTGCCGTCGCGCCGCCAGTTGCCGAACAGCGCCGACGGCACATACATCAGCGACGATCCGCCGGAGTGCAGGTCGCAGATCAGGTCGGCCATCGGTACCAGTTCGTGTTCGATGTGGTAGGCGATCTGTTCCGTCACCGTGCCATCCGCATCGCCGGGGAACAGCCGATTCAGGTTGCCCTCGTCGATCGGCGAGGTGCGCCGTCCGGCCATCGCCGCCGGGAAGTTGGCGGCCGGCAGGATGATCACGCGGCCTCGGATGCGTGCCGGATCCAGTGACTTCACCAGGTTGCACAGCGCGACCTGGCCCTCGTACTCGTCGCCGTGCGTGCCGGAGACCAGCAGTGCGGTGGGACCGTCGCCGTTCTTCAACACCACGATCGGAATGGGAATGAAACCGTACGCCGAGCTGTGCACCGAATGGAACAGCCGCAGAAATCCGTGCTGGCGGCCATTCCTATTGAAATCGACCTCGGCAACGATACGACTTTTGCTGGTTCCGGACATTGCTCATTCCCCCACGGGCCGCCAGGATAGTGCCCGGAGGAACGTCAATGGAAGGGTTGGAGCTGGTATTCGAGCCGTTCCCGAGCGAAGCGCTGAAACAATTCGTGAGCGAAAACATCAACAATCTGAACTTCGCCAGGACCGGGATCGCCACCTGGCATCCTGTCGGCTATTTCCTGAAGAACCCACGCGGCGAATGGCTGGCGGGGCTGACCGGCTATGTGTGGGGCGGCTGGCTGCATGTGAATTTCGTCTGGGTGACAGAGTCATTGCGCGGCCAGCGCCACGGGTCGCGCCTGATGGACGCGGCGGAGGCGTTCGCGGCCGAGCATGGCTGCCTGGGCGTGACGCTGGAGACCCACAGTTTCCAGGCACCGGGATTTTACGCCAAACGCGGCTATGAGGTGTTCGGCACGCTGGAGGATTATCCGCCCGGCCACAGCAAGCTGTTCCTGCGCAAGCGGCTCGCGTAGTTCCGGCTTGCGGCGCGCCGGCGGTTCGGTCATAGTGCCGGACATTCCGCAACAACATGAAAGGAGGTGATCCAGTGTCTCATTGTCTCTTCGTGGCGCCGTTTGCCGTGGCCTGGATCTCCGACGCTCGCGTCGCCGTCTAGTCACGCAGGGCAACGACGCCCGCAGACAATGCCGAAGGCTCCGGAGGGCAACCTCCGGAGCCTTCCTCATGTCGGGCGGCGCTTCATGAAGGCGGCACGTAGGCAGGTGGCGACCAGCTCGCCGCGCTGATTGAACGCCTGGTGCTCGAATTCCACCACCCCGGCCTCGGGCCGCGAGCGCGACGCACGCAGCGAACGCACGATCGAGCGGGCGCGGATCGTGTCGCCATGGAACACCGGCTTGGGGAACTCCACCTTGTTCATGCCGAGATTGGCGATGGTGGTGCCGAGCGTGGTGTCGCCGACCGTCATGCCGATCATCAGGCCGAGAGTGAAGATCGAATTGACGATGCGCTGGCCGAATTCGGTGGTCTTGGCGAACTCCTCGTCCAGATGCAGCGGTTGCGGATTGAGCGTCAATGCGCTAAACATTACGTTGTCTATCTCCGTGATGGTGCGACTGAGCGTATGCTCGAAGGTCTGGCCCTCGTGGAAGTCCTCGAAATACAGACCAGCCATGGTGCGTCTCCCGCTCCTCCTCGTCTGCCGATACTGAAGCATCGGGCAATGCCAAAGTCACGGGCCGATGGCATGCCGCCCTGTTGGCGGCATGTGAACTCGTTCACACCTGCGGAGCGTCTGATCGGCGCAAACTAGCTATGTGGCAGCTCGCTTGTGGCTACCGCGAACGTCACGCCTGAACACGCCAACGAGCAATAACGGAGGGTAACGCAAATGCCTAAAAGAAAGCATAACCGTGTCCACTCGATCAAGAAGTATGGTTGGTCGCCGGACCTGCCCGATGCGCGCGATCACATCTACGCGGCACCGGCGGAAATGCTGGCCAAGCTTCCGCCGAGCGTGGACCTTCGACCCACCTGTCCGCCGGTGTATGACCAGGGGCAATTGGGTAGCTGCACCGGCAACGCCGTCGCCGGCGCGGTGCAGTTCGAGCGGGAGAAGCAGCATCTGACGCCGGACTTCGTGCCGTCCCGTCTGTTCATCTACTATGGCGAACGGGTCATCGAAGGCACGGTCGGCACCGACAGCGGCGCGCAGATTCGCGACGGCATCAAGGTCGTCGCCAATGAAGGCGTCCCGCCGGAGACGGACTGGCCGTACGACATCACCAAGTTCGCCCAGAAGCCGCCTCCGGCCGCGTATCAGGATGCGCTGCACGATCGCACCGTGACCTACAGCCGGGTGACCCAGAGCCTGACCCAGATGAAGGGATGCCTGGCTTCCGGCTTCCCCTTCGTGTTCGGCTTCACCGTCTATCAAAGCTTCGAAAGCCCGCAAGTGGCGCAGACCGGCGTCGTGCCGATGCCCGCCGCGGGCGAAAGCGTGCTTGGTGGCCACGCGGTCGTGGCGGTGGGCTATGATGACAGCCATCAACGGTTCATCGTGAGGAACTCGTGGGGCCCCGGCTGGGGCATGCAGGGCTATTTCACCATCCCGTACGCCTACCTGACGGCGCACAATCTCGCGAGCGACTTCTGGACCATCCGTCTGGTGCAGTGACCAACGGCGCGGACCCGCGGGCACGGCGCCCGCGGGTCCGCGCTTTTATTGTGTGACACGCACGTGCAAGGCGAAGGACTTCGCCGGTGCACCTTGCTGGAAGCTGCGACGATACTGCATGGCGATATCGCACTCGCCGGTCGCGGCACCCTTGATCTGCCACCTATGCTCGCCACCCTGACCCGGCGGGCCGGTTGGCGCGTCGAATTGGTCGCTCACCACGAGGCAGGCCGGCGCACCATTGGCAATGACGGTCCAGCGGTATCCCGTGGTTGGATTCTCCGCCAGGCGCAGTTCCATCACCTGACCGACCGGCAGGTCGATGGTCTGCCCAGACTGGTTCTGATCGATGACAATCATCAGACTGCTCCTCACACTGTCGCTGTCACACCAGCTTGGCGTCGAATGGCGGTAGCAGGTCGGGGGCCTCGAACTCCAGCACCCAGATGTCCGGGTCGAACCTGACCTGCCGCGCGACATAGGCATCCGCCGTCGCCTGGTCGACCGGCGCCGCGCCGGTGCCGCGCATCCACGCCAGCGCGCCATCGGCCGCGCGGACCTGTGACAACACGGCAAGCCCGTCGCGCCCGCGCAGCACGGCCAGGATGCCCCCCGAGTCCGCGTCGCCCTTGCGCAGCACCACAGCAGGCCTGCCGCGCCGGTCGGACATCCGCAACGCCATCTTCACCCACAGTCCGGCTTTCAGCCGCGGCTCCGCCATGCCATCTCCCCGAACGGACCGCCATTGTGCAGGATGGTTAACCAACTGCGCGAATCGAGGTTCCCATGCGACGACTCCTTGTGATGCTGGTCCTGCTCGCCGGCACCACCGCGGCACACGCCGAGGATGCGATCAGCTTCGGCCTCGACTGGGTGGCGGAGGCGGAATACGGCGGCTACTACCAGGCGCTCGCCACCGGGCTGTACGCCAGTCACGGACTGAAGGTGACAATCCGCCAGGGCGGGCCGCAGGTGAACCAGATGCAGCTTATGATGGCGGGCCGGCTGGACTTCAACCTCGGCGGCGGCCGCGCGATCGAGTTCGTGCAGCAGAACCTGCCGTTCGTCGCGATCGCGGCGATGTTCCAGAAGGACCCCTCGGTGCTGATCGCGCATCCCGGCCAAGGCAACGACAGCTTTGCCGCGCTGAAGGGCAAGCCGATCCTGATCGGCGCCGACACGCGGGCGAGTTGGTGGCGCTTTCTTGCCGGCAAGTTCGGCTACAGCGATGCGCAGATTCGGCCTTACACCTTCAACCTGCAGCCGTTCCTCGCCGACAAGACGCTGGTGCAGCAGGGGTATCTTGGATCGGAGCCGTTCGCGATCGAGCAGGCCGCACATTTCCAGCCGGTGGTGCTGCTGCTCGCCGATGCGGGCTACGCCGGTTATGCCAACATCGTCACCACCAGCACCAGGCTGGTGACCGAGAAGCCTGACGTGGTGCGGCGTTTCGTCGAGGCCTCGATCGAGGGGTGGTACTCGTATCTCTATGGTAATCCGGCACCGGCGAACAAGTTGATCAAGCAGGACAACCCGGAGATGCCCGACGCACTGCTGAGCTATGGCCGCGAGGTGATGAAGACGCGCGGCATCGTCGATTCCGGCGACGCGCTGAAACTCGGCATCGGCGCGATGACCGAGTCGCGCTGGTCGGAGTTCTATCGCCCGATGGCGGAGGTCGGGGTGTATCCGAAGGGACTGGATGTGACGAAGGCCTATACGCTGCGGTTCGTCGACAAGCAGGTTGGGATGGACATGAAGAAGTAGCTTGCGCCTGTTGTCATTGCGAGGAGCGAAGCGACGAAGCAATCTCGAAGCAATTGCGCAACACACTCGAGATTGCTTCGTCGCTTCGCTCCTCGCAATGACACGTGGTACCTGCTGACGATGCTCAACCTCAATTGCATCGGCCGCCGCTTCGGACCAGTAGAGGCACTGCGCGATGTATCGCTGGCGATTTCCGCTGGCGATTTCGTGGCACTCCTAGGCCCGTCCGGCTGCGGCAAATCCACGTTGCTGCGACTTATCGCCGGACTGGATCAGCCGGATGCCGGCCGCCTGATCTGGGATGAAGGCCACCAACCGCGCCCAGGCGAGATCGGCTTTGTATTCCAGGACGCCACGCTGCTCCCATGGGCGAGCGCCGCCAACAACGTGTTCCTGCCGTTGCGCCTCGCCGGTAAGGCGCGCGAGCAGGCGATGCCGCTGGTGCACGATGCGCTGCACCGTGTCGGCCTCGATGGCTTCGAAGCGGCGCGTCCGCGGCAGCTCTCCGGCGGGATGCGCATGCGCGTATCGATCGCCCGCGCGCTGGTGACGCGCCCACGCCTGCTGCTGATGGACGAACCGTTCGCGGCGCTGGACGAGTTCACCCGCCACAAGCTGCAGGAGGACCTGCTGTCGCTGTGGCAGGAACTCGGCTGCACGGTGGTGTTCGTGACCCACTCGATCTACGAGGCGGCGTTCCTGGCGCGCCGCATCGTGCTGATGACGCCGCGGCCGGGACATATCGACCACGAGATCGCCTCGCCGTTGCGCCCTGGCGCGGAAGCGAGGCTGGAACCGGCTTATGCCGCGCTGGTAGCCCAGGTGACGCACGAGATGGAGCGCGCGTTGGCGGCATGAAATACGCCCCCGCCCTGTTCGGGTTGGCTGCATTGCTGGCCTGGGAGGCGGCAGTGCGGATCACCGACGTACCGTCTTATCTGGTGCCCGGACCGTCCGCGATCATTGCGGCGTTCCTGGCTGATCCGGTGGGACTGCTTCGGTCGCTTGGATCGACGCTGGTGGTGACGTTTGCCGCGTTGCTGGTCGCCGCCCTGCTGGGCGTGATGTTGGCGGTGGCGATCGCATCCAGCCGATTGCTGGCGGCGGCGATCCAGCCCTGGGCGGTGGTGCTGCAGGTCACGCCGATCGTGGCGATCGCGCCGCTGATCATCGTGTGGGTCGGCGATCCGTTCGCCTCACTGGTGGTCTGCGCGACGATCGTCGCGTTCTTTCCGGTGTTCGCCAACACCGCGGCCGGCCTGGCATCGGCGCCGGCGGAGCTGGCCGATCTGTTTCGGCTGTATGGCGCGAGCCGGTTCGCCACGCTGCGACTGCTGCGCCTGCCGGCCTCGATGCCGTATTTCCTCGCCGGGCTGCGCATCTCGGGGGGGCTGGCGCTGGTCGGCGCGGTGGTGGCGGAGTTCGTAGCCGGCTCGGGTGGGTTCGCTTCGGGGCTGGCGTATCGCATTCTCGAAGCAGGTTATCGGCTGCAGGTGCCGCGCATGTTCGCGGCCCTCGTGTTGTTGTCGTTGGCGGGCATCGCGATCAACTTCGGGCTGGGTGCATTTGCCAACATCGTCATGCGGCGACGGGGTGACCTCCACTAGCGACTCGTCCGCGGGCGTCAATCGTGCTTTGGTTGTGCCTGGCACATCGGGAGCAGCGGCATGGATGTGACAACGAACGACCCCGGCTCATTTCGCATCGAAACGGACAGCATGGGTGAGGTTCGTGTCCCCGCGGACAAGCTGTGGGGCGCCCAGACGCAGCGCTCGCTCGAACACTTCAGCATCGGCACCGACCTGATACCGCGTGAAATGATCTGCGCCTACGCCATCCTCAAGAAGGCGGTCGCGCTCGTCAATCATGCCGCCGGTCGTCTGACCGCGGAGAAGCAATCGCTGGTCGTCAAGGTATGCGACGAAATCCTCGCCGGGCAGCATCGCGACATGTTTCCGCTGCATGTCTGGATGACCGGCAGCGGCACGCAGTTCAACATGAACGTCAACGAGGTCATTGCCAACCGTTGCAGCCAGCTCGCCGGTCAGCCGCTCGGCAGCAAGCGTCCGGTGCATCCGAACGATGATATCAACATGTCGCAATCGTCGAACGACTCGTTTCCGTCCGCGATGTACATCGCCGCGGCGATCGGCGTAAGCGGTTCCCTCATCCCCGCCGTTCGCAATCTGCGCGATGGGCTCGACCGTAAGGCGCAAGCGTGGCAGGACATCGTCAAGATCGGGCGAACGCACCTGCAGGACGCGACGCCGCTGACTCTGGGCCAGGAATTCTCCGGCTATGTCGGCATGCTGGACGACAATCTCGATCGCCTGGGCCACGCGCTGTCCGGCGTCTACCAGCTTGCCCTCGGCGGCACCGCCGTCGGCACCGGCATCAACGCGGCACCTGGTTTCGATACCGCGGCCGCGGCGCAGATCGCCCAGCTCACCGGTCTCCCATTCGTGACCGCTCCCAACAAGTTCACCGTGCAAGGGGCGCACGACGCGCTGGTGCAGCTCTCGGCCACAATGAAGACGCTGGCGGTGTCGCTTTACAAGATCGCCAACGACATCCGCCTGCTGTCATGCGGCCCGCGCGCGGGCCTTTATGAATTGATCATCCCAGCCAACGAGCCAGGCTCTTCGATCATGCCGGGCAAGGTCAACCCAACCCAATGCGAGGCGCTGGCGATGATCGCGACCCAGGTGATGGCCCTGGACGTCGCGGTCGCCTTCGGCGGCGCGAGCGGCTACCTGGAGATGAACGTCTACAAGCCGCTGATCATCAACAACGTCATGCAGTCGATCCGCATCCTCTCCGACGGCATGAACAACTTCCGCAAATTCCTGGTCGACGGCACGGAGCCCAACGTCAAGCAGATCGCCGCGTACGTGTCGCGTTCATTGATGCTGGTGACCGCGCTAAGTCCGGTGATTGGCTACGACAAAGCTTCGCAGGTCGCTCATTATGCGATGGACCACGATCTATCGTTGCGGGACGCTGCATTGCAGCTCGGCGCGGTGAGCGCCGAGGAGTTCGACCGGATCGTCGATCCGTCGGCGATGGTGCATCCGCACGTCGCCAGCAGCCACTAGGCTGGATTGCCGACCTTCGACTGACGACACTGGCGAGAGCGAGGGAACCGATGACAACTGCAACGCAGGCCGGCCATGCGATCCTGACCGATGCCACCCGCAACAAATCGACCGCCTTCACCGAGGCAGAGAAACAGGCGCTCGGCCTGGTGGGTCTGGTTCCGGACGTGACCGAAACCATGGAGCTGCAGCTTCGCCGCGTGATGCAGCAGCTCGGCCACAAGAGCAGCGACCTCGACCGGTACATCTACCTGGTCAACCTGCTCGACCACAATGAGACGCTGTTTTATCGGACAATCATGTCGGACCCGGCGCGATTCCTGCCGATTGTCTATGACCCGACGATCGGCGAAGCGTGTCTCAAGTTTGGCCACATCTATCGCCAGACCCGGGGCATGTACCTGTCCATCACGCGCCGCGGCAAGGTCAAGGAAGTTCTGCGCAACTGGCCGGTGTCCGACGTGCGCTTCATTTGCGTCACGGATAGCGGCCGCATCCTGGGTCTCGGCGATCTGGGAGCCAACGGCATGGGCATCCCGATCGGCAAGCTGCAGCTCTACACCGCTGCCGCAGGCGTGCCCCCCACCGGGCTGCTGCCAATGTATCTGGATGCGGGCACCAACAACGAGTCACTGCTGAATGACCCGCTCTATCTGGGACTGCGCCAGGCGCGCCCAAAGACCGAGGATCTGTTCTCATTCGTCGATGAATTCGTGGATGCAGTGCAGGAGGTTTTTCCGAATTGCTGCATCCACTTCGAGGACTGGACCGGCGCGGACGCCGTGCACCTGCTGGAGCGCTACCGTGACAAGGTCTGCTGCTACAATGACGACGTGCAGGGAACGGCGGGAATCACGCTCGCCGGCATGATCAATGCCTCCAAGATCAAAGGCACCAACCTTAAGGACGAGACCTATCTGTTTCTGGGCGCCGGCTCGGCCGGCATCGGGTTGAGCAACCTGCTGTGCTCGGCACTGGTGCAACAAGGCCTGACACTGGAGCAGGCGCGCAGCCGGGTGCACATGTTCGACATCAATGGTCTGCTGCAATCGTCACGTACCGACCTGGTGGACTATCAGCGCCCCTATGCGCATGCCCATGCACCGATGAAGCTGGCGGAGTTCACCAAGGCGATCGAGGAGTTCAAGCCGACGACTTTGATCGGGGTCAGCACGATGGGCGGCGCGTTCGGCAAGGACGTGGTGGAGGCGATGACACGGTTGAATGCGCGCCCGATCATCCTGGCGCTGTCCAATCCCACCGAGCACGCCGAATGCACCGCCGAACAGGCCTATCAGTGGAGCAACGGCAAGGCCATCTACGCCGCGGGCGTGCCATTCGCGCCGGTCGTCTACCAGGGT